>Ga0078972_1012097_pt1 | contig 15035 bp, 11 predicted proteins | sample YelNatPaOPGAMG01_FD_67568 | JGI IMG/M metagenome (GOLD analysis project Ga0078972, IMG submission 67568) | Hot spring thermophilic microbial communities from Obsidian Pool, Yellowstone National Park, USA - OP-RAMG-01 (SPADES assembly) (version 2) | ecosystem: Environmental > Aquatic > Thermal... | reverse complement strand
GCTTTGAGTTGAGACAATTACTTCGTTGTAGCCGTCTCCGTCTATGTCTTGCACTACTGCATAGTTGAGTGTTCCTGCAAGCATTGATATGCCGTCTATGTTTCTCAGCTGGCCCTCTTGGGTTATGGCTCCAGATAGGCCTACTATGCCGTCTATTATGCGGTATGTTTTGTCAATTATAAATATGCTTTTGTAATTGCAGGCAATGATTTCCATTACGCCGTCGCCCGTTACGTCTGCGACTTGGGGTCCGTAGAAGCATTTACCTATGTAGATTCTGGCATCTATCTGCCATTTCACAAGATCCCAGATAACAAGATCGTCTGAAGTTGTGTCATGTGGGTCTGCCATCAACATTTCCAGGTTACCGTCGCCGTCAATGTCGTATACGCAGGGCTGGTAATGTGTGGGTGCATTTTGAGGTATGCCTCTCGTCATTTTTATTGTGCTTCCGTCTGTGGCGTTTAGTACTGCTAGTCCGCCTTCTAAGTCGCCTATTATTATGTCTAGTATTCCATCGTTGTTTACGTCGGCTATCATTGGGATTTGGCTGCTGCAGAAGATTTCTGGGCGATACCATCTTATGGTTAGGTTTCTAGCCCAGAAGGATACCACGCCTTTACCGTAGTCGTTGTCACCATATTGTGGATCGTTTAAATACATGTTTCTCTCGCCCATATAGATTTCAAATTCGCCGTCACCGTCCGTGTCAGCTATTGACAAGCCACCACTGCAAGGACGCCAAACAAAATTCTGATAGAGGATTCTTCCATCGTAGCTTACGGCGGATATTCTTCCAGTACCGCTTAAGCCACTGGATATATCTGTTGAGGCAATAAATATTGTTGGATATCCGTTTCCATCGATGTCAAATACAACTGGGCTAGCATATGTTTCTTTTCCCAGACCCGATTGAAGCCTCCAGTATGTGCTCCCATTATTCGCGTAGAGTACAAGCAGTCCTGCTGGGGATTCGAGCGGTATGATTATCTCTAAAATTCCATCATTGTTAAGGTCAGCCATTTGCGGTTGAGCATGATCACCGATGCTGCTGTCTACAACTTTCCATATGGTGCTACCGTCTTTCCCGTTTAGGGCGATGACTCCGCCTTTTCCGGCATATAACACTTCATCTATTCCGTCTTTGTTAATGTCTGCCGCTAATACTCCTGAAACCCCACCAAATCCTGTTTTGGCTATCCATTTTTGTTGAAGTATTTTCGCAGTTGTTGTAAGACTGTAGGTTTTGTTTGTCCAAAATATTCCGTTGTAGACGCATACGCTCCAATAATATGTTACGCCTAAATTTTTCATTTGAGTTGCATTGGCATAATATGTTCCTGAGGGAACGTTCTCGTATGTTGCGATATCAACCCATAGGCTTGAAATCCTTTCTTTAAATATTATTGTTAAGAGACTGTCTTGTGGGTTGATTATTTTTGCTGAAAGGGTTGGGTTGGTGTAAACGTCGGTAGCTTCATTTTGAGGATTTTCAAAAATTAACGGTTCTTGGGAGCGTGATTCTTCGCCTCCCACTATGTAAAATTGTGTTGGGTCTTTCTGGTTGTTGCAGGCTGTTTGTATCCATGCTGCTGATCGGGTAGTGTTTGATATGCGTACCTCGTCAACGGCGCCTTTTATTCGTCTTTGGCTTGAGTCGCTTATAAGCAGTGGGTTTGTTGTTGATATAATGGTTTTCCCTGTTGGAAATGTGCCGTTTAGCTTTTCGACCCCATCAAGGTAAACCTTAATAGTTCCAATTTGTGTATCCGCGGTTGCTACCAAATAATGCCAGATATTCCACTTCCACCCAATGTTTCCTTCGATGGCTTTGGTCGAATTATCGCTAAACTTGACGTACCAGTATATGTAACCTTGAGAAGCCCCTGCTCTTAGGTAATATTGGCTATATGATCCTTTGCTTGCAAGATTGATATAATTTGCAGTTGATCCTAAATTTATCCAAAGTTCAATTGTTATTGCAAATACTGGATTCAGACTTGGAGAGTTGCTAATGCTGATATAGTCATCTACGCCGTCGAGATTGTCAGCTCCATCGATTTTTCCATTCGAACTTTTTACTACGCCGCCGTAGGCTACTCCATTATTTGAATTTATTGTTGAGTCAAAGCGGTTTGCTGTACTTGTTTCTTCTAGGTGTTGCACCATTGTGTAGTTTGCGTCCCATACTGCTGTTGGGTTCTGCTGACTTGGAGCACTTGGATTACCATAATACATGTAAAGAACAGTGTCTTCGGATAAGGATAGTGATGGCAATTGCACCCATGCAACTAAGTGACCTGAACTGCTGTCATAAAATTCTATCTCGTGGTTAAGTGTGCTGTTCTGATCTATGGTAAAAACTATATCGCTACCGTCATTTTTGGCTTTTACCAAGTCTGGGTCAATCATGTCTATTAAGACTGGAAAGTTCTCCAAATCGGCTATTACCTTTGTGTGATCTATGATTATCTGTTTTCTGAAGTTCCAGTTTTCATTCCACCATGGAGGTTCAGACACTGAAGGTTTTATAAGGATCGATAATGGAACAACAATTGCACTGATTATTAAGATAAAAGTGAATGTCACGCCATGAATTTTCCTTCTAGAAGGTCTTGCCTTACCCATTTAACTTCTCTCCTCTCACCATAATTTTATTGCCAGGCTCTGATAATAACTTATCTACTTAGGTATTTTGCAGAATCATTTTGAAATTCATTTATCAATTGCGTGTGTCGGTATTTCTTCTTCTGTTATGGAATATCAAAAACTATCCGAGGGGCTAGGTAAAAGTTTGAAGATTTTTAAGTCGTGGTAGATTGTTTGCGATGAAGGTGATTGGTGAGATAGTGGTTAATAGTGTTGATCCGTTTTTGAAAAGTAAGGCAGAGAAGAAGTTGGTTGAAATTTGGTATTCTCCTGATACTGATCCGAATAGCAAATTTGGACAAGACGTGCTAAAATGGCTGGTTTTGCTTTCTTCTAAGTGGTTGTTTGATGACGCTAAAGCTAAAGCGAAAGACGACAAATATAGAGTAAAAGCTGAATTGCTTCTTGAAAAGCTTAAAGAAGTGCTTTTGCCAAAATAGCGGTATGAAGGTGTGGGATTAACAGTTTTGGAAAATACCTTAAAACCTATTGATTTAGGCCGCGGTTTAGGTATTGCACACCCCCTCCCACCCTCCAGATGAACCCTAGGTTTAGGTCTTGTCAAGAGTTCTTATGTTAAACTTCTGACTGCGCGCGCGTACAAAGTTTTTTGCTTTTAACAAGGTCCTTAACGGTTAACTCAGAAAACAAACTTAAGTAATATCTTGTTTGCTGGCATAAAGTATATATGTCTCACTATCAACACCATTGACTTTCTCAATTTTAAAATGCGCTTTTTGCAGTATGTTAAATATACGGTGAGGATGTTGATGAACCTCAACGATAATATGGCTTACCTTTTCCAGCGCCCTATTTTCGTAGGCCTCTCTTATCATTTTATGTTCGTAACCTTCACAATCTATCTTTAACAAATTGACTTGGTCCATTTCAAAAATAACATTAGAAAGAGGGACAGCTTTGACTTTATAAAGACTTGAACTTGTATTCCTGGCGCTAACCAATGAAGATCTCCCGGGCCACGAATCGTCATAATTCAAAGTTTTTGTGCAAAATTTCTCGCCGACCGCTTCATTTCTAACATTAATCACATCAGCGAGTCCATTTATTTGAACATTCTTTAATGCTATTTCATATAAGGGAGGGGCAGGTTCAAATGCTATAACTTTTTTCGCTCCTTTACCTGCGAAATAAATGGCGGTATCACCTATGAACGCTCCAACATCTATCACTGTTCGATTATAAACATCAAACCAACCATAGCACTCATCATAGAATGTTTCGGCTAGTTCAGTAATTCCATATGGAAAAGGCACCAGAAAAATGAAGTCTCTTACCTTAACATAAATTGCCCCATTATACCTGAAGAATTGCATTCTCGTTTTCTCTTTGAAATATTTATAAAGAACCTTTGCAAGATGCGAATCTTTAATAGAAAACATATAGTTCAGTTCAGGAATCTTAAATTGAAACCCACCTACGTGACATATTAAACTTCTATATTCATGCCAATATTCAATTGTTCTAAAAAGATATACTTTTCTTCCTAATTTCCCGGGAATCTTGTCTGCAAAGTTCAAACTAAGTTCGCTCAAGATTTCCGCTATATAAAGAGAAAGCTTATGATATGTCCTTTCTGTTCTTTTGTTATGGATTAGCATACTTTTCCTCTTTTGTTTTTAACGAATTTTATATCTGTTCTCCTACTTTGCGCGCAGGCGGATTAAATAATTGGGGAGAGCCTGACCTCGTCATCTTGGTGAAAAATGAAGAGATCAGGTTCTCCGATGCTTCTATTCGGAAGCTTGGATTTAACTCCTCTTCACTCCATCCTCTGGAAAGGCCTGCATGTTGGAGGCGCAGGACGGCCGGTAGAGTATGACCCTGAATGTGACTTGCGAGCCTTGATGCTGCGTCAGCTGGAGCAGATACCCTACGTTAAAGACTTAGTCAAGCGGCTCAGAAGATACAGAGACATGCGGTCTGCCTGTGGATACGGCGAGAAAGTTCCAACCGAGGCCCACTTCAGCCAGATGAAGAAGCGCATAGGCGTCAAAGGCTTCAGCGCCGTAGAGAAATGGCTTCGCCATGAAGCTTTGCGGCTCAGGAAAAGTCAGCCATTGTCCGCAGTGGGCTTGATCCAAGCAGCTTGCGTGGACGGAACTGACCTCCCAGCTTGGAGCAGCCGAGACCCGCATGACACGAGCCGAGGTCTAGGAGACTGGGAAGCCAGGCTGGGAAGGGGCAAGAAAGGTTTTGTGCTGGGCTACCAGTCGCTTTTCCTCGTTGACGTCGAAGGCTTCCCACTGGGCCACGTGGAGGCTCCGGCTAACGTCAACGAGAAGAAGCTTGTGGAGCCTTTGCTGGATAGGCTGCTGGACGAGGACACAGAAGTTGAGCTCGTCGCAGGAGACAGCCAGTTCGAGTCTGAGCAAGTCTTTGATGCCTTGAACGCGAGGAGAACAAGTAACATCATTCCGTGGAGGCGTTTGAAAGGTCGTGAGAACCCTTCGGATGTGCTTACCGTGAAGGATCGCATTGACGTGGAGGGTCCTGAGCATCTTCGCGTCGTCTACAAGAGGCTGAGGGCGAAATCTGAAAGCCTCAACGGGAGAGTGAAAGCCCGCTTGGCCTACAGCAGGCTCACCTGGCAGGGTCTTCGGGACGCCTGCATACACGCGTGCCTGGTTTTCTGCGTGGTCTATGCCGTCACCATAGTCGCTGCCCTCTTGGGCAAGCTAGAACTCCAATACAGCATAGCATACTTTGCGTGAAAGCAGCAGGATAGATTGGAGGGAGAAGTAGCGTACGCCATGAAACTGAAAGGGCCTCGGACAGCCTACACGACCAAGCAGTCCCAGCCTAACACACACCGCCAAGAGAAACCTGAACTGAAGCCGCCAAAAACAGGGAAAAACAAGTTACCAAAAGCATCCCCTCAGCAGCAAAAACAATTATTTAACTCGCCTGCGCGCGCAATAAAGGTTTCTTTGGGTCAGCTTCAATATCTGCAGGAACTTCTAGCGCGTGCTACGCTTTTTTACCTTTTAGAACCATCGACTCTAGCATATTAAATTCATCGCCTATTTGACGATTATGCGACTCAATACCTTGAAGATTTTTATCATCACTATCCACGTTCGTAACGTTTTATATTGATAAATCCGCACTTTCCAATGAACTCTAATGTTTTGTAATCATAGGTAAATTTATAACTCGCGTGCTATATAACGTCTCAATCACTTGGTGCTATTAACGTTTGTCTTGACATATATCCGGCTAAGTCCATTTGAATAAACCAAGTTGTACTCATCTCCTACGAAACCAAGGTTGTAATAATATTGCTGTCTAGGTAGATACTGCAGACTTGCATCGGCTTTATTCAATATTTCCTTAGCTGTCACAAGAGGGACATAAGGGGGATTAATGATTTGCATTGGCACAGATTCATTTGCGTAGAATTGAATTATAAGAGCGTCATCGACTAACGTGGAGATCTGTCTTTCGATTTTTCTGGCAGCGAACTGTGCAGCACTTACTTCATCTGGATGCATAAATATGGTATAGGTAGAAACATACAGGTATGATACAAGAAAAGTTCCGATAATAAGAAATGGAATTAGCGCTTCCAAGACTTTTACAGGTTTGGACAATAACTGGTTTTTAAGATTCTTGATTAGATAAGACGTCAGAAGAGAGACAGGCACCCCAGCAAACAAAACGATGTGACCTACTCCAAATATTGCCGGAGTAAAATAAACAGCTATGCCTTCTAACAGCGCTCCGAGGAGTAGCAAAGTAGTCAATTTTATCTCTTGTCGTCGCCAAAACAAGAGAATACAGAGAAAGCTTAAGGTGGCAAAAAGCCCGTAAACTCCGTACCGATAATACGCAATGATTTGTGTCAAGGCGCCGGGTACAGGTTTATAAATAATAGCTTGTAAGAAACTGGAACTTTTCCCACGCTGCAATATCGAAACAAGAGAACGTATTGAGCTCTCGAATGAGACAACTGCAACAAAAACATGCCATGAAATAAACAGAAGACAACCAGACACAGCTAATAAGAAGCTTATCAGTTGTCTGTTCCTTAATTTAAAAGGTGATTGCAACCTATTTCCAAATATATAGATACACGATAAAGTTATAACTGCTAAAAATGCGGAAAATGGATGGATTACCATCAAAGCCGATAGCAAAACAAATGAGAGAACTATAACCTCGCGATTTGTTGAAGATTTGCTCTTTGTCACAATGGCACAAACAAAAAGGACATACAAACAAAAGCCTAGCAATTGCGGGCAATAATGTAACAAGCCGACATCAAATGTAAAGGAGAAAGCAAAGAAAATTGTCGGAACTATCCAGCTTTTTTCTCTGCCAATGATCATCCATCCAGCTAGTAACAAGAGAGATACAATCAAAATATTCAGAAAAGATACTAAGAGCATACTCGCTTCTAACACTGAACAACCTATAATTTGCGAAAAAATTGTTGATAATATGAAAGCCCCCGGATAAACAAAATATCCAGCATAGCTTGGAATATGCGCATTGCTTTCTATGCTAATGACTGTTGACCCATGCCCAAAAGAATCCCATGAGTCAATGCTAGGATATTGCATCAAAGGAAAAGCCACTGTAAGAATTGCAACCAAAAGAAAAGGAATAAGCCATGATGCTCGCTTGTCAATAAATCTGTTAATAATCAATAATAGTGCACATAAGAAAAACAAGTAGATAACGGCCGGCAAAGAAAGCATATAGGAAAGGTCACCAGGAGAGAAGTTTGATTGAGAAAAATCAAGTCGTAACAGTTTTGTGGCTATGAAAATTAGCATACTGCAAGCGCAAAGTAGTACTAATGATTTTGATAAATTTCTACTCACAAATTACACCATCCAGAATAACTGCTATATTTAAACGATATTATAAGATTCTTTATAGGCAGCTAAACATCTTCCAGCTACCGCGTCCCAAGTGTAATTTTTTAACACTATTCTTCTTCCAAACTGCCCCATTCTCCTTGCCTCTTCAGGATTGTTAATAAGATACTCTATTCTATTTCTTATAGCCAAAGGATCATTAGGATTCACTACGAAACCGGTCTCTCCATCGGCTACGATTTCAGGCATTCCACCCACCTTTGTACAGATCACCGGGGTCTCGCAAGCCATGGACTCCAATAATGTTAAACCTAGAAGCTCGCCTTTATGAAAATCGCCATAATAGTCTATATATACGGACGGCAAAATAGTGACAACAGAACTGCTATACTCTTTAGCAAGTTCATCACAATCTGGGACAGAAAATCTAAATCTGACTTTCTTATTTTTATCCAACATCCTTAATGTATTTATGACTTTCTGACTGGTTGGTACACCTATCATGTGTAATTTGACGTCCAAATCCTGTACAGCTTTTACAAGATATTCACAACCTTTGAGTGGGAGAAACCTTCCAACAAAAAGAACTTTATTATTTTCCCTTTCGATTTTTCTTGGATAGAATACAGAGACATCAACGCCTCCATAAATTACTTTTACGGGTCTGTTAAACTGGAGAAAATTTTTTCCGCTGAATTTTGAAACTGTTAAAAAACCAGATGCCAAATGTCCAACAAGAAAAGAAAACAGATATATGCTAATAGGATCTCCTCCACCATGATCTGTAATGAATATTGGCTTTCCTCTTACTCTGCTCCATAAGATAGAAATGTTTGAAACTACCTTCCTGAATTGATGGATATGGACGATATCTGTATTTTTTAATTCATGAAGAAAGGAAATTGAAAAAGGATCCAGTTTTAGCGATCTGCCAAAGCTCCATTCAGGATATACTTCGATGCGTAATTCGTTTATCTGGATTGTATTTCTCTTATCGCCAAAAACCAGAAGGGTTGTTTCAGCGTATTTGGATAGCGCCTTCGCTAATTCTAACGGATATCTTTCCCCTCCTCCAATCTCTTTATTAGTAAAGTATCTAGGGGATATGTGAAGTATTTTCACCTTGAATCAACCGTTCTGTGCTTTTACCATCGCTACGTATTAAGTCAATAGCGTGCACGTTCGTTCCGAAAGTGGCTAAAAGTGGTTTTAATTCTGTTCTGCAAACTTTTGCGAGTCCGAGAAAGCTGGCCGGCACGAGGGATTTATAAACAAATGCTAAGTCCGAAACTGTCTCCGTGCGCATATGAAGAACCCTTTTAAGTTTTGGAATAATTAAAGTATGAAAAAATGTTTCTTATCAATCACGTACCGGTTTGAATAGTTGCATTAAAAAGAATCAAAGACTTGCCGCTGTTGTATATTACACTATTTTCTCGTGAAGCATTTTGCAAGTATTGTTCGTGAGCAACTGCGTCTCTAGCTGACGGTATTACGTGAGCATCACCTGCGTGAGAAAGGAGTACTAGAGGCGAGGAAGAAGGGTGCCAAGTGAGCAGGGATTGAAAAGTTGGACTTGTCAAACCGTATATTTCCCAACTTGTAATATCGTCGGCCCAAACATTTAATCTAATATTATATGTAGCCACAAAATAGATCATTGATCGAGTATATATAGTACTGACTTGCCTCCAATCGGCGACGTAATAATTTCCATATTCTGTGGAAACTTGAGGTATTAAGGGTTGACATGGATATATTTGGATGATGGATATAGAAATAAGCGAAAAGACAATGACCGCTAATATTGTATTTTCGAAGTGGCGCTTCGAATAGATAAACCAGAAAATTGTAATACCTGCCAAGAAAGGCGAAAAAGCTGAAAGATAGATAAGCCCTCTAGATACAAGGGGTCGTACAAACAACGGCAAGATAAACAACAAAAGAGCAAAAACTGTTGGAATGGCCAGTTTGCTGTAGAACCTTTTTAGATCATTGTTATCTAGCTTTAGCCTCCATATTGCCAAAGGTGCTAAAATCGACAAAAAGATCAAAATAGCGTTTTTCGCAAATCTTACAGCCAACACACTAACTTTCTGCAATAGGTTTAATTCAAAAAAACTCTGATAATATTCAAACGCTACCGGAGAGCCTCTTAAGAATAATGACCAAATAGAATCCTTGATCAAGAACAAAAGCCTCGAGAAATTAAAGCTAGAAGCAAAAACAAAATGTATTAAAATTAAAAGCACAATTGTCAAATTGAGTAGGGAGTTTGTCTTGGAATATTTAGAATATTTTACAGTTTTTGTGAATAAATTAGCAAATAAAACAAAAGACAAACAAGCCAACACAAAAAAGGACGTGACATCATGGCTGATTATTATTGTTATACCAAGCAAGGTGGCTATAAGAAAGTTCGAATGTGTATAGTCACGGCAAGCAAGTAATAGCCAGAAACAAAAGAATAACACCAAAATAGGGTACGAAGCGATGGTTCCGGTAAATATATATTCTACAGGTGCAGTTACGGCTGTTGCGATGATTATGATCTTAAAGAGTTTTTTAGGCATATTCAGTTTCTTAATTACGAAATATGTTGCCAATGGAATAATAAACGCAGAAATAATTAAGAAGACTTTCATCGCTGCAGCTGCATCTAGACCAGCAATTAGAGATATTGTAGACACAATAATATGAGAGCCGGGTGTAGAGCCATATTGACTAGCATAAAACCCGCTCTCAGGTATGCTGCCAGAATTTATCAATTCTCGAATAAATCCGTAATGTCCAAGTGGATCATGGTATCCATAAATGAAAACGTATTTTAAGCTTGGTATCAAAACAAACGTTGCAAGGGAAATCGACGTAATAATAGCTATAAACTTTATGTTTGATGAAAAGCTTACAATTACAGCAAATAACATAACAAAAGGTAAATAAATAGGAAAAATCCCATCCAAAATCCACTCATCATTAATATCCCTTCTATTTAAAAAACATGCAATTATTAAAACCAAAACAACGAAGCAAAATATCACCGCCTGCATTCTATGAGTAAACCGCATATTGAACTACTCCGATATCATACAACAATTTTCTACTGATTGTCAAACAAATAAATTAAAGAAGGTTAGATATATGTTTGTTTGAGAGCATGAACGCAACTACCGAACTATTGCGATTGTTGGGTTCTCCATTTGTCAAGAAGACTTCATTAATTTTAGAAGGAATAAAGATAGTGGAGCTTTGCAGTTATTCTAAAAATAATAGGATATTGCTTTTCTACTTAGAAAAAATAATCAAAAACAACCCGCATCTCTTTTCCATATTACATCAAAAAGAAAATGTTCGTTATTGGACAGCTCTGGACGCGATTGCCAAAGCTTCACAAGCGTTAACTTACCAAAGGATACCGTATGTAGTTTTCAAAACAATTAGACCTTACAAATCTGCAACTGTTGACATCGACATCCTAATTTTTGGAGAAAAAAACAACTATGTAAAAGCTGTAGATGAAATGCAGAAAGTTGGATATAAATTGGTTGTTCGCGGACCAAAATCAACGACATTATTAGATCAAAAGGCAAATATGGGGATAGACTTATACGAACAGGTTGCCACCGGCTTTATAATTTACATAGATAAACAGGCGCTAAAACCGCACATTTCAAAATTAAAGCTGGAAAACGGAATGTTTATTCCAATTCTAGACTGTGAGGCGGATCTATTGTGCATAATTGCTCACTCAATAATAAAAGAACAAATGTATACACTATCTGAATATTTCACTTTCATTTACTATCTTAAAAAATTGAAAATTGGAGAATTTCTGAAACTAGTCAAGCAAAATAATCTTTCATGTGCTGTGAGAACACATGCAACCATTACTGCATTACTTCACAAAGTTGCCCATGGAACCGTGCCTGAAAAGCTTCAAGAGATTCTTTTTAGCTTAGGCGAGGACAAATTTGAAGCCGCAAGAATTATTGAAAAAAACTTGGTAACGCCACACAAGTATCATCCAATAACAATAGCTAAATCTCTGCTTGAAATAACAAAAGGAAAAGAAACAAGAGAAAGCATAGCCACACAATTGTTTCACACGTTTAACCCAAAATTTTCCAAGGACTTCACAAAAAAACTAATTAATCATATATTACGAGAAACTTATTAGTCCCACCCTATAAGCTCCCAAATAGCGTTCGATGTTTCCGTGATCGAATATTTTGTTGTATCAATTACAAACGCGTTGAAAGACCTAGCAAGAATTTTATATGCTTTTCTTTGAAAATCGATGAATTCCTTAGGTTCTACAACGCCCTTGGGAATTAGGCCATATGCGTGTATGCGTGAATTAATAGTTTTAACATTAAAAAGTCCTGCTCGTCTGCGAAAGATGGTTTCATAATCTGAGTCTAAGAAAATGAAAATTGTATCTTTTGGGAGAAGATAATAAAATAACTTTGCGGTTTGACTTTTTAAAAAATTTATGTCATTAATAAAGTAAGCAATAGTAGTAACGGTATCTAATATATATCTTTCAGCTATTAAGGTGTATCCTCTGAAAAGTGAAATTCGAGTTTTGATTATCAGAGGCAAAACGCTGAAGAATTCTATTAATGACCAAAACAAACGGAGCCCATTATTACGATCAACTGCAGGAAACTTATACACGGCGCCGAGAGGATTAGAGACAGTACGACAGAACCCAATTTTAACCATCAATTTCCATAATATGAATGCTAATGTGTGCGGAGAACGGATCCAGCATTTTTTTACCTTAGCATTTTCTTCCTTAAACTTTTTTAGCAAAATATCGACTTGAGTAGACTTTCCTGCACCATCTGGACCGAAAAAATGAATCATCCTTGGGAGTTTCATTGTTAATTTCTCATTCAAAAACTTATCAATTAGCAACATTTTCTAATAGGCTAATGAAATTTTTAGCTATCTTATCGCTATTGAACTTTTTTAATGCGAGCTCCCTATTCCGCATCCCCAGTTCTACGATTTTCTCTTTATTTAAATCTTTAACGTACAAAATAATCTCAGCTAATGCTATGTAATCTCCTGCTTCAAATAAGAAAGCCCCCTCGCATCCTTCCACTTGCTCTAGAATTCCTCCAACACGTGATGCGATAACAATTCTACCACTAATAAGTGCCTCTGAAACAACATAAGGCAAAGGTTCCTCCCATAAAGAAGGTACAATAACGGCTCGAATTTTCTTATAGAGATCCTTATAACTAACGGGATCAAGCTTTCCATATGCCACTATGCCTACACCATTAAGAAAACCACTTTGATTGTTAATTCCGGGAAACTTGGTGGCATGAATTGTTACTGATTTAATATTCTTAACAAGAGTTGCAGCTTTATATAGTACGTGAAAACCTTTTAAATAGTTTGGTCCACCAAAATATCCAAAGTCGTTGCCTTGAATTTCTAGAATATCGTCCGTTATTTTCGGTAATGGGTTGTATATAACACGAACTTTAGAAGGTAAAACGGCACCGTTTCTTAATAAAAGGTTCTTTTGAGCGTTTGACACACAAACCACAGCATCGCTCAAGCCGATTATCTTACTATAAAAACAGCCAAATGTTGAATTGAGTAAAGTAGACCCTGCAACCCCAATAAAACGCCTACTGTTCATCCTTTCGTAGGCATAAATACACTTCTGAGAACACATTAGTCCTCTCTTGTTGCAAGTGATATCTTCTGTAATGTTGAAGAAGTTAGCCAGTGGACATATGGGAATATAATCATGAAGGTGTGTAACTACAGGTTTTTTAAGAGTTTTTGCCAAAAGAATGGCCGAGTACCAGAATCTCGGAACGTAAACGACATCAGCCCACTGAATCAACTTTCTAATGAAACTCGACAACAAGACATCTATTCTCCACAAAATAGAATACTTGATGTTACTGCTACCTCTAAACAAGGGAAGCCGATAAACCATCATATTTGAGCTTTTGGCAATACTGGGCTCTCCATCAAACTTATTCGCAATCACAACCACTCTAAACCCTCTTTGGCTCAAAAGTTTGGCGTAAAGGTAAGTTGCAAGCTCGGCGCCACCGCCATGTGGATAAAACAATTCACTCATAAATAGAACATTCAAGTATAACCACCATGCGCCCCGACAAAATTATTGTGCATAAATCTTCTCCAACATATTGGCAACTTCATTCCAGTCGAGAATCTTAGTTCCTACCCATTTTTTCATATTTCCCTTATCAACTCCATTATCAAGAATATGATTAATCACTCCAGCCACTCCGCTCAAGTCAACTGGCAAACCTACGCCAAAACAGCTTTCACTGTCAATCCACTCGCTTAAAGCCGAAGTATCGGCGACTATGCAAGGAGTACCGGCAGCCAAAGCCTCTGCTACAACAAGCGAATACGCCTCATACATAGACAATAAAGCAAGCACATCTGCATCCGCATACTTTTGCAGCAACTCATTCCGAGGCAGACCCTGATAAAACCTAATTCTATCGTAAACCTTGAGTTCCCTTGCTCGCTTCTCCAAAAAGGGTTTCAGGGGCCCTTCACCAACAATCTCTAAAACTACATCTTTAGCCAGCTTTGGCAAAACCTCAACCAAATAATGCACACCCTTAAAACTTAACAAACTACCCACATACAAAACAGACCTAAAACCACGATTATTCTTCTTCAAAGCCTTAAACTCTTCAAAATTCACTCCATTAGGAATAACAACAACCCTTTCAGAATCAAGCCCAAAATAATCGACCAAGAGCCACTTTTCATACTCTGAAACTGCAATTATTACATCAGCCTTATTCAAAGTGCGCCATCCTATAGGCTTAAACAGTTTAAACAGGCAGTCACGAAATGCCGTATGACCGAACCCATGGAAATGGGTTGTGGCAACAAATTTCCTACATTTTGCTAATGGTGCAAAGTGGAGAGGTAGAGAATGGTAACCATGCCCATGAACAACGTCAAACTCAACCTTACGAAGCGTTAAAAGCATCTCCATAGAAAAAAAGTAAGAGTCGCTTGGGGCATAACATTTAAACCTTTCAACCTTAACCCCGTTGGTATATTCATATTTGGGAAATCTAGCACTTCTCTTGGTAGCGTAAACAGTCACATCATGTCTTTTTGCGAGTCTTTCAGAGATATTCCTAACATGCATTGAAATTCCGCCGTATTCTGCATAAGAATCGGGACAAATCTGCAAGATCCTCATAAAACATCCCAAACATAAATGATGATGATTTGTATTTGTGTTTTACAGTTATTCGAAAGGATTTATTAAATAGTAATACAGAATAAACATTCGAATAGAATATATATCACAACCGATAAAACTCAAAATTCCAAAGGTGAGCCCTTGAAGCCACAGTTCTCACAAAAACAAGTCCAAGTCACTTTTTTACTCCTCATATTAATAATATCAATCATAGCAATAAGCTACGCAATACAATCTTCCACAGTTATTCCTTCAAGCGGTTCCATCTACTATCAACCAGAAGCCCAAGTACTGTTCAACGACGGATTTGA
>Ga0078972_1012095_pt1 | contig 15038 bp, 12 predicted proteins | sample YelNatPaOPGAMG01_FD_67568 | JGI IMG/M metagenome (GOLD analysis project Ga0078972, IMG submission 67568) | Hot spring thermophilic microbial communities from Obsidian Pool, Yellowstone National Park, USA - OP-RAMG-01 (SPADES assembly) (version 2) | ecosystem: Environmental > Aquatic > Thermal... | reverse complement strand
CGCTACGCACCTCAAACGACACGTCGCGCACCGCCAGGGTGCCTCGGTCGCCCATGACCGACAGCCTCTCGACCCGGAGGACTGGTTCTCCAGCGACCTCTCGGTCGGTCCGTTGTTGAAGACGGAAGAGTACCTCTCGCCCGACCATCAAGCGGGCCAACTCGGCCTTGCTCGTCGCAGTCGTGGGCAGGGTCGCGACCGCGCGGCCGTCCCGCATCACCGTGACTCGATCCGTCGTCGCTATGGCCTCTTCCAGATTGTGAGTGATGAAGATGACCGAGAGGCCTTTCTGAACAAAGAGACGCAGCGCAGCAAAGAGCTCACGCGCTTCCTGGGGGGTGAGCACAGAGGTAGGCTCATCCAGGATCAGCACCCTCGCCTGGCGATACAGGGCTTTGAGAATCTCCACGCGCTGGCGATCCCCAATCGAGAGCTGCCAAATGTGCGCCTCCGGGTCGACTTGCAGGCCGTAGGTCTTCGCTGTCTCAGCCAGTCGTCTGCGTGCTCCCCTGCGGTCCATCCATGGCTCGTGAGGATTGGGCAGGCCCAAGACTACGTTGTCGAGCACGCTCAGCGTAGGAATCTGCAGAAAATGCTGGTGCACCATGCCGATTCCCAGCGCAATCGCCATCCGCGGGGATTCCACCCGTTTCTCTTCACCCCACAGTACGATACGGCCGGCATCGGGCCGGTGTAGCCCATAGAGGATGTTCATGAGGGTGGTCTTGCCAGCGCCGTTCTCTCCGAGCAAGCCGTGAATCTCACAAGGCAGGAGGTCAAAGCAGACGTGGTCATTGGCGAGCAGCGGCCCAAAGGCCTTGCAGATCCCATCAAGAGCCACGACGGGAGACGGGCCAGGCATACGTCTCAACCCCTGTCTACAACCTTGAGGCGATCCGGCAAGCGGATCCCAGCTCGTCGGGCCAGCGCTGCTGCCCGCCACTTGACCTCCTCTAGTACCTCTGTCTCGTCCACGACCAGGATCCTCCGCCCGTGCATCAGCCAGCGCCCGTCTACCATGACGCTTTGTACGTTGTGCTCGCGCATCGACGTCACCATGTTGGCGACAGGGTCATGCATCGGCAGCATTGTGGCTGTGTTCGGATCAATCACCACCAGATCGGCCTTCTTGCCCACCTCCAGGCTGCCAATCTCGTCGTCCCATAGGAGAGCACGCGCGCCATTGCAGGTAGCCATCGCAAGAATGGTCTCTGCCGGTAGGGCTGTGGGGTCCAGGAGGCGCCCCTTGTGGATTAGCGAAGCCACCCACATGTCGTCGATCAGGGTCATGCGGTTGTTGGTAGGTGCGCCATCGGTACCTAGCGCCACACAGACGCCTTGCGCCACCATCTCAGGAATGCGCGCAAAGCCCAGTACGCGCATCGCTGAGGCTGGGTTGTGTGAGACTTTGACGCCGCGCCTGGCCAAGAGTCCGATCTCCTCATCGGTGAGCCAGACACTGTGCACAGCGAGAAGGTTCCGATCAAGAACGCCCAGACGTTCCAGATGGGTGACCGTTGTCGCGCCCCGTGTGTGCCGGGCAAACTCCACCTCTTCGCGCGCCTCCGCCACGTGCATGTGCACGCCGACCCGGTAGCGGTCTGCCAGGTCCTTACTCTTCAGAATGAGGTTGTCAGAGTTGTTAAAGATCGTACGGAGAGCAAACCACGCACGGATGCGCCCGTTAGCCTTGCCGTGCCACCGCTCATAGATGCTCACCTGTGCATCGAGGGCCTCCTGTGTGCTTTCCCGCCAGCGTTCCGGCAGGCCTTCGCCCATGTCCATCGTCGACCGGGCCACAATGCCCCGCAGCCCTAGTTCAGTCAGCGCGCGGCCCATCCCGTCAACGAACTGCCCGCCCGCCTCCGCCAGGCAGGTCACCCCACTGCGGATCTGTTCGAGCCCACAGAGCAGGCTACTGACGTAGCTGTCCTCCTCAGTCATGCTGCTCTCATAGGGCCAGATCCGGTCGTGCAGCCACGCGAGCAGGTTCACATCATCAGCCAGGCCGCGCGCGAGTTGCTGCGAAGTATGCACGTGGGTGTTGATCAGGCCCGGGAGTACCCAGCGCCCCCTCAGATCGATGCGCTCCACATCATCGCCTGCCTGGGCGAGAAGATCAGCGCTCCGTCCCAAGGCGGCGATGCGGTCCCCGACAACCAGCACTGCGCCGTCTCGATACAGACGGCGCTCGGCATCCATGGTCACCACACCGGCATTGTGTAGAAGGATCTTGCCCACGACGCGGCCTCCTCTACGGTCCAAATGGCACGACACAGGCGCTAGCTGTAGCTCAGCACGGGGTCCACGATCTGCTGCTTCGCGACGTCCACATAGCCCTTATCGGTGATCGCGAAGGCGGGGATGGCCGCGAGCGTGATGAATGAGAGGAACATGAAGGCGTCGGAGACGGCACAGCCCCTCTCGGCGGCTTTCGCGAGCAGGATCCGCCGCTTCTCGGCCAGCGTCCAGGCGTCCAGGTCGGTGAGCAGGCCAAGGATGGGCAGGGCGATCTCCTCGACGATTTGCCCATTCTCGGCCAACACGATGCCGCCCTGCATCTCGGCGACCCGGTTGGCTGCGACCGCCATGTCGCCGGGGTCGGCGCCCATGACCACGATGTTGTGGTGGTCGTGGCCGATGCTCGAAGCCATGGCCCCGCGCTTCAGCCCCATGCCACCCAGGAAGGCCCGGCCGATGTTGCCCGTGCGATGGTGCCGCTCGATGACGGCGATGTGCAGCAGGTCCTGCGCAGGGTCGGCGGCGATGTAGCCATCCCTCACCGGCAGGTCGGCCTCGGCGCCCTCGGTGATCGGCACCCAGGGCAGGGTGCGCATGACGTGCACATGGGCCATCCTGGCCCCAGGCCGGGCAGCGATCACCAGGTCGCTGGCTGCGACCGGCCTCTCGAGGTGGAAGGTATTCAGCAGCACCGGGGCGTGGCCGCTCAGCGGCAGAGGCGCCGCCGGGCGCAGGTCCTCGGCCACTACCTTGCCGTTGGCCACCGTCTTGAGCACACGGAAATGCTCCGGCCCCTCGACGATATTGATGTCGGCGAAGCGGCCGGGCGCCAGGGAGCCGATCTCGAAATCCTTGTGGAAGGCCTGCGCTGCATTGAGGGTCACCATCTGGATCGCCGTCACCCAGTCGACACCCTGTTCCAGGGCCAGGCGCACCAGGTAGTCCATGTGCCCTTCGTTGGCCAGCACGATGGCGGTGGTGTCATCGGTCACCAGGCTCACCATCCGGCTGGCGATGCCATCCTTGGTCAGGGCTGTGATCATCTGGGGCAGGGTGGGCACGACCAGGTTGTGGCGCAATTGCGCATGCACCCCACTGCGCACCCGCAGCAGGATCTCCTCGGCCGACAGGGCCTCGTGATCGTTGGTGACCCCCGCCGCGGCAAAGGCGTTCCACATGGGGCCATGAGTCTCGGGCCCGTGGCCCGCGATGACCTTGCGCTGCTCCACCGTGACGTCGAGAGAGCGCATCAGGTCCGGCAGTTCCATCGCCACGTAGGGCGAAACGACCTCCGATAGGCCTACCGCTTCCTTGCGGGCCATCGCCCGCTCGATGATGCCGGCGTCGATGCGCCCACCGCTGGTCTCGACCCCAGGCGAGAATGGGATGTGCGAGGGCACCACCCAGTAGTACTTGAGCGGCGTCTGCCTCGCCTCCTCCAGCGCCGCGTTCATGGCGTCGATGCCGCCCACCACGCCGATCTCGTGCAGGTCGGTGAAGACGCTGGTGGTGCCGTGGCAGAGCACGATCTCGGCAAAGCGGCTCAGACTCAGGTTGGCGCTCTCGGGGTGGATGTGGCCGTCGATGAACCCCGGCGTGAGATACTTGCCGCCCGCGTCGATCACCTGCGTCTCCTCGCCGATGGTGTACGCCACATCGCCGACCGCCGCGATCCGGTTCCCGGCCACAGCGACGCCACCGGGGTACACTTCCCCACTGCAGACGTTCACGACCTGCCCGTTGGTAATCACCAGGTCGGCAGGCTCCTTCCCCATGGCCACCCGCAGCAGATGTTGGTCCATCTCAGCCCCCCTTGTTGGCTCAGCAGCACTTCTTACACACGACGCAGGAAATCCGCCCCGAACTCGCGCGCCGCCCGCACCATGGCGTCGATGTTCTCCGGCGGGGTCTCGCAGGGCACTTCACAGGATGAGCCCAGCGTGAACCGCCCACCCCTGGCCGCCTTCTCGATGCAGCGGCAGGACTCCTCATAGATCTCCTCAGGCCCAAGGTGCGCCAGGTGGTTGGTGGCCACGTTGCCCGAGATCGAAGCCCGGCCGGCCACGATCTCTTTCGCGCGCGCCAGGTCCACCTGCACATCCAGGCTGAGGATGTCGGCCCCGATTTCGATCATGCGATTCAGTAGCCGCGTGGTGTCGTTGCAGATGTGGAGCAGGACAAGGGCGCCCAGCCCCTTGATGTGCCGGATCAGCGGCTCCAGGTAGGCAAAGGAGAACTCTTCCACCATTGTGTTCGAGATCATGGTGGCCATGGGCTCATAGATGTTGACCGTTCCCACTCCCCCGCGGCGCACCTGCGCCTCGCCGAAAGCTTTGCCCGCCTCCAGCGCGATCGCCAGCAGGTCATGGACCATCGCGGGCCGGTCGATCATGTCGTACAGGATGGCCTGGGGGCCACGCAGGCTGGCCGCAAAAGAGAGAGGCCCGGCCAGCCCACCATTGATGCCGACCCGCCCGCCCAGCTTTTCCACCAAGATCTGCTCGCAGCCAATGACCACGGGCATCCGCCCGTCACGGAGCGGATCGGGCAACTTGAGGCGCGCCACGTCGGCCTCGCTCTGCACGGCGTACGCGCCCACATAGGTCTGCTCCCAGTCGCGGATTACCACGGTGCTGCCCATGCTCTCGGTGCCGTGTCCATAATCGGTGATGGGGCTGCAGCTATCATAGCCGTGGCGCTCCACCGACTGGATCACTACCTCGGCCATGAGCTCGGGATTCCAGGCCACGCGCGTCATCGGCTGGCGCGCCTTGACCGCTGCATAGTGGCCGATGCCGGGCGCGACCGGCACGCAGTCGAGCGGCTCCCCTTTTCCCGATGCGATCAAGCGTTCCAGCGAGTTCATTTTCCATCCGACCTGGGGCCAGAGCCCGCCAGAAGCGCCCTCACCTGGCTCAGGGCTTCTTCCAACGTGCCGACCTCATCGAACTCGGGCGAGGCCACAAAGGGCAGGTCGCCCTGGCCGCGCCGCTTCAGCTCTTCCTGCAGTACCTCGCAAAAGTTGCCCTTGCCCGGCAGGTACTCGGATTCCGGGATGTACCAGGTCATGCCACCCCAGAGCACATTGGGGTTCTTGGGGCGCGGTGTACGATTCAGGCCGCAGACGGGGCTGCCGTCCATCATCACAAAGCCCAACACCTGATAGCCGCACTGGCGATAGTTCTCCACCTCATCCACCACCCCTTCCGCCAGACGCTGGCAGTGGCGGCGGAACATGGGGTTGTTATACTGGTCCTTCACGTGCCCCCAGCGCATGGCCCCCAGGTATGCCATCTCGGGGCAGGGCATCTGGTAGATGCCAATGCCCTGCCCCAGAAGCATCTCCACAAGTGGGGTAACGGCGCCAGGGTAGCGGGCGATGCCGCGCACCTTGGCGTTCTGGTTGAGGATGCAGTGGCTGACAAAGATCACCTTCTCGCTGCGTTTATCCGACACCTTGGGGTGTTCCATCACCGTCTCCTCGACGTCAGCGTACTCTTGACATTCGGTTCCCACAGCCACCCGGGCACCGCGGCGCCCGCTGGGCGGGCACGACACCGCCGCTGTGTCCGGGCTTGCCGTTCTCCAGCCGTCCGCAGCGAGAGCAAGACCGCGACGCCCAGGCCCGGCTCCCGCCGCAACATATCACGCAGTGTACACCCTGCGCACCGGGTCGATCACGGTGCGGGTAGCATGAGCCACGAGGCCCCGGTCAGTCATGGCGTACTCGGGGATGGCCGTGATCGACAGGAAGATGATGAAGAAGAACGGCCGCTTGAGGGCAGTGCCCAGGCTGTAGGCGGCCTGGTTCAGTTCCTTCTCCATGCGCGCCATCTCCTCCACCGACACATCTGCCATCAATCCACAGATGGGCAGGCGGATCTCGGCCAGCACCTTGCCATCGAGGACGGCCACCTGCCCGCCGCCGATCTCCACAAGGTGGTTGATGGCCACAGCCATGTCGTCGGCCGAAGCACCCACGCAGATGATATTGTTGTCGTCAGGCGAGGTGCTGGTAGCGATGGCCCCACGCTTGAGCCCAAACCCGGAGATAAAGCCCTTGCCGGTCAGGCCCTTACCAGAGTGGCGATCGGTCACGGTGATCAGGTTGATGCCCTGGGCCGCATCGGGCAGGATTCGCCCTTCGACCACGGGCAGCGTCACCTGCCTGCCCTGGCTGAGCAGGCCTTCCTCGGGCTCCAGGTGTATGGCCAACACATCGGCGCGGGTGGCCCGAGGGTCCGTTCGGATATACAGGTCATCGGCGGTCTTGGGCGCATCCAGGTGCATCGTGTGATAGAAGCCGTCCGGATACTGCGGCGAGGGGATCGGCGCAACCATCTTCCCATCGCGGGCCACCACCTGGCCGTTGGCGATCACAGCATCGATGGTCAGATTGGGCAAGTCGCTCACGAGCAGGATGTCAGCATAGCGGCCAGGTGCGATCGCGCCCACCAGGTGGTCCACCCGATAGCACTCTGCAGTGTTGATGGTGCCCATCTGGATGGCAGTCACCGGGTCGACGCCGAGCTTGATCACGTAGCGCACCAGATGGTCGATCAGGCCCAGTTCTGCAATGTCGCTGCAATCGAGGTCATCCGTGCAGAGCGAAAGGCGGCGGGTGGGCAGGCGCATCTCGGTGACCACCTTGACGCACAGGGGAACATTGTCGCTGTGCGTGCCCCGGCGGATGATGCCATAGACCCCATTCGCCAGTTTCTCTGCCAGTTCGCTGGCGGTGTACGACTCATGGTCATCGCGCATCCCCGCTGCTACATGCGCCGACAGGTTCTTGCCAGTGGTTACGGGCGCGTGGCCATGCAGCGTCAGCCTGTTCTGGATGGCCATATCGGCGACCTCGAATACGGGCTCGTCAAAGTCGAGGATCGAGTCGTTCATGTACTCCCAGATGCCCACCGCCTCTTCCCACTTTTGCGCCACCGCGTGTTCCCTTGGGCCATAAGTGTGAGCTATGGTCGAAGCAGGGGTTGTGTAGGGGAGGCGCGAGGCACCGGAATGGAACACTTTCAGGGGCGTCCGCTTGGCCTCATCCAGCACCCAGCGAATCCCCTCGATCCCCTTGACCACCCCCACTTGATCGAGGGGGGTCATGATCGACGTCGTACCCCGCTCGAGGATGGCATTCGCCAGCCTCGTCAGGGTGATCTTGGGCACCTCGGCATGCAGGTGTGCCTCGACCAGGCCCGGAGCCAGGAACTTGCCCGAGGCATCGATGATCTGAGTCTGTGGCCCCACGCAGTACCCAACGTCACCCACCGCTGCAACCCTGCCTTCAGCAATCGCGACATCTGCAGGGTAGATTTGCCCAGTGAAGACGTTGATGAGATTCCCTCCGCGGACCACGGCATCGGCAGGTTCCTGCCCAAGCCCCACACGGATCAGACGTTTGCTGACGTACTTCATGGTAACCTCCTCCATCGCATCAACCCGAGCCCACAGCCCCTCATTCGCGCTTATAGGGCACCGTCAGAGCATTGGGGGCCTGCCGGGCCCGGCCCACCAGCATCACTAGGATGGTCAGAAGATAGGGCATCATGATCAGAAACTGCGCCGGGATCGGGGATCCCAACATCTGAATGCGGATCTGAACGGCGTTGATCACGCCAAAGAGCAGCCCACCGGCGAAGGCGAGGAGAGGGTTCCACTGCCCGAACACCACCAACGCCAGAGCGATGAAGCCACGCCCACCCACCATCGAGTTGGAATAGAAGCCCAGCTCCGCGAGCGAAAAGTACGCGCCGCCCAGCCCGGCCAGCGCGCCACCGATGACGACACACAGGTAGCGCACCTGCAGCACCCGCACGCCGACCGTGTCGGCCGCAGCCGGATGCTCGCCTACCGCAGTCACCCGGAGCCCGAAACGCGTCACCGCCAGCACCAAAGCGCACAGCGGCACGAGCATGAGCATCACTAGGGTCAGAATATTCTGCTGAAAGAAGATCGGGCCGAGCACTGGGATGCTGCCAAGGACCGGCAGGGAGAACTGACGAAACGGCTGCACCTGGGGCAGCACCTTGTAGCTTCCAAAGAGGATGCGGTACAGATAGATGGCTACTCCATTGCTGAGAATGAGGAAGGCCAGGCCGGTGACGATCTGGTCGGCCTGCAGGGTCACCACCATCAGGGCGAACAGCGTCCCCATCAGGGCTCCGCACAGCACGCTGGCCATGACACCCAGCCAGAGGCTGCCCGTCAGCACTGCAGCGCTAAAGCCCACAAAGCCACTGAGGAGCATGATGCCTTCGACACCCAGGTTCATCACACCCGAGCGCTCGGCAAAGATCTCGCCCAACGCAGTCAGGACGAGCGGGGTCGCCAGGCTCACCCCAGCCGCCAACACCTGCATGAGGAATGTGAGACTCAGGATCGCAGGCCAGCCCATCAGCAGCCCTCTCCTTCGCGCTCCAGCCTGCGTTGACGCCGGAAATAGCCGCTCGCCAGTACCAGGAGCAGCACCAGGCCCTCAAGGATGAACACGATCGACACAGGCACGCCAACCAGGTCCTGCATGCCATTGCTGCCAATGACCAGGGCTGCAAACAGGAACGCAGCGACGGCCACTCCGAGAGGCTCTACCCGCCCCAACATGGCGATGGCGATGGCGGTGTAACCATAGTCCGCAGAAAAGTTCTGCAACACGCGATGTTGCAGGCCTGCCACCTCAACTACCCCCGCCAGCCCGGCCAGGCCACCGCTAAGGAACATAGTGAGCACGATGAGCAGGCCGGTGTTCATGCCGCTGTACCGCGCGGCCTCCTCGTTCGCGCCGACGACTGTGCTCTGGTACCCGTAGACCGTATGATGCACGAGCCACCACGCCGCAGCCACGGCCAGGAGCGCGACAAAGATGCCCGCGTGCAGCCGGGTCCCGGGCAGGACCACGGGCAGGATAGTACCGGGCGAGAAACGGGCCGTGTAGGGCTCGGTACTTGCCGGGTCGCGCCAAGGTCCCCCTACCAGGTAGCTGGTGATCGCCAGCGCGACATAGTTCATCATCAGGGTGACAATGATCTCGTTCGCCCGGAACTGCTTCTTGAGTAGCCCGGCGATGCCCCCCCAAAGCCCTCCCATGGCAAAGCCTGCCACAAGGATCAGGGGGATGCCCACGAATGCTGGCAGGTTGCCCAGGAACAAGCCCACGAACGCGGCCCCCAGGGCACCCATCTGGATCTGCCCCTCAGCGCCGATATTGAAGATACGCGCCCGGAAGGCCAATGCCGTCCCAAGGCCGGCAAGCAGGAGAGGGGTGGTCTTGACGAGCGTCTCGCCCCAGTTGTTGCGGTTGCCAAAGGCGCTACGGATAAGGGCTTCGTAGGCGACCACGGGCGACTTGCCGGCCAGGGCGATCAGAAGCGCGCCCGCAGCAAACGCACAGAGGATCGCCAGCATGGGGATCAGCACCGAAGACAGGCGGGAAGACGTCATGCGCACAGCGCGCCTCCCATAGCCAGGCCAAGCGTTTCCCGAGAGACGCCCTTGTTCTCACACTCGTACGCGACCTTGCCTGCATACAAGACGATGATACGATCGCTCAGGGCCAGGATCTCGTCCAGGTCGGCAGAGATGAGCAGGATAGCGGTCCCCTTCTCTCGCTGCTCGAGCAACAGCCGACGTACATATTCGATCGCACCGACATCCAGGCCCCGGGTCGGCTGCTCAGCGACGAGGATCCTCGGGCCACTAGAGATCTCGCGCGCCAGGATCAGCTTCTGCAGGTTGCCGCCAGAGAGCGTGCCCGCCGCCACATCGATCGAAGCGCAGCGGATGTCGTAGTGGCGAGTCTGCTCCTCAGTGAAGGCCCGAATAGCCCGGTGATTCAGGATTCCTTTCCGAGAGTAGGGCGGAGCATGGTGGCTCTTGAGGATGGCGTTCACGTGCAAAGGCAGGTTCATCACAGCGCCCCGCTTCTTGCGCTCAGCGGGCACATAGAAGACGCCCAACTCCATCTGCTGCCGGGCGTCGCCGGCCGGCACCCGCCTGCCATCCACGCACATTTCCCCCTCGGCCAGCGGCCTGAGGCCGGCCAGCACCTCGGCAAGCTCGGTCTGGCCGTTGCCGTCCACGCCGGCCACCCCCAGGATCTCCCCTGGGTACAAATCGAGGCTCACGCCCCGCAGCGCGTAGGTGCCATAACTCCCCACAACGCTGGCATTGCGTAGCGATGCGACGGCTTCCTTCCTGACGTGCGCCCGGTGCTCGCCCGACACCCGCAGCACAACATCGCGCCCCACCATCATGCAGGCCAGCTCCGCCTCGCTGGCGTCGCGGCGATCCACCGTGCCGATCACTTTCCCTCTCCGCAGCACCGTGATGCGGTTACTGATCGCCATCACTTCTTCCAGCTTGTGAGAGATAAAGATGATCGACTTGCCCCGCTGGACCATCGAGCGGAGAATGTCGAAGAAATGCGAGGCCTCCTGCGGGGTGAGGGAAGCCGTGGGCTCGTCCAGAACAAGGATCTCGGCTCCTCGATAGAGGACTTTGAGGATCTCGACGCGCTGCTGTTCGCCCACAGAGAGCTGCCACACCCTCGCTCCGGGGTTCACGTTCAGCCGATAGTCTTCAGATAGCCGCTGGATGCGCTGGGTGGCTTCGCCTCGCTTGAGGAAGGGCCCCCACACCGGTTCCTGCCCCAAGACGATATTCTCCGCGGCTGTGAGAGTGGGCACCAGCATAAAGTGCTGATGCACCATCCCGATTCCCTGGGCGATCGCATCGCTGGGCGAGTCGATCCGGCACCTTTGCCCGCGCACGCGGATCTCACCCTCATCGGGGCGCAGCAGCCCGTAGAGGATATTCATGAGGGTAGTCTTGCCGGCACCATTCTCCCCCAGGAGGGCCAGGACTTCCCCCTCCTGCAGATCGATATTGATGTGGTCGTTGGCGAGCACCCCCGGAAAGTGCTTGGTGATGTTGACCAGCTCAAGGACTGCCGTCACGGACCCTCCCACAGCTCAGGAACGTTGCCTTGCTCTGTGCAAGAAGGTCAGATGGGGGCAGCCCCATCGCTGCAGCCCATCCTTCCGGTCTCTGGTGCTATTTGTTTAGGTCAGCCTCGGTGAAGACGTGAATCTCGCCGCTCTTTACTTTCTGCTCGATCGCTTTGATCTGCTGCATCACGTCATCGGGCACCTGCCCATGAAGATCGGCCCAGCGCGCGTTGCCAGCGCTCCACTTCATGGGGTAGTAGCCTCCGATCTTGCCTTCCTGCACCGCCTTACCCACTGCGACCACGGCACCGGGGTAGTCCATGTAGGCGCTGCTCAGCACCACATCGGGCGCCTTGTCATAGAGGTCCGACAGGATCGTCATGATGCGCACATGCTTTCCGGCGCTGTTGGCCGCGCGGGCGGCCTCGATCATGCCAAAGACGCCAGCATCCATCGAGCTCAGGATGATATCGGCGCCACTCTCGATCTGGGCCTGCGCCGCCTGCTTGGCTCCGACCGAGTCGTTAAAGTCGCCGACGAAGACTGGGTCGAACGTCTTGGCATCGGGCTTGACGTACTTGACGCCCTGGTTGAAGGCCCTCATGGAAGCGGCATAGATCGGGATGGGGATGCCGCCCACCTGGCCGACCACACCTGTCTTGCTCATCAGGCCCGCCATAGCACCGGCCAGAAAGTACGCATCTTCCCACTCGTGGGTCACCTGCCAGACGTTGCTGGGGAAGTTGAGGCCCGGGTCGGTAGGAACGGCGAAGGACACCTTCGGAAAGTCCTTCGCGACATCCATCACCGCGTTCGGGTAGGTGCCACTATGCGCCCAGATCAGGTTGTAACCCTCTGTTGCATAGTTACGCATCACGCGAGCCACGTCGGCGTCGCTCACGCTTTCGCTGTACGCGGTCTGAAAGCCCATCTCTTCCAGCTTCTGCTTGCCCTGCCAGGCCATAGCGTTCCAGGTGCCATCGTCGTGGGTGCCTTGCAGGATGAACGCGGCTTTCAGCTTGGTGGCAGCTTGTGGGGTTTGCTTTGGTGCCTGGCTGCAACCCGCTAAGACGAGGCCCGCCAACAGAAGCAGGAGAACCGTCAGGTGGAAAGCCTTCCTCTGCATGGGTGCGAAACTCCTTTCGGTCACCAACCCTCGTTGTCATGGTCTGCCCGGCGTTTTCGTGGCCTCTCGCCAGTTGCGACGAGCGTGCTCTGGAGTCTCAGGACCCGGCCTTCGCTGGATCCCCCATCAGCCCGAAATGTCGGCAGGCCCAACCGCTGCTCTCGACAGGCATCGAAGCACGTGCGAGTGGCTCTGTTGTCTTCGCCCTCCTCTCTAGCAGACGCAGCGAGCGATGATCCCTACGCCGAGCCGTGCTTTCACCCCATCCTCGCCCACGGATACGAGCGGCGCACGTCGTGCAGGCTCAGCTTCTCGTCGCCATAGTAGCTGACGGCAAGAACCAGTGGCTGCCCGTCCGCATCGTAGAACATCGCTTCGACGAGGAGGACCGGCTTATCGGCGCGCAACGACAACGTGCTCTGCACCTGGGCGTCGGGCATCGTCGCGCTGATGTCCATGTCCCCACAGACAATCTCGCGGCCACAGTAGCGCTGCAGAAAGCGGCGCAGCTCTATGGTCGCGTCCAACTCACCGAGGTCTTGTGTAAAGAGGCTGGCGGGATGGGTGTTGGTAGAGAGGATGATCGGCCGCCCATCGGCATGGATCACGCGCACAACCGAAAGCACACCTTCATTCGGCGCCAGGTTGAGGGCTGTCGCCTCCCTCTCTGTGGCAGGCCTTTTCTCCAAAGAAACCACCCGGATGCTGGGCACCCTGCCACTCAGCTCGATCGCCCGCGTGAACTCCCACATCACGTGCATGAGCGAGTTCTCGGCGCTCTTGACGCCCGTCACATAGGTGCCGTCGCCCTGCTTGCGGACGATCAGCCCCGCAGTCGCGAGCACGGCCAGCGCCGAGCGTACCGTCCCCCGGCTGACGCCCAGTTCGTCGGCCAGGTCGGCCTCAGAAGGCAGCCGCTCACCGGGAAGGTATTTCCCCTCCGCGATACGGCCATGCAGGAGAGTCGCAACCTGTTCGGCAATGGGAATCTGTCGTTCGATCAACATGTCGGCCTATACGTCAAACGATAATCGTTCTACCTTTGCAGGAGTATATCACAGGTCGAGGAATCCGTCAAAAGGGAGAAGACTGCCCTGCCTGGCGCAGCGTCGTACCGATGGGCGAGCCGTAATGGGCAACTTGAGCACCGTGGAGATCAGGCGGGCGCCTTCGACGGGGCGAGGGAAGAGGTGAGGCACTTGCGGCAGCGCTCGGGCCCTCAGTGCCCCAGCCGTGAGGCGACTTCTGGCAGATCGCCATAGTCGTAGGGCGGCCTCTGGCGGATCCCCAGCACCCAGATCCACCCTTCAGCTTCGTTGACGGCATAGATGATGCGCCACTTGCCCAAACGCAAGCGGCATAACTCGACGCCCGAAGGCAGGTCCAGGTCCGCAGAGCCCTTGGCTGCTCGCCGGGTGTGGATCAGCAGCAAGGCCCTCCAGGGCACGCTTCACGCGCTGGCGCCCGTTGCCTGGCAGACGATCGCGCTGGGCATGCACCTCCGGCTCGATCCAAAGCCGGTATCTGCCCTTCCGCTTGCCCGCCTCTGCTACCCTTGGTCGCGTACGTCGTCCCAAGGAAGTGCCTGGGCTTCTTCGGGCCCCTGGCGCAGGCGCGCGAGAGCATTCTTGGCCAGGGCGCGATCCTCCAGACCCTCGATATAGTCGAGCAGCGCGATCCAGTCCTCGATGCTGACCTGCACCGCCGACCGCCGGCCCCGGCGATCGACGACATAGCTCACATTCTTCAGTTCGACAGGGTCTTCCATCGTGGCTCCCTCCCCCACCCCCAACACAACTCCTAGCCACTGCCGGGTCAAGCGCCCTCCACGATTCCGGTGCGCTCAGCGCCCCGTCCTCACCCACAGCCTCTCCCCATCCGTCACCACCTCCACATCCCCGCGCTCATCCGTCCGCCACACCTGTGCGCCGGCCTGCTCCAGCCGCCGCAGCACCTCCGGCGCCGGGTGGCCGAAGCGGTTGCCCGCGCCCACCGAGATGACGGCGAGCTGCGGATGCACCGCCTCGAGGAAGCGCAGCGTTGTACCATTGGGCGAGCCGTGGTGGGCGACTTTGAGGACGGTGGCGCCCAGCTCCAACCCCTCCTGGCGCAGGAGGGCCGCCTCACCCTCGGCTTCCAGGTCGCCGGTGAGCAGGAAGGAGGCCCGGCCCCAGGTGAGGCGCAGCACCAGGCCGTTGTTGTTCGAGTCGGAGGCGGTGCCGGCCAGGGGGGCGTCGCCGGGGTGGAGGACCTGCAGTTGCACCCCCCAACCCAGGTCAAGCATGGTGCCACGTTGCGGATAGATGACGGGCGTGTCGCGGGTTGCGTGTTCCGTCTGCCAGGCCTGGCCGGTGGGGGTGTCGTGGGGCAGGCGGGTGTCGACGACGAGCCCCAACCGGTAGCCCTGGGCCACGGGCACCAGGCCCGCCAGGTGGTCCTCGTCGGGGTGGGTGAGGGCCACCAGGTCGAGCGAGCGCTGCCAGGGATAGAGCCGGCGCCCGAGCGCGGCGGGCAGGAGCGTGGGGTCGGGGCCGCCATCGACGAGCAGATGCTTGCCGTCGGGGGTCTGGATGAGGATGGCGTCGCCCTGGCCCACGTCGAGGAAGGTGACGTGCAGCCGCCCATCGGGCATGCGCGCCACGCCGACCCAGATCACGGCCGCGCCGGCCGCCAACCCCACGAGCAGGGCCCGGCTGGGCAGGCGGGGGGCGGAGGCGCGC
>Ga0078972_1012093_pt1 | contig 15038 bp, 13 predicted proteins | sample YelNatPaOPGAMG01_FD_67568 | JGI IMG/M metagenome (GOLD analysis project Ga0078972, IMG submission 67568) | Hot spring thermophilic microbial communities from Obsidian Pool, Yellowstone National Park, USA - OP-RAMG-01 (SPADES assembly) (version 2) | ecosystem: Environmental > Aquatic > Thermal... | reverse complement strand
ATCAAGCGGGATGTCAGCAATAACTACGCGGTCATAACCCTTAACATTTAATTCTGGGATTGTTTTTGTATAAAAAGCTCCAGGGTGTGTTGCGCCTTTGCCTTCGCGAATAACTGGTGAGCCAACATAAATAACCGCTTCCGCTCCCCGTTTTTCTAAATACTGCGCCGAGGTTACCGCCATACTTACGCCGTGGGCATCAGGCCCGCCAATTACCAAAACTTTTTGCCCTTCAAAATCCTCTTTGTCTTCTGGGCATTCGATTCTTTGTATTATCTCAACTTGTTCCATTGGCGGTCTAAATTGTTCAATAGGTTTTTCGTTCATAAAATTCCTCCTTTCCAAAATAATTTATTTAACCCACTCCGGCTCAATCTTTGTTGCTTGAGTGATGAGGGGCAATTCGCCACCTCGCTTAGTTTGTATTATAATCAAATAAAGATTTTTGTCAAAAAAGGTTCGCGCTTCGTCCAATAATTGCGACCAAGTAAGATTGATTAACAACATATATATTAGTCGCAATCTCCGAGCAGATAAGTTTAGAATTAATAAATTCTCCAAAACAGTATTTTTTAAAGTTTGAAAAATAGGCGCTATGCCAGTTCAAACTGCGCCTTTCCATTTCTGTTTCTTGAGATTAAGGAGGTGAACTGATGGAAGGTAAGCACTTTAAATTCACTGATGGTCAAGTAGACGACCGCCCATGTACAAATCTTAATCTCTTTGGACATTGGTATAGTACGATGCATGTCGGGTGGGACTACTTGGACTGCATGGATGATCCGCATCGTGCCAAAATCCTACCTCCAGGGCAATTTGTCACTCATTGGGTCATTGACTATCATGAATGCCCCCCGCAGCCCATTTCTTCTGCAATCCAGGCAATGATCAAGGAGTATCAGGATAACGGACAAATGATCGACCACATCCTTATTGATTCCGATACCGCCGGCCGTCTCTGGCTGGAGGGAAAAATAACTCGGGAAATATTCCATCATGCCATTGAAGATGAGGATTCAGTGAGTATTTTAGTAGAATTTAATGGATGGTCCGTCAGGCTCATTATCCGCGAGACAACAGACCAACCCTTTGTCATTATGGTCAGCGAAGGCAGACTTGGTTAATGTCTGCCTTTTTATTAAAATGAAGTAGTTCCTGCCCCAATTATCTTTGTCAAAAACGAAATCACAGGAGAGATAATACTTCCCAAAATAGAATAACCAGTCAAATAAGACAAAAATAAAATGCCGAATAGAATATAAATTCCTATCTGCTCAAAGGCAGCGATATCAATTTTGGGGAAAATTACCCAGAGAATTTTTGAGCCGTCAAGAGGGGGAATGGGGAGGAGATTAAAGACGCAAAGGACAAGGTTGATATAGATAATAAGGTTAAAAAATGGAGCAAAAGCGGCATTCGGGAAAAATCTTAAAGGTAAGGAAAAAATAAAAGCAGTAATTATATTAGAAAAAGGTCCGGACAAAGAAGTCAAAAGTTCTCCGAGACGAGGATTTTCAAAATTATTAGGATTAACAGGTACTGGTTTGCCCCAACCAAATCCAACTATCAATAAAAACAATGTTCCAAATAGGTCTAGATGCCTTATCGGATTTAAACTCAATCTTCCCTGCCATTTGGCTGTTGGGTCACCGAGAAGATTTGCCGTATAGGCGTGCATAAACTCATGAACAGTGATGGCAATTAAAAGTCCAATTAAAAACCCTAAGGTCTTGATTGGATCAGATAAAAGAGATAGAATAAACATCGTGAGTTAATTATAATAACTTAAAAGGAAAAAGTAAAAAGCAAAACCGCTAACCGAGCGAGCGTAGCGAGCGAGGAAATGTGAAGCAGTGTTATTTTTGTGGAAAAACAAAAGCAGTTGGATCTTGGGTTTCTCATTCGCATAAAAAAAGCAAGAGAAACTTCTTTCCTAATTTGTTTAATAAATCTATTTTTTTACCAGATTCGGGAAAAGAGATTAAGGTCAAAATTTGCGCTGACTGCTTAAAAAAAATAGGGCGTTAGCCGCGCGATTCTCTGAAACACTTTTCGCAAAGCAAGCCTTCGGGGTTTCGTGGTTGAAAGGGCACTGTTCCTTTTTCGCCGCATTTTGAGCAGACGATTTCCCACTCTCTTTTTGTTTCCCTTGACTGTTTTTTTGCTTTCCGGCACTCTGGGCATCTTTTGGGTGGCTGGAATCCTTTTTTCTCAAAGAATTCTTGGTCAGAAGCCGAAAAGACAAATTCTTTTCCGCAATCTTGGCAAACTAATTTTTGGTCAGAAAAAGCCATCTTGTTCCAATTAGAATTAAATTTGAGGGAGCAAAACCTCGACCCGGTTTGGCTAATTGCATAGTAAAGCATTATAATAAAAATGTCAAACAGTTAATGTTCTAATCGTTCTAAACGTTCTAGTCGTTCTAGTCGTCGTTTGGAACGACCCCGCCGAAGCGTTAGCGAAGGCGGGGGATAGAACGATTAGAACGTCTACAACGCGACCGAAACCCCGCACCAGAGCGGAGCTCGGTGTCTGCTGAGCAAGGCGAAGGGAGTAATAATGTGGCCCCTTATTGGGAACAAAAGGCTTGTTCAATTTTTGGAAAATCAAATCAAAAACAATAGTGTCTTCCACGCTTACCTTTTTCTGGGTCCGGCTTCTTTGGGTAAATTCACTCTGGCTAAATTTTTTGCCCAGGCCTTGCTCTCTGAGGAAAATGTTGACCGCTTGGCCCATCATCCTGATTTTCTGTTGATTGAAAATAAAGATAGTCAACTGTCTATAGAGGTTGTTAGGCAGGTGGAAAGGCAGTTATCCTTTTTGCCCGCCCTTTCTAATAAAAAGGTAGTCGTTTTTGAAGAAGCCTCCCGTTTAACCTTAGACGCCCAAAATGCCCTGCTTAAAACCCTTGAAGAACCGCCAGAATACGCCGTCATCATTTTGGTTTCCCAAAGAGAAAGTTTGCTTCCGACAATCTTATCTCGCTGCCTCCGTCTTTCTTTCCAGCCCGTCTCGCCAAAGGAGATAGAAAAAGCAGGTTTTAGTCCTTTTTTGGCTCATTTAACTCATGGTCAGGTTGGCCGTCTTTTAAAAGACCCGCTCTTTGAACAAAAATGGGAAAAAAATCTAAACGACCTTGCCGGCTTTTTTGCCCTTTCGCTGAAAGAAAAAATGGAGTATACTAAAAACCTGAAGCCTGAGGATTTATTCTTTTGGATTAGTATTTTAAAGGATGTGTTGTATTTTAAAATCAATCCATCTTTGCTGGCAGTTTTTCCCTCGCCGACCTTAGAAAAAATTGCTCAACTTTCTGCTAATTTTGAGGTTGAGCAAATAGTTCTGTTTTTGGAGAAACTTGAAGAAACCGAGAATTTGCTCTTGACTAATGTTAATCAAAAATTATTATTAGAAAATTTGGCTTTAAGTCTATGAATACTGTTTCGGTTAAATTTAAATCAACTTTCAAAGTCCATCAATTTTGCACCTCTTTAGATTTTAAAGTGGGCGAGAAGGTGGTGGTAGATACAGATAGTGGACTTGAATTAGGCACAATACAAGAGGTGAAAAGAGGGGGCAAAAAAGAAGAAGAGGTAGCAATCAGAAGATTGACAGAGGCTGATGAGGAAAAACTGGCCCAATTGAAAGAGGAAGAAAAAGAGGCTCTGGCTTTTTGCGCACAAAAAGTCGCTGAACTTCGCCTGCCTATGAAGTTAATTGATGCAATCTATTCTTTGGATAAAAAGAAATTGACCTTTTATTTTGTTGCCGAAGATAGGGTTGACTTTAGAGAGTTATTACGCGAGTTGGTCGCCCATTTCCATAAAAGTATCCGGCTTCAACAATTGGGTCCAAGAGATGCGTCCAAATTGCTCGGGGGATTGGGACCTTGCGGACGGCCACTTTGTTGTGTGACATTCTTGGATGATGTGGGAAGTATAACCTTAGATATGGCCAAAGAGCAAGATTTGGTGGGTGTGGGTAGCAACAAGATTTCAGGCGCCTGTGGTAAGTTGATGTGCTGTCTGGCTTATGAGATAAAAATGTATGAAAAAATGAGAAAGGAGTTGCCAAAAATTGGTCAGGAGATTGAGACAGAAAAAGGGAAAGGTAAAGTGGTGGCACAGAATGTATTGAGACAGGCGGTTTTGGTGGAGTTGGAAGATGGGACAAAGATAGAAATCCGAAATCCGAAATTCGAAACAAATCATAAATTCTAAATCACAAATAACAAACAGTTTGGAATTTAAAAAATTAGATATTGAACTTTGTTTAGAATTTAGTGCTTAGAATTTAGAGTTTTGAGCGAAGTCGCGTTAGACGCGACGAAGCGAGGGAATGTGTACGAATTAATAATCATTATATGCTTGGTAGTTATCTTTGCCATCCTATTTTCTAAATGGCCCAAAACCGCCCCTGTTTTAGAACAGCAAGAGAGACAGGATGAAATTAAATTGTCCGACATAGATTTTTTAAGCGAGGGTGAACGGCTTTTTAAAGAGAAAAAATATAAAGAGGCAGAAAAATATTATGTTAAGGCAGTAGCACGCGATTCTGAAAACCCATTAATTTATGGTCGTCTCGGCGTTATCTATACCAAATTGGGTAATTTCCAAGATGCTAAAGAAGCATTAAAGATGGCGGTAAAGCTGGCTCCTGACAACGGTTTTTACCAAAATAACCTGGGGATGGTTTTGTATAGTTTGGGCAGATTTAAGGAATCGTCTTTATATTTTGAAAACGCCGTGAAAATTGATGACAAAATTGCCAAGAGATGGCTTAATTTAGGTCTGGCCTATCAGAAGATAGGGGAGCGGAAAAAAGCAGAGGATGCTATTAAAAAAGCTCTAAATCTCGAACCAGACAATGAAGACATTAAAAACCTGCTTGCCTCGCTCGAAGAGTCTTAATTTTTATTCCAAAAAAATGATATATCGCAAAAATGGAATAATTTTTTAAATAGGGTGAAATATTGAAAACGAGAATGGGATTTGTTAAGATAAGAATGTGTCTAAAGCCTGCCGGCGTAGCTCAGTGGTTAGAGCACCAGTTTTGTAAACTGGGTGTCGTCGGTTCAAATCCGACCGCCGGCTGAGGGCAGGTACCGAAGCGGCCAAACGGGGCAGTCTGTAAAACTGCTGGCGTATGCCTTCGTAGGTTCGAATCCTACCCTGCCCAAATGCCGAGATAGCTTAGTGGTAAAGCACATCATTGGTAATGATGAGACACGAGTTCGATTCTCGTTCTCGGCTCCAAATTTAAATAAAAGGTTAAAGAGTAAAGATAAAAAATTAGCGACTGAAAGGAGCGCTTGTGGCTAAACAATCTCGTCCAATAATCAATTTAAAATGCTCTGAATGCAGCCGAATTAATTATCACACCGAAAAAAATATTCGCACAACAAAAGAGCCTCTGAGATTGAAAAAATATTGTAAATGGTGTAGAAAAAGGACAGAGCATAGAGAGACGAAATCCTAAATCACAATTTTTAAAACAAGTTTAGAAATTAGGACTTAGAAATTTAGAATACTAGGAGCGTAGTTCAGTGGTAGAACGGCGGTCTCCAAAACCGCAGGTCGCGGGTTCGATTCCTGCCGCTCCTGCCAAAAAAGGGCCGTATGCAATGTCCAAATTGTCGAGCAGATTTAAACACAATTGAGGTCATTGATAATTTTGGTCAAGAATTTGAAATTGAACAGTGCCCATCTTGTGGTGGCTTTTGGTTTGATAGAAATGAACTCTACCGCGTGCCTGTCAAAGTAGCCCTGCAACTGGATCCTCCTGCCCCCATTAAGCCATATTCAGGAAATTTACAATGCCCGCACGACAAGACCCTTTTGGTTGAATTTAAAGACCCCAACTTACCTCCTCAACTTGTCATCTACCGTTGTCCTGATTGCGGAGGTCTTTTTTTATCCAAAGGACAACTTTATGCTTACAAGGAATATCAAAGAGAGAAGACTCTAAAGAGCATTGAGTTTTCCCGCAAATCAGCCATTGCCATTTCTATCCTTTTTACTCTTTCTCTTTCTATTCTTTTTGGGCTCTTTCTTTCAAAAAATGTTCTTAAAGCAGATGTAGTAATGCCTGCCGATACCAATCTTTTAGTTGCCAATTTCAAAGACATACTTTTGTTTTTAACAATTTTTACATTTTTACTTATGATATTGGTAGGCTGGATTGAGTATTTGAGAAAGAGAAAGTGAGTTTGACGACTTGCGAGAAAGAGGTTATAATATAAATAATGATGGGGCAAAAAATACTTTTCAAAAAAATGTTTCCAAAAGTCTTGGCATTTTTGATTTTAATTGCGATTGTTGTTTATTCTTCCTTCTTTGGCCGGACTTTTTTTCAAAATAAAAAAACACAACCAGCAAAAGCAGCGAATTTTAGTAGCGATACATTTATAGGCTTAGACAAAACTTATGATTACAAAGGGTCCGTTGAAGATATTGAGGTAGATGGCGCGACGGTTACACTAGATGGAGAGCATACTTTTAAAGATGTAACAATCAAAAATGGTGGAAAGATAACTCATTCGGCTGTAAGCACAAAGGGACTTTTTCCGGGATACAGCCCTGATAATTTTACTGCCCGCTGGAAAGGGTTTATTCAGATTCCTTCCGACGTTCGAAAACTATATGTGCCGGCTGACGATGGGGCAAGAATACTTTTAAGAAAAACATCGGAAACTCGTTGGCTTGGTAGCGATTGGAGTGGAGTGCCATCAGTGTCAGTAAGTGAGGGGTTATACGAGATAGAAGTTGATTATTACGAATCCACAGGTCATGCGTTGATATATTTAAAATATCGCCTTAGCACAAGAAAGTTATATCCAGTTCCTTCAAGTTGGCTTTATTTAAAACAAGATAAACTTTCGGGTACTTGCGGGACCCAGACAGGAGTAAATGGTCTATGTGGAGAATATTTTGCCAATCATTATCCTAATAACCCTTTTTCAGGTCCTCCGACTCTGACAAGGATAGATTCTCAAATTAACTTTACTTGGGGATCTGATAGTCCTTTCCCCAGCGTCGGGGATAATTTTACTGCCCGCTGGAAAGGGTTTGTAGAGCTTCCCGAGGAGTATGGTGATAATCAAGGGATAGGCACATATAGCGACAATGGGGTTATGATTAGACTAAAAAAAGTTTTGCCTGACTCATGGGCAAATTGGCAAGAATGGTCAAACTGGAGCGATTCTTGGACGGGTTCTACATTCACGGGCTATAATCTTTCCCCTGGCCTTTATGAAATTGACCTTCAATATATAGAGGGGATCGGAAATGCATTTATCAAACTCTTGGGCTATTATAAAAGTGGCAGTTCTGAGCTTAACTACGTGCTTTCCAATTCGCAATTATTTTTAAATCAGGATAAAATTTCGGGCACTTGCGGTTTTCAAACAGGAGTAAATGGTCTTTGTGGCGAATATTTTGCTTTTCGGTCTATTACCAGCCCTTTCCCAAGCGAATCAGAAGAACCTTACCTTTCTAACCTGACTCGTATTGACCAGGAGGTTAATTTTGATTGGGGCACTGACCATCCTTTTATAGGTGGGTTAAGATTAAAAATACTCGGTAAGTTAACTTTAGATGGCGGCTACATTGATGTGAGCGAAAAAGGTTACCCCGGTGGGGTAGGTTGGGGGGATAATGATGTCACACCTGGTTACGGACCAGGAGGAGGAAACAGATATACCGAGGAGAACTACGAGTTGCACTGTGGAACTCATGATGATATTGGGGGAGGTGGAGGTGGCTACGGGGGCAAAGGCGCACCTGGTAGAGGATACTATTCAGCAGAGGGAGGGAGGATATACGGTACAAAAGATACCCCCCAGACCGCTCCAGATGAACTAGACCTGTACGATAATAAAGTTCCGGCGATTTTTGGCTCTGGAGGCGCAGGTGGAATTCACGAATGGTGTGATATTACTGGGCATAATCACGACTATTATACAGGCGGAAAAGGTGGGGGGAGCATAATATTAGATGTTGCGGGCGACGTAGAGCTTACATATAATTATGATTATCCTTGGGCAGGTATTTATGCAAACGGAGGGCCGGGAAAGGGATATTCTGGTGGTGGTTCTGGAGGCTTAATTTATATTAAATCCCGAGGTTTATGGAAAAGTGATGTTGGTGGACAACCCATAGTCTGGGGAGGAAGCGGAGCTGGTGATGGCACTACTTGGAATGTTCAAACTAATACCGTTTCACTCGCGGGTTATGGAGGCCGTATCCAAGCCAAAGGAGGAGATGGATATGGGACAGATTGTCCTTCGCCTCTCGAGGCCTGTGGCGGTGGCGGAGGAGGGAGAATTGTCATTGACGCGCCGCTTGGGCCTTCTCGTACTGTCAATAAATCACCCCTTGCTACACCTGTTATTAACGATGGCAATCTCAAAACTTACACCATTACTTATAATTCGGGTACGGTTGAGCCTTTTGGTGCAGGCGGTTATAAAATTGTTGATGAATTACCTCAAGGTGTTTCATATTCTGGTTCCGACCCCCCTTATAATAATTGCTATTCTCAGAGCGGTCAAGAGGTTACTTGGGATCTGAGTAATCCTGCCTGCCCCTCGTACTCGCAACATACATTTAATATGTATGTGAGTTTAGATAGGAAGCTTTGTAATACTACGATTATCAACCAAATATATATTATTGATGAGCAGGGGCTTAAAGTGTCTGGAAGTGAGAAGTGGGTGTCGAATTATGTTGAATGTGTTGCTTTTTCGGGCGATATTTTTGCAGGTAGCTTGGGTTCGCTTACAAACCCCTCAGGCGGTGATATTGTTAGCACAAGGGGCAATGCTCCTGTTTTTGGCACGTGGAAAATTGGAAATTATGTAATGAGTTCACCGGCGGATTGGGCAGGGATACAGAGGAAGGTTGATGACACGGTTGGTAGGTTAAAAAAATATAATAAAGGATGTTCGCCGGTAGATCATCCTAACCAATTAAGCACCGGCAATAGTCCACCTGAAGGAGAAATCTATTATTGTTCAGGGAGCAACGTTCCGTCATTTGCTGAGCAATATAGCGGCAAGGGTACTTTTATAGTTAATGGAAATCTTACCATCTCGCATAATATTGATTATGCGGCAAGTGACCCTAATGCATCTTTGGGCGTAATAGTTTTGGGAGATATCACTATTAACCCAGAGGTGAACAGCCTAAAAGGCGCCTATTTTGCAACAGGAAATATAACATTTAACGGTTCGTCCGCAAACTTCACCGGCCTTCTCGCTGGCTCCACAATCAAACTTCCCCAGTATGGTTCTTTTTCCTACGACCCCCGTATTGCTACGAACCAGCCGCCTGGGTTTAGGGAGATATTTAAGGCACTTTATCAAGAAGCCGCACCGTGACGCGAAGCGTCACTAAATTCGAAATCCTAAATCCCTGCCCGCATCGCCTTGCGAAGCATGGCAGGCGGGCGCTCAAGCGTTGCAGGCGGGCGAAATACTAAACAAATTCCAATGATACAAATTACAAATTCCAAACAATATGATTTAGAGGAAAGGTGTTTAAATTTTGCCAAAAGAGTTAATATATATGTGAGGACATTATCAAAAACAATATCCAATATAGAGAATGGACGACAGTTAATCCGTTCTGCTGGTTCGTTAGGAGCTAATTATATTGAAGCCAATGAATCCTTGAGTAAAAAAGATTTTATTATGAGGATAAAAATTGCTAAGAAAGAGGCAAAAGAAAGTAAATATTGGTTAGAATTAACCGAACCATTAAGAGAAAACCGCAAGGAGAAAGAAATACTAATTCAGGAAGCGACAGAGTTGATGAAAATTTTCGGTTCTATTTTAGAAAAATCAAGGTAGTCTGGAATATTGGAATTTAGATATTAAATATTGTTTAGGATTTAGAGATTAGAATTTAGGATTTTTATAAACACTCGTTGACAACTTTTAAACATATGTTACAATAACATTAAGGAATGGAGGGGCAATGGATGACATAAGCGCGAAAATTAAACAAACGAGCGTAATTGATTTAGAAAAAGAGGTGTTGACAAAAGCAGCGTCTTTTCTTTTGGGCGCTTTTATTCTCACCCTTTTTTTGATGTTGGTTTTGGGCGGTTGGTATTTGGCTTCTAAAAACACCTATAAGAATTTAGATAGCAAAGTCAAAGACTTAGACAGCCAACTGGCAACATTTTCTGACCTGGAGCGGGAGTATAATGCCTTTTCTGGCGCTGTCGACAACATCCAAAACGCCCTTAACCAAAAGAAAAAATGGTCATATGTTTTTGCTGAATTGAACAACATCACCCCAAAAGATGTTGTTATAAATAATTTTTCTGTTGATGAGTCGGGTAAGGCAAAAATTGATGCCACTGCCCCCTCTTTAAACTCTTTGGCAAAAGCCATTCTTGCCTTCAGCCACGATAAAGAAAATCCTAAGAGTGTCAACCCAGTATTTAGAAATACAACCCTGACTGGTTTTTCTTTTGGCGGAGGTAAGGGTATTTCTTTTTCATTAAGTATGGATATCGCTTCACAAGCAGCAAAGGAGCAAAAATGATTATAGAAAAACGCTCATTAGAGATTTCTATTTTGTCCATTGTTTTAACTTTTTTGCTCATTTGGTTCGGGCTGCGGCCGGTTGTAGGCAAACTACACGAGCAAAATGTAAGTTTGGCCAAACTAAAAGAAGAATACACTCAGAAGCAGACGAAGTTAGATACCCTTTCCAGTATGAAGAGTAGATTAGCCTCATTGAAATCAGATTTAGAGTTGATGCAAAAGGCATTGCCCAAAGGTGAGGATATACCCGGCCTTTTGGTTTCTACGGAAAGTTTGGTTGGTAATTCTGGTTTGGCTCTGACTTCTTTTAGTCCGCCTGCCTCAGGACAAGCCTCATCTTCTGCAACAACCCAGACGACCGCTTCGGCTAATATTTCTCCAACAGTTACTCAAGCCACAGGTATTTCCTCGTTATCTTATAGTTTATCCCTTCAGGGCGGTTATCCGCAGTTTATCACTTTTTTGCAGAATGTAGAGAAAAATTTAAGACCCACCTCGGTTGTTTCTATCAATATTGCGGGTGGTGGGGGTGACAATATGAGTTATAGCGTCAATATGGTTTCGTATTATCAGCAGTAATACTGGAAATTAAAAATTGAAAATTATTATTAAGGAGGAAAGATGTCATCAAAATTATATGTTGTGGTCGCTTTACTGATTTATCTGGGCGTTTTGGGTTATTTTTCCGTCAAGGCCGCTTTGCCTAAAAAAGAGGAAGTGATTGTGTCAGAAACCCAGAAGATAACAGAAGAGTCGTTTAAAAGTCCTGTCTTGCAAGAGATGAGGACTTATACACAGTTTGGCAACCTGCCTGTCACGATAGACAAAAACGAACAAGGGAAAGAAAATCCGTTTAAGTAATCACGAATGAAATGCAAATAAAATCACGAATTGTTCGCGAGAACATTCGTGACCATTAGTGATTAAGGAGTAAAAATTGTGGCTTTATTCCTTTTCAAAAAAACAAAACCGAAAAACTTGCTCACCTTGCATAAAAATGAGGAGGAACTTTTTGATATTTTGCTGAAAAAGGGTTATTTAACCCCTTCGCAATATAAAGACATCGGTTTTCAGAGTGAACGTTTACAAAAAAGCAAAAGAGAGGTTGTCTGGCAGAATGGTTGGGTTTCGGACGAAAGATTAGCCTTAGCATACAGTATATTATACGACATTCCAGTAGTTCATCTACCGCCCCAGTTAATCCCATATAATATTATTTCAAAGATTCCCAAAGAAGTGGCCCTGAAACTACAGATAATTCCATTTGGAGCAGAGGACGGCTATATAAAAATTGGGGTGGTTGACCCGTTTAAATTGTCCGACAATAGGACAGTTTTGGAGCAGGTTTTGGTTCAGAATAAGATTGTTCCTTCTTTTTACATCATTCCCCGCTCAGATTTTCAAAGGGCGTCTGTGCAGTTTAGAAGGGAGCCGTCCTTGATTCCTCAAATCACCTTGGCTGGCATTGAACTTCCTTACAAAGTTGTGGCCAAATTACCAGAGAAAGTGGCGAGAAAATACAAGATGCTTGTCTTTGGATATGCGCCTAATGAACTTTTAAAATTTGCTGTTGTTAATCCCAGCGACCCGAAGGTTATAGAAATTTTAGACTTTATCGAAAGAAGAACAGGTCTAAAAGTTGAAAGATATCAGACAACTGAAGAAGATTTAGAAAGGGCATTGAAAATTTATGAAAACGTCCCTGCCCCGAGTGAAGTAAGGGCTGAAGAGGTAACAGAACAGCCAGAAAAGCCAAAGAAGCCCAGTATAGTGATAGAAAACGTGAGCGCGCCTGGCGAAGAGATGATTACCTTGCTTAAAAAGGATATCTCGGACATAAAAGAATTAGAGGAAATCGTCAAGTCAGGCCATGTTCCAAAAATCGTCGCTGCTTTAATCAATTTTGCTTGTCAAAAAAGAGCCACAGACATTCACGTTCAGCCGTACGAAAAAGAACTTCTAATCCGTTACCGGGTTGATGGACTTTTAAGAGATATGATTCATATCCCAAAAGACCTTCAGCCTGCAATTGTTTCAAGAATCAAGATATTGGCCAAGTTAAAGATTGATGAGCAGCGTATCCCCCAAGACGGACGTTTTGACTTAAAATTTCGTGGCCGGGAGGTGGATGTGCGTGTTTCTACTTTGCCGACGGCCAATGGAGAAAAGGTTGTTTTACGGCTTTTAGACAAAGGATTTGGTATTTTGTCCTTAGAACAGTTGGGGTTGCAGGGCAAGGGTTTTCAAGATTTAATCAGGGAAATTGAAAAGCCATACGGTGTTATTTTAGCCACTGGGCCAACCGGCTGTGGTAAGTCAACAACACTATATGCAATCATCAATCGTATTAAAAATCCCACAGTCAATATTGTTACCTTGGAGGACCCGGTGGAATATAAAATAGAAGGAATAAATCAGTCCCAGATTAAACCAGAAATTAATTACACCTTTGCCACAGGGTTGCGTTCAATTGTTCGTCAAGACCCGAATGTCATTATGGTCGGCGAGATTAGAGACGCGGAGACTGCTTCTTTGGTTACCCACGCTGCCTTAACAGGCCATCTTGTTTTGACCACTTTGCATACGAATGATGCTTCATCTGCCTTGCCACGATTAATTAATATGGGAGTTGAGCCGTTTTTGATCACCAGTGCCATTAATGCCATTATTGCTCAGCGACTTTTAAGAAGGGTGTGTCCAAAATGTCAAGAGCCTGTTAAACTAGCCCCAGCCGTTATTGCCGAGATTGAAAAAGAAGTAGCCAAAATGCCCAAGGGAACATTAGAAGGTTTGAATATTAAAAAACCATATTCTTTCCGAAAAGGGAGGGGTTGCGATGAATGTGATAATGGATATAAAGGCAGGATTGGGATTTTTGAGATATTGGTGATGAGTTCCAGTATTGAGGAGTTAGCAATCCGTAGAAGGCCGTCTTCAGAGATTCAAGAGGTTGCCCAAAGAGAAGGGATGTTGACAATGAAGCAGGATGGCATATTAAAAGTTTTACAAGGTTTAACAACCTATGATGAAGTTTTAAGAGTAATAGCGGTGGAATAGACGTTCCAAGCGTTCTATCCCCCGCCTTCGCTAACGCTTCGGCGGGGTCGTTCCAAACGTTCCAAACGACGACTAGAACGACTAGAACGTTTAGAACGATTAGAACGTTTAGAAAGCGACCGAAGCCCCGCTGAGCGGGATGGAGGAGCAACTATGGAACAACTTATACAAATTGAAAAACTACCTACTGACCCAGAGTGCAGACAACTTTTGGATTTGGCAATATCAAAAAATGCTTCTGATTTGCATTTGACAGTAGGCGTTTCCCCGGTTTTAAGGATTGATGGAAAACTTTATCCCCAAACCGATAGGCCGGTTTTAACTCCCGAACATGCAGAGCGGCTGGTTAAAAGTTTTATGACCGAGGAGCAACAGCAGAGATTTTTAGAGAAAAAGGAGATTGATTTTTCATTTCCTTATCAGGGCAAGGTCAGATTTCGTGTGAATGTCTATTTTCAAAAAGGTTACATTGCTGCTTCGTTGCGTTTAATTCCAAAAGAAATTAAAACCCTCTCCCAACTCAACCTGCCGCCCATTTTAGAGAAATTTACTTTGCCATCCCAAGGTTTTGTTATTGTGACGGGTCCGACTGGGCACGGCAAATCAACTACCTTGGCTTCTATAATCAATATCATCAACCAGCAACGCAAGGCCCACATCGTTACTATTGAGGACCCAATAGAGTATGTTTTCGACCACCAAAAGTGTATTGTGTCCCAGCGAGAAGTGGGCAGTGATACTCATTCATTCGCCCGTGCCTTGCGCGCGGTTTTAAGAGAAGACCCTGATGTGGTGCTGGTTGGTGAGATGCGCGACTTGGAGACAATGGAGACAGCCTTGACCGTAGCAGAAACAGGCCATTTGGTTTTTACAACCTTGCATACCAATTCTGCTGCCCAAACTGTTGATAGAATTATTGATGTTTTTCCGCCCCACCAGCAGACGCAGGTGAGGATGCAGTTGGCCAATGTCTTAACTGGAGTTGTTTCCCAAAGATTAATTCCTCGTGTTTCAGGCGCCAGGATTGTTGCTTGTGAAATATTAGTGGCTAATCCGGCTGTGCGGAATTTGATCCGGGAAGGCAAGACGCATCAACTACCCAATGTGATTGCTACATCGGCAGCAGAAGGTATGATATCTTTGGATAAGGTTTTGGCTGAACTGGTGTCAAAAGGAGAGATAACCATTGACGATGCCCTAACTTGGGCAATAGACCCAAAGCAGTTAAAAATGATGGTATATTGAGCGAGTCACGAAATTCTAAACAAATTCAAATGACCAAAATACAAATTTCAAAAAATAATAAAACGGGTTTAAAGCATTGGAATTTAGAATTTAGATATTGTTTAGTATTTAGAAATTAGAAATTAGGATTTAAGGAGACACAAGGTGGCTACATTCATCTACCAAGCCAAAAATGAAAAGGGAC
>Ga0078972_1012091_pt1 | contig 15041 bp, 20 predicted proteins | sample YelNatPaOPGAMG01_FD_67568 | JGI IMG/M metagenome (GOLD analysis project Ga0078972, IMG submission 67568) | Hot spring thermophilic microbial communities from Obsidian Pool, Yellowstone National Park, USA - OP-RAMG-01 (SPADES assembly) (version 2) | ecosystem: Environmental > Aquatic > Thermal... | reverse complement strand
GGAACACCAATGCAATCTTCTCAGGATCTGCCAGGTGCACTGAGAACCCTTTATTCCTGAGAAACTTTGCTTTGTATTAAGAGGATGTGGACTGCTCAAGTGCTATCTCAGGTTTCATGGAGGAATACCTTTCAACAAATGTGTTCCATGCTTCCTCGCTGTTCTCAATCTCATAGTTTTCCTTAACGGATCCATCATCCTCCATCTCTGTTATATTTACCATTATGTTCAACATCCATTCCTATTAGCATATACATCTCCAAAAGGTTGTGAGAGTCTGAAGTCGGAGAAATCTCGACATACTCCTATTCACCCTCATTGAAGGGTATTCTGTCGAGGCGAAGGATAGCCAGTCTGCATGTCGACCTCATGGGTCAATATCATTACCGGCTATCTCTCCGACTCTCACTCTGTTACCGTCATAACAGAGTGTTCAGAAAACTTTTTTCATGACATCTGAAATGTTCAGCAAGAGGTATCCCTGATACACAAAATTGGGGGTACTATCGGTAACTATTCAACTTCTATTTATAATTAGCTAACACTTCTCAGACCCCGAATTGATTTGCTTTTTCTATGACATATTGTACTGAACTTTCTTCCAATGTCCAGCTGATAGGAAGACTAAGAATTTCTTTGGAAATTTTTTCTGCGAGAGGTAAAGGTTTGTTTGTTGTATGACGGTAGCACTGTTGAAGATGTGGTGGTACTGGATAATGAATCAATGTCTCTATACCATTTTTATGAAAATGTAGTTTAAGATTATCTCTTGCAGTAGATCTTATTGCAAATTGATGCCATACGTGAACAACTTCATTCATAGATCTAGGCAAAACAATTAATGGATTTGATATTTCATTTAAGTATTTCTGAGCTATGGAAGCTTTTTTCTTTATGATTACATCTAGGTGTTTCAACTTAACTCTCAGGAAAGCGGCCTGCAACTCATCTAGCCTTGAATTGAAACCTACGATTCTATTAACATATTTTTCGTGTTCGCCATTATTTCTTAGCATTCTTACATTTTCAGCTAGTTCTGAATCGTTGGTTGTTAAAGCCCCCCCATCTCCTATTGCCCCAAGGTTCTTTGTCGGATAAAAACTGAAACAGGTTATGTCAGCAATTGAACCCACTCTTCTTCCTTTATACATTGCACCATGAGCTTGCGCAGCATCATCAATCACTTTCAATCCATACTTCTCGGCAATTTCCAATATCGGGTCCATATCTGCCGGCTGACCAAAAAGGTGAACAGGAAGTATTGCCTTGGTTTTCGGTGTAATTGCTGATTCTATAAGATCAGGATCAATATTGTAGGTACTTTCTTGTGGCTCAATAGGAACTGGAATTGCCCCAGTAATGCTAACGGCCATCCACGTTGCTACATATGTAATAGACGGTACAATAACCTCGTCACCTTTGCCTATCCCTAAGGATCTCAATGCTAAATGGAGAGCATCCAGCCCATTTCCCACTCCCACACAATATTTTGCACCGCAATATTGAGCGAACTCCCCCTCAAAATTTGTAACCTCTTGGCCAAGAATATATCTTCCTGATTGCATTACTCTATAATATGCCTCATCCAGTTCGCTCTTTAATATTTCATATTCTCGTTGAAGATCAACGCTCTTTACTTTCGTTTGTATCACCTACTGTTTTGATAAATTCCCCATAGTCGCGTATGTAGTCACTTTCACTATAATAATCTGAGGCCAAAACCAAGCAAACAGCACCAGGAGAAAAGTTATCCATTTCTCTCCATATCATTCGTGGAATATAAAGTCCATAATAGGGGTGATCAAGATAATACCTTTTCCTTTGTTGTCCGTCGTCCACGACTACATTGAAGCTCCCGGATATAGATATCATAATCTGTTCTAAATTTTTATGAGCATGACCGCCACGAGATTTTCCTCCGGGGACTTCATAAATGTAATAGACTCTCTTTATCTCAATGGGTATGTCTTTCTTTGATTCGATTACGGTGAGGTTACCCCTTGGGTCAGATATCTTTTTAAAATTTATAATTCTGCAATCATTAATTTTCATTTTTCGTTTCACCTCGAAGTTTCAGGTTATTGCCAGCGATCCTAGCCTCTAGAAATATCTCTGCGCCATAACGTGGCAAATAGCTGGAAAGTTTCTCAAAGCCATATAACACTTCATAACTTAAAATACCCTTACTAAGAACTGCCTCCAATTGGGCGTTGGATAAAAATTTAATGAAGAATGTATAAACATTAATGACATCGTATCCGTTTTTCTCAAACAGCAATCTAAACGATTTCTCATCATAGTGTGCTTTTCTATTGTAAATCCTGTCGGTGTCCGAGTCATCGTACTTACTCCTAATAAGATTGCTTTCTACCGCAAGTAATCTGTGAATAGAATCTGCATTTGGCACAATTGCAACAACTACTGTTGAAGACCCGCAAAACGTCCTCAAAATACTAAGGATTTCAGCGCTATTTTCGACTTCGTGCAGAACACTGCTGATCACGATTACATCATATTTGAGTCTGGGTATTCTATCCTTCACGTCTTCCAATTTTCCGTTTATAATCGTAATATTGCCTTTTGCATACTTATTTGATAAATTCAGTGCATTTTCGCTAAATACTTTTGATCTTTCGACAATGACGTAATTTTGGAACTTGTCAAGGAACGGAAAAATAGGCGTTGGCCCACATCCTATTTCCAAAATGTTCACTGCTTTGTATTTTAAAATTGCTTTGATTACATGTTTTCTTCTTAGTCCATCCAGAAATTCTTCTAAGGAAAATTTTCTTTTCCGAGCTCTCAAATATTGAGAATCATAGTTTTCATCCACTATAGATCCACCTCGTAGGTATCGTAATTCACTCCTGTGCCACCGAAACTCTGCTTATAATAAATGAGATTCTCATTAAGATATTTGCCCCCGTCTTCAGTACAAATACCAAAATCAAGATAGTTAAAACCAAGAGAGCGATATCTTTCAATCAAATGAGAGATTAATAAATCCAAGGCACCTTCTTCACGGCCTATATCATTATCAGCTATGTATTGAAGATGGCAGGTTCTGAAATTCTCATATGCAACAACACCAGCGACTACTTCGCCTTCTAATGTCGCCTGATGAAGTCTTATATTGTTTGGGAATTTCTCGCTTAGGTAACTAATTTCTTTAAGGCTATGCACCGGCAATTTGTTATATCTTCTCTTCAGGTTGTCAGTAAGTAGGTTCCAGAATTCTGAATACTCTGTGGATTCTTCAATGATTATGTTCTTACCCTTGGCTTTCCTTATTATGCGCCGCCTTGACGAATTTATCTGAAATTGCCCTTGTAGTGCAATAGTTACTGAAATTTCTCTTCGTATTAACCTGGCTTTATTCCTAAACAGGATATATAAGTCTTCCTCACTAGGCACCTTTGAATAGATGTATGGAATAGCCTTGTAGATGATTTTCGTGAAGCCTTCTTCTCTATATCTATCTAGGATTTTCTTGAATATCTCGTCAATAGCTTTAAATTTCAATGAAAAATTCAAAACTATCCCACCATACGTCAAGCCACCATGAGAATATACATAATCATTTGTGAAGTTAGCAGGAAAAGCAGCCACGACTTTGCCACCGTCTTTGAATACTATTGATTTATCCTTATATTTCTCTTTATGATACTCCATATAATTCCTGTAAAACAGGAATGTCCCATTCCTAGATTCTTTTACAAGTCTGTCCCACTGCTCTTTTAGGCTATCATCATAATATATGAGATCCATCTATCTAATCCTCCCAGATCGCCAAACCTATTCCAGTTTCGCCAAAATTGTTCCCATTATACACCATGTACCTAGCCCCCTTAAAGTCGAAGACCGCTCCAAATGCTGTCATTTCTGAATCCCAACCTGAAGATGAAGGCTTTAAGCCACCATATTCATCTTTTCGAACAAAGTCCAGGCCGTTAGAGCTTTCTGCATAACCTATTCTGTATTTATTTTCAACTGATCTGACGGAGTACCACATTTTAAAGATGTTATCTTCGAAAATAACCGACGGTCTACCAAATCCTATCTCACCCTCCTGCGGTTCAAGACATATCATCGAATTCGTATCCCATTTGGTTGGATCACGGCTTTCAATATACCTCAATGAATACGTTGGAACATCCTTTCCATTGATATTTAACCACCTATCACCACCGGCATACCACATCATGTATTTATTAGAATGCTTAATTATTGTTGCACCGGACCTGACAAACAGCTCCCCATCCTTTCTATCCAAAATAGGGGCTTCTGAGGATCTCTTGAACGACTTGCCTCCATCTTTACTTATGGCGAGACCCAAGAATAGAAAATACCTAACCTTGACTCCCAACTGCCAACCAACATAGTACAAGTAAATATCGTTATTAATCTTCAACAGTGCAGAAGGCGTTACCCCATTATCATCAAAAGTACCAGGTCTTCCAACATCCAAAACCGGTTCATCCGATATGAATAATAAAGGATTCGTGCCCGTCGGGTCAAATTCAATATAACCTATTCTCCCGATATTATTTTCATCCCAGAACGACACGTAAACTCGCACGTAGTCATCGAGAACCAAGGCAGTCGGGACGTATGCATGACTGTGTCTCCACCCATGCTTATTTGTTGGTTCATATATTCTTCCTTTACGGATCCACATTTATTTCACTTCCGTGAAATAGGTCTTGCGGGATTCCCCACGTAGGTGGTATTATTTTCAGTGTCTCCAATAACTACGGCACCAGCGCCAATAATATCCCCTTCTCCGATGCTTACATTGTTGGAAATAGTCGAATTTACACCCAGAAACGCGAATTTACCTATTTTACAGAATCCGGAAATAACCACGTGGGATGATATGAAAACATGATCTTGAATCTCAGAATGATGGCCTAAGTGATTCCCGCTCCAAATAATCACATCATTACCTATGCTGACCCAAGGTTGTACAGTGTTGTCTTCGAAAATAAAACAGTTGTCGCCAATTTTAACATTTCTCCATACAAAGGCTTTCGAACTAACATATGTAGCAAGTGAATATTTCCATTCCTTTAACTGGTTATAGATTCTTGCCCTCACTTTATTGCCCTCAATATACGTAATGGCAACAAATGCAGTAAATTCACTTGGAGGATATTTAGACCTTATCTCATCTAGCGGTACAACAGGCAACCCAAAGAGAGAACTCTTATTGATGTATCCACGTTCCACTGAAAAAGCAACAACTGTATGCTCTGAATCGTGTGTAAAATACTCATATGCTATTTGGGCAAATGCACTGTCTCCAATGATTACTAGCTCTTTCCTTTTTTCCACGAAATCTTATGGTCAATGCCTATTTATTTTTTATTCTTGGAGTGACATTGTGACATAAGTCCCCTGACTGCTAGCTGTGTAATAACATTAAATTATGTATGACTCCCTTGCAGAATCCCGATGTTTCTTTTCTGTCATTTCTCCTCTGATATATTAGATTGCCAGTTGTCCTTTTATCAGAGGAGAATCCTGATTCTGAAGCATTCCTCTTGAAGTATTCCCTGAGATAGTTCATGGGATCATCCATGAAACGCCTTATGATATCCCTCCATTTGCTTCTCCCTCTTATCCTTGAATTCTTCTTGGGGATGATAAATATCATGGTGTTTTCATTGAAATCTTCCAGTATGCTCTGGCCTGAGTAATATTTATCCAATCTTACACTCTTCAGATCAATATTTATCTTCTTTATCATATCCAGCGCCCTATAGTAAGCATCCCTTTCAGATTTGACTGAAATTCCGTATTCAAGTATATCCTTGTGCTCAGGTCCATCAGTGCGAATGAGTAGACAAACCTGCCTTCCTTGACAATTTCACCGTTCTTCTCCCTTAATGAACGGTAGTGCTTTGTGACCGTTAAAGAATAACCTGAACCGTCTCCTGATGTTTCAGCTGTATCTATTCCCTTTCTTTTCACAGAGGAGATGAATAGATTGTTCAATATCATTATAACAAGGGGATCTGAATACAGCCTTTCCACTGTTTTATAAGATATTTCCTTTGTTATTCCCAATAAGGGGAGGAGATATGCCGCCTTTTACTTGAGAGGAATATCTCTTTAACAAGTATAAGGAAGACATTTTCCCTTGCATTCAATAGGGAAGGTCTTCCAAAATCATCAACAACCAGGGAAGAGCTCTTGAAATGTTCATGGCACTCAGTTCCAGAGCCATACCCTTCATCCTCTCCCTGTACAGGAATTCATAATCTCTCCAGTTCATGACCACAGGTACGGAGAAATTTTCCCTGTACTGAGAGATGAGTTCATCTATATTCTCCTTGAACTCATCATATGTCAGCTGGGTGATCACACCTGATAATACAATGGAAATACATAATTATCCACGGATATACCTGAATATGACCATTAAGGATAGGGAGATTTCAATAAAGGATGAGACAATAATAATAAAGGACGGAGTGGAAACACTCTACGAGAAGACAGTAACTCCCTTCGGAAACTCAACCAAAGTAGATGTTCCCAAGAGGTTCATAGGCAGGCGGGTATATGTTGTTGTACTGAAGGACTAGAGACTTATGTCCCAATGTTTTCCGAAGTGTATTAAAAATTAAATTTTGAACTCGCTTAATTCCCAACAGTGTGGTCTATCAAATGGAAATAGAGGTAAGAAGTCTATCCTTGTTATACCCGTTCCTGATATCTCGCCTTCCCTTCTGTCATCATCTCATTAACAATCCAATTTAATTATGAAAATTAGGGTGTCTCATATTTTCATTAATTCTTGACGGATGTCGAAATTTCGGGCATGGTAATAATGTAATATGATGAAATCTAATGACCGCCAAGATAGGAAAAGGATAGGTCTTTAACCAACACCGCTCGTGAAAAGCCAAGTAGCAAGTTGACTGTAAAATGTTAGTATTCCCGAGGAGAAAGCAAACAATACCCAGTAAACAAATCCGGTCGAGAAAAGTACCAGCCTTTTCCAAAACCGACGGGCTAGAACGTATAATGGGCATTCTGGACATCACCTGCAGAAATAAAACTGAATCCATTTAATAAGGGTGCAAGTGAATAATTGTTTACTTTCTGATATCTACAGTGCGGTCTAGTAACTACTGGGAAGTGACATTGTGGAATAGAAGAAACTCGAATGCCGCGATATTGCTTTTAAAAATGAAAAAGCGCTTGAACTGCCCATGACTGAACACCACGGTAAGCATGCAGATTAAGTGATGCGTTTAAAGGGACCGAAGGGGAAGATAATGGATGTCGTTGTTTGACGTAACTTGGGACACCCTATATGAAAATATTATTTGAACTGTCAATCTTTTTGAATAATTCAGCTCCTTCGCCTATTCGTATTTACCGAATTCCTTGTAACTATCTTATCACTGTGTAAGGAAACTAATGTTTACGAATCTTCCCCTTTGAGAGTAAGAGCATTAATTCATTGTAAAGAGAGTCAAATTTTCCTCCGGAGCCAAAAGTTCAATCTTTATATACTGTCTGTGACTTGCTGGTTACAGGCCTGAAATTTTTACGAATTCAGGGTTGCCAAGGAAAAGTTCACCCCTGCTGATAATGACACAACATTCCTATCTCAGTTTAAAACGACATTAATCTTTAATGGAGGTGGTGATCAAGATGATTATTAAACTTGGTTATGGCTGCTGTTTAATGTTCTGCCACTAACAAACGATCACTTAATACCTACGTAGGTATCGTTAGTGTTATCTCTTCATTCGTTTTATTTCAAATCGCGTTGACTTCTCGATTCACTTGTTCCTAAGCTGCACCTTATTGCGAATAATACGATTATTATTTTACAAATTCCGAGAATCTCACTGCCTAGCTTTCTTGTGGTCAAGTAGGCAAGGTGATTCCCGTTTTGAAATCAGGATTCGTGCCAGAAAGAACGTTATCACAGCCTAAGATAACAAGAGTTACATAACACTACTTGTTTGATCACGAAGTTAAATTTCTTAACCGATCCCTCCACTTGAAATTAAAGTAACACAAATTTGCCACGTTCATAATCCATCTGATGTTGTTTCGGCCGAAGCTCATACTTATATAATCGCCTATTCTGTAATCGATAATTTTGAACTTTCCGCCCTCTACGCTTACCCTTAACGCGACGTCTTCATCTTCTCCACCGTTTATAAATGTTTCATCTAGGACATTTCCCATTACTTGCTCTAAGAACTTGTAGCTGTATACTAGAAAATCAAGCGGGTCCAAGAAATAATATCCTTTCTGAAAAAAAGAAAAAATCGTAGCATATTTAGCCTTCATTGAGGTAAACTCTATCTTGAATTTCCTATGTAATTTTACCCTAATTCTTCCCGCGTCGTAGTTTGTTATGAGGTTGAATAAATTATAAAGAAAATTTATCCTTATAATCTTGCTTGGCACCGTATGATATATAGAGGGTTTTGCAAATACAACATTATAATCTTCCTCATTGATATTACGGAGCTGTCTCACAAGGACATCAACGTCATCTATCTTGTACATGTCATCACCCGAAACTACAATCCATTTGGGTTTATACACCATTGCTTTTTTTATGCCGATACTCACATTGCGTGCGATGTTGAAGTATGGATCTGGTACTTCGCCACTTTCTACAAATATCATGTGAAGACCCTTGAAAATATTCTCCCTGCATTCCCTCGCATACTTTCCATTAAAATCTGCCGTAGGTATTACAACAATTATGTCCTTTTCTCCTTCAACTTCATGAATATACGACGCTCCATTTGGTCTTTCCTTCATCCATTCTATGAGCTCATCAACGGTTTCAAATCCGTCGTAGAATTCTTTTATTTTTTTACTGTCGCTACTCATGAAGAGGTTGTTTCTGTAGTCCATTAGGCTAAAGAACAATTTATCTTTTTGCTGTTTCTCTAAAACACATCTTTTCCTAGAAGTACAAATATTTACGGCCTCAGCTTTCACATTCTCCCTAGGTAGGAAATATTAAAATATTTTTTGTGTGGTAGTGTGATATAATGCTTGTTAGCTTAAGCTATGATTATGTTTATAAATCAGATATAATTACAATTACTGCGGTTGCCCTTACCTGATATAATCAGGGAATCGTATGACAGGAATGGCCCCGTTTGCTTTACTGGTGGAGAGCACCGATTGTGTGATTGTTGTAATTTGAAAGAAGATCCTTGTATTACATATCGTGAGGGAAAGCCTCGAATAGGTGTATAAGGTAGACAACTGCAAAATAGGCCAAATAAAGAAACTACCATACTTCCGCTAACAACATAGGTGTTAAGCAATCGTTAATCGGTCAGAAAACATTAAGCCGCAACTTTAGTAGAGGTGTTTGATACTACAAACACATCGGTGGATTGCATAGAAAGGAAAGATAAAAGGATTTGGAGAAAGTACAACCCCTCCCTTGTCAAGAGGATAGATGTGCTAATAGACACATCCTTTCTAAACACATGGAAGAATGATCTTGAGAGGGAGAATGAAGGGAAAGTGGGAAGGCCCTATGAGTATCCAGAGGAATTCTTCCTCTTCCTTTCAAAAATAAGGTCTCTTTGCAATACCTTTCAGGGAGCTTGAATCATTTGTAAGGAAGCTTTCTGAACTCACTGGGTGTAAAAGGCCATTGAAAATTGATCATTTTCGGCCATCTAAAATTGATCAGAATCGCTCACTTAAAATTGACCACCCCATTTTCCACGAAGAGGGAAGAGTGAGATGTTGGTTCCGGAGGAATGGCATATGATCAGTGAGATGAGGGAGAAGGGAATGTCCATTAGCGAGATAGCAAGACAGATGCACATGAGCAGGAATAATGTGAAGAAGCATCTGAGGCTGGACAAGTCCTTGAATTAAATGAAGGGAGAAGGAAATCGAAGCTCGATCCTGAAAGAAGGAAAGAGTTGAAGATAAACAAGTCAACATTATGGTATCAGCAGAAAAAGATTAAAGAGGGAAAGAGAATTAAAGTTTATAATAAAACCAAGGTGAAGATTGAATGAACGATGAAGATAAATAAAAGATTAGGCAGAATCTTATAATTTCTCAATATAATAGAGCTTCTTACGATTATAGAATGTTTGATCAACTGATGTGGCAAGTTCCCAGTATTTCGATAACTATCACATCGGTTGTTTTTGCTGTAGCTTTTGGCTTTATCAAGAATAACTATATGATAATGGGACTGGTATTGATTCTAGGAGGAATATTCGATTTTACGCTCCTAATCGCACTGAGTAAATATAGACTAATGCAAGATGTTAGAATAAATTGGATGGATCATCTCGAAAAAGAAATAGGAATTGAGAATATTCCCGCACGTACTGAGGAAGCCATAGGATTTTTATCAAGAAGAGACCATAAGCATAAGACTTTTGGATGGTTTAGAACAAGGAATGCATTTAGGGCTCTTTTTTTTACTATTTTTATACTATTCATTGTTTCTATATCGATTGGGGTGTACCTATTTTACTTAAATTTCACAATTCATTGAGTTCAGTTTCACACTTACTGTATAGGTACCCTAGTATCGAGAGCAGACCGAGGAACCAGAAGGTAATCTGTACTTGTGAAATAATGTTGAAGGTTCGGATAGTGAAAGAATAGAAGCTAACCCTGCGTCTCATTCTTCTTATTTCTTGCAGTTCCTTTAAACCGTTCTCTACCCATATTATGAACGAGGATATAGATAAGGCTTTGAAATTTTGACCTTTTAAGAATTAATAAAATAAGATGTTAATTATTTAATTTCCTTTCCTGATAAACCCTGTAAATTCTCTTCAAAGCTTTGGATCCGTATTTCATTTTTACGAATCCTTTCCTTGATATTCCATAGGGTTTGTTTAGATATTCACTCATCCCTTATTATAGTGTCACAAACTCTGTGATGGTATGTTAAGGGGAGGATGGGTTGGAATTGCATCAGGAGTAGTTGGAACGTTGATAGGTCTACTCTTCCTCTTCATATTCATATGGATAATAGTGTGGTTTGCAAGATCCATAGGATGGATGTCAAGAAGTTACAGATATTCCTCATGTAACAGATGGACTTGGTGGGATCATGATGAAGCACTGGAAATATTAAGGGAGAGGTATGCAAGGGGAGAGATAACTAAGGAGCAGTACGATAAGATGAGGGAGGATTTAGAAAAATGAAAATTGAGCAAATGTGTTCCAAATACTGGCAGAGCAGACCAGTATTAATAAATAACTTATATTAGATCATAATATAAACAATTAATGAAGGGTGTCATACTTCACGGGGGCAAAGGGACGAGATTGAGACCTATGACTCATAATGGTCCTAAACAGCTGATCCCGGTCGCCAACAAACCGGTGTCACAGTATGCTCTTGAGTATCTGGTCGATTCAGGGATAACGGATATTGCCATAATATTAGGGGACATTTATCCTCAGAAGGTTAAGGATTATTATGGAGACGGGTCAAAATTTGGATGCAGAATTGAATACATAGAGCAAGGGAGGCCTCTCGGAATTGCGCACGCTGTTTCGCTCACGAGGGATTTTGTTAATGGAGATAGATTTGCCGTAGTTCTTGGGGATAATCTGGTAGGCGAGAGTATAAAAAAATATGCCCAAAAATTTAACGTTTCGGACTTGGATGCACTTCTTCTATTATCCCGTACTTTTCACCCGCAGGATTTCGGTGTAGTAAGGATTTCCAATGACGGGAAAATAGTGGAATTGATTGAAAAACCGGAGAATCCGCCTTCGGACCTTGCTATAGCTGGGATATACTTCTTTACCCCCCGAATTTACGAACACATAGATAAACTTAAACCCTCCAAAAGGGGGGAGTATGAGATCACTGAAGCGATTCAATCGCTTATTAACTCTGGTGGTAATGTTGGTTATGGGACAATTAAGGGATGGTGGAAGGACACAGGCTCTGTTGACGATATACTAGCAGCAAATAGACTTGTACTTGATTCTATTAACGGTAGCACTGAGAGAATAAATATTCAGGGCAAGGTAATTCTTGGAAATAATGTAAGAATATCTGATGATTCAAAGGTAAGGGGGCCTGCGATAATCGGGGATAATGTCGAAATTCTAGAGAATGCATTCATAGGGCCATATACTAGCATTGGTGATAATTGTAAGATAAAAAAAGCATCGATAGAGAATTCGATCATCATGAAAAATTCGACCATAGATACTGAGAATACTATTGTAGATTCAATAGTAGGGGAAGGTTCTCAGATAATGAATGCAAATTCACTAAAGCCAAGGGGTATGAGACTGGTAATAGGTGAGAATTCAAGGTTGAACGTTTGACAGACTTCAACCGGAGATTCTTAAAAAAATAGTTATACAATAATGTATCTTAGCAATTATGAAAGTCTTGGTCACTGGTTGCGGAGGGTACATAGGGACTACTTTGGTTCCGTTTTTGTTAAAAAAAGGCCATAGCGTGAGATGTTTGGACAGGTTCTTTTTTGGTCAAGATGTGATTTCCCATTTTTCATCCGACGAAAACGTTGAAATAATAAAGGGGGACATAAGAACCGTAGACGGTTCAATAATGAGGGGAATAGATGGAGTAGTTGACATGGCATCACTGTCCAATGATCCATCTGGGGATTTGAACCCAGAACTAACATTTTCGATAAATTATAAGGGCAGGGTGAGAATTGCAAGGATGGCAAAGGACGCAGGTGTAAACAAATATATACTAATGTCGAGTTGCAGTGTATATGGCTTCAGGGATGATATCGCGGATGAAGATAGTGAACTCAAGCCTTTAACCACGTACGCAAAAGCGAACATAAATGCGGAAAGGGAAATATTACCGCTTAGATCAAAAAGTTTTCATCCAACGGCTTTAAGGCTCTCTACTGTTTTTGGTCCTTCCAAGAGAATGCGATTTGATATTTTGGTCAACGGTATGACACTGAGTGCGTACTCGGAAAGAAAAATACCAATGATGAGGGATGGGACCCAGAAGAGACCCCTTGTTCACGTGTTTGATGTAGCCAGAGCAATTCATAAAGCTTTGCAGACCGATGATGAAATAAGTGGAGAAATTATCAATATCGGTCATGAAGACCTGAATTATAGGGTAACGGATGTGGCAGGAATAGTTAAAAAAGTAACTGACGGGGAAATAACGATGTATGGAGACCCGGATATAAGATCCTATTCGGTTAAATTTGAAAAGGCAAGGGAAATTCTTAATTTTGTACCTATGTTTAATGTAGAGGATGGCGTAAAACAAATTTACCACGAGTTATTAATAGGAAACCTAAAGCAAGACCCAAGATGGATCACTGTAAAATGGTATAAATCTTTAATTGAAGATGATCCGATGGCGCTTGAGCTATGATTGTTGTGTGGGCTGCCTCATTCGCCAGACACAAATTGCCAGGGAGTTGTCTCAGAAGAGAATTTCCATTAGCTCCAGTATTATATCGCACCTACCAAGAGTACGTTTTATTCATCAGAGGGCTATGGAAACAAAAAATAATTAAATGACAAAGAAAGATGCGTATACTAGTTCACGGGCAAAAATTTAATACTTAAAAGGTTGTAGAACATTAATGCTAGAACCTATCCATGTCACTAAGCCGTATTTGCCACCAAAGGAACATCTTTACCGTTACTTTGATGAAACATACGATTCCGCCTAGCTTACTAACTATGGTCTGTTGGTAAGAAAATTCGAGAAAAGGCTAAAAGATTTTTTAGGTGTCAAAAATATAATTACAGTTGCCAACGGTACACTTGCACTGCAATTGACCTACAAAGCTTTTGGTTTAAAGGAAAAGGCTATAACTACGCCATTTATAGTTAGACGCGTAACATTTTTACTATTAACTGTTTGACTTATCATGGCCAGAAAGGAGGAGATTATGATAAACAAAACGATCCCTCTGGAGGAGATACAGCTCAGAATACGTTCAATTGAGAAGGACGTGAGGACCCTGAAGAGGTTGTACTTCATAAAATACAGATATCAGGGGTTATCTGTAGCTGAAGCATCAAAGAACGTTGGAGTCACCAAGATGGTCGGTTACTACTGGCAGGAATCATGGAACAGGGAAGGATTCAGCGGTCTCAAACCGAGATTTGCATAAGGTAGGCCGTCAATCCCGTCTGAAGAACAGAATGTTGAACTCAGATCCATACTGGAGAAGAGGGACGACAGAAGAAGTGAGGAAGATGCTGAAGAATATGTGCATGCATTATTCAAAACCCTACCAGCACCACTATCTCAGACCCTGGAATGCAGAAGATATTCTAAAAAACTTAGGTAATCTTGACCTTTATCATGAGATAGGGTTTCTCGATGAAACATCACCCCAAACAACTTCCAATACAGTGAGAATGTGGTCATTCTCCAAGCCTATTAAATACAAGAAAACTGATAACTACAAAGCAAATGCATTCGGCTTCTATTCCATAAATGGAAGGAGTACCATAGACTTCATGGATCAGTAAAAGCAGTAAGAGGAAAACGTCTTCCTTGACAGGATAAGAAATGCCAATCCCGACAGAAGAATAACAGTGATACTTGCAATTTTGCATCCCCCAGATCACCGGCTGTTAGAAGGAAGAGGAGATGAACATCAGGCTGGTATTCCTCCCTCCATATTCTCCAGACATTAATCCAATTGAGTTCCTGTGGAAGAGCATTAAGAGGGTTGTGTCAAGGACATTGAATAAGAATGGCACTTGAAGAGAGTGATAGAGAATGCTTTCCTATGCTGCTGGGTGGATAAAAGTCTTCATCCCGAGCACAGATAATAAGTATAGAATGTTAAGCGTCTGACTATAGTCCAAAATTTTATTTAAAAACAGGAATTAGGAAAGATATCGAAATGCCAAGTGGTTTAAGACTTGAAATGCTCAAGGTTTATCTTGAGACGGGTTCGAAGGAAGTACCGTTTTCGTTGAATGGGAAACAATACGCTGCCGTTTCCATAATTCTATTTCATGAGGATATTATCCTTGAAAAGAGGGCTTTTGATAGAAAAGACCCATGGTCCGCA
>Ga0078972_1012088_pt1 | contig 15046 bp, 27 predicted proteins | sample YelNatPaOPGAMG01_FD_67568 | JGI IMG/M metagenome (GOLD analysis project Ga0078972, IMG submission 67568) | Hot spring thermophilic microbial communities from Obsidian Pool, Yellowstone National Park, USA - OP-RAMG-01 (SPADES assembly) (version 2) | ecosystem: Environmental > Aquatic > Thermal... | reverse complement strand
GCGAATTGCCGAACAATCTGCTTAGATGGGACCCATTATTTGATGGGACCCATTTTATCTCATGTGCGATAGCACGGACCCATTTTATATTTTGTTCTATAATATATCTACTTGTTCCACGGCATATTTAGGCGAGCGGTTGATATCCGCCCCGGTCGCGCCGTTGGGACTCCCAGCGTGGATTGGTACCCACCACGTTATCGAATCGATATCGATATGTTATCGAGTTTGGGATACATCGATTCTGGGATACATCGACATTGTAACTGGGGTTTGAGATAAAGGCATCCGAATATCCCAAGCCAGCAACATCACATATCTTATAGACCGTGCGGAATTATCGATATCGAGAATCGGCGCAACATTATTATATATAGCGCCAAGAGTGCAAAGCGAACAAACGGCGAAAACATTAAAATTTATTCAGAATTGCACTTTTCGCTTGACACTGTATGGGGAGCATGATATGGTGGAGGCGTAGTTGATCTTTGACAGGGAGAATAAAATGAAAGCTTACAAACTCGCAGAAGTTGACCTTCCAAGCGTCATTGACGCTTGGATTGAGACCAAGAAGACGATCATCGTCCTTGCGACTAACGTGGCAGGGAAGGTGCGCGAGCTCGAAGCCCGCGCGCGGGAAGCGTGCGGACAGGGCTTCTGGGGAGTAAATTTTAAATCCCCAGATGGAAGGTATCGCTTGTATGCATCTAAAGATGAAGTGACTCTCGATGTGGGGTCATCCTTTATCCACCTTGATCCTCAAAAGGCTAATGAATATTGGCCAGTCTCGCTCCAACGAGCGAATGAGATTGCGCGTTGGTTATCCTCAATCTCCGAGAACGAGATTGAGGATGTGGTCTCCGCTAGAATAGCGGAGGGATAAAAAACTATGCCCTACGGGTGTACGCCCGTAGGGCTTTTGTTTATGGGAGGGAATATGAAAAACATTTACAGAGTTAAAGGTGGGATCATGAGACCGCTGGTAATCAAAAACCGGAAGGAAGCTGATTGGTTGAACCGCAATGTGTTACATTGCGGTTGGGTTCATCCAGGCGATTTATGGGATACTCCGGAAGCGTGGCCAGATCCCGATGATCGGGAGTTGGCTCGCGCGGTACTGTTGCGTTACCGCAAAGAAGGTTCCCACGCTATCGTGTGGGAGAGCGAGCGTTGGCAGCTTGCGGTCTGTTGCCGCGAGGGTTGAGGATAATGCCCCATCGAGACTCGCTCCCGATGGGGCATTCGTTTATGGAGGAATACGATGACAAAAAAGAAGTACTATATCAATTGGTTTCCGGTCAACAGTCAAGTGGTAGCCGGAACGTTCGGCCCCTTTCGTGATCGGCGTGCTGCCGAAGATTGCATTATGACCCTAGCGGTACGGCAGGATGTAGGTTCTACCTACATGCGGATTGAAGCGGATGATGATTCGGATGATGACGAGTAATATGACGTGTACCTGCTTGGAATTACGCATTACGCCAGCGCTACGTGACAACGTACGCCTGGCGCAATTCGAATTCCTGGACGCCGTCGCGCGTCGCGGCGGGCAACGGGCGCTAGCGGAGTATTGTCACATACTCCGGTACAAACACACGTGGGGATTGTGCCCTGCGTGTGATCGTAGGTTAAGAAAGGATGTTCATCAGTGGATTCAGCAATGGCTTTTGACGCAATGAAGGGGCAGATAGCTATGCTGGCTAATGCTGTCTCTGACCTATCTCATCGCGTATCTCGGCTCGAAGCCGGGCTCAGTGACCTATCGTTTCAACAGCAGGAGTTGGTGCTCCTGCTAGAAGTGGTAGAAAGCTTACTGCCGGCGAATTATCGGCAGACTATTGAAGCGGCGCTAAAGCGCCGAAGAGGAGAGAAAACCAATGGCTGAACTGTCTGAATTCAAAACTCCCCCACAGGTTGGAGTTGGTTTTATTAACTTGGAGTATTACGTTGGTCAAGACCTTCTGATCGAAGTCTTGGACCGGCGTGACTTCGAGACCAAATTCGGTGCTCGCGCGGCGGTGCTGTGCGAGTTGCGGACGGTGAAACGGCTCGAAAAGGGTTGGGTGTTTGCGGCTCAATTCGTTGCCATGGAAGTCGGTGCGAAGTATGCGGGTCGACTTGAGCGGAACCGTAATCGATGGGAGCTAACCAACATCGATGAAGCGAGAATCAAGAAGATTCTGGCGGCAAAACCGGAACGGGTTGAGTCTACCGTTTCCGACGATGACGTTCCCTTCTAAATTCTGTCCACGTTGCGGGCAATCTCTCCCTCACCTCGGGCGAAGGGGTTGTCCGCAACGCCCTTCTCGCGCAAACCGCCCATCACGTTTCAATCGTCCTTCTCGCGCAGGTAGACCGTCTAAACGTGCTCTGAAAACCCTCTCATGCTGGGGAGTTGACTCCGAAGCGGTAGAAGGCAGGCTTACCTATCTGGCCGCGGTATCGGAAGCCGGCGAATCGCATGAGTGTCGTAGCGAGCATACGCTGGACATATTCGATTGGATGCTGTCGCTCCCGCGCGGGCTCTATTTCGGGTTCTTTTTCGACTACGACGTGTCGATGATTCTCCGTGAGGTTCCTTTCGCCGTGCTGGACATTCTCCGCGAGCGAAACATTGTCTATTGGCGTGAGTTTCGTATCGAACACATCCCCAACAAAATGTTTCGACTAACGCGCCGCATCGGTAAGCAGTGGCGCGGTTTCACGGTTTGGGACCCGAGCGGTTGGGTGCAACACGGATTTGCTAAGTTGATTACGGACTGGCAGCTTGGCACGGATGAGGAGCGAGCATTTGTCGCGCGCATGAAGCGTGCGCGGTCTGAATTTCAAGCGGAACAGCAAGCGGAGATTGAAGCGTACTGTAGACTCGAGTGCAAGCTGCTAGCGCAGTGGGCGCGACGAATGATTGAATTGCATAAGGATGCTGGGCTCGAGCTACGTGCCTATTGCGGACCGGGCGCAACGGCGAGCGCCATGTTCCGCGCGCATGGGTATGTCGCGCCTGTGACGCCGTGGAAGGTGCTCGAGGTAGCGCAGGAAGCGTACTACGGCGGGCGCAGTGAGATTAGCATGATCGGGCGCTATGAAGGTGAAGTTTATAGCTACGACATCAACAGTGCTTACCCTAACGCGTTACGGCTGCTTCCGTCTATAGATGGTGCGCGGTGGAAGCATGTGCGGGACCCCGGCGCTGGCGATTGGATTGGTTTTGTACGAGTGCGGTGGGAGATGCCGCGAGATTCGTGTTGGGGTCCCTTCCCGATGCGCGGGGCGCGATTGCCTACGGGACGGTGTGTATCGCTGGTGTATCCGCATGAAGGTGAAGGATGGATTACCAGCTTTGAATATCGCGCCGCAGACCGAAAGTGGGTGGAACCGCTGGAGGCATGGGTTTGCGAGCATCGAGGCGAGCGGGCGTTTCCGTGGGTTGAGGAGGTTGCTGCACAGCGATTGGCATGGAAGCGTGTCGGTGATCGGCGGCAGTTACCGTTCAAGTATGGACTGAATTCGCTCTACGGAAAACTCAGTCAGCGACAAGGGAAAAGCCGCTATCGGAACTACGTCTTTGCGGCGTGGACTACCGGTTATGTGCGCGCTATGCTGTGGCCAATTCTGGACGCTGCGCAATGGGACGTGGCGTTAGTAGCTACTGATGGTATTGTGGCGTTGCGTCCGCTACCGCTGGATGTGGGGAGCGAGTTGGGGCAGTGGGAACTAAACACTGCGCAGAGCGCCTTTGTCGTGCAGGCGGGCGTATACTGGGTAGGAGAAAAGCTACGTACGCGTGGGTTTGAGCGATGGACGATTGATCGCACTGAACTCGAGAAAGTTTGGCGCGCGTTCCGGTTGAAAGCGCGGTACACGGTGCATGTGCGCCGCTTTGCAGGTTATCGCTTAGCGTGCGCGCGCGAAGAGGAGTCCTTGCTATGCCAGTGGATTGATGATGTGCGGGTGCTGCGGTTTTCTCCGAAGCCGCGGCGAAGGGAAGACCGCTGGGTGGACGGGCGCTGTCTGACCCTGCCGGCGGAGTTAAGCGAGTATCGGGCAGATACGCTGTTTGATGCCATGTTGTGGGAAGAGGATCGAGATTTTACGATTCTCGACCCCGATGAGGGTTGAGTATGGCTAAGCGGAAAAGTGAGCATCAACGCCGTTCGGAAGCGGCGAAACGAGGATGGGAAACGCGCCGGCGGAGGGAAACCGAACGACGCGCGGAGGCGGAGCGGCGCAGGCGGTCTGAAGCCACCAAGAAAGGATGGGAAACGCGCCGGCGCAGGGAGGCGGAGCGGCGCAGGCGGTCTGAAGCCGCTAAGAAAGGATGGGAGACCCGCCGGCGTAGGGAAGCGGAGCGGCGCGCGGAAGCAGAGCGGCAGAAGCGGTCTGAAGCCGCAAAGAAGGGCTGGGAAACGCGCCGGCGGCGTATGCAGGAGCAGGAGCGCCGCGGGCGAGAGTTTGTGCTGCAACATGCCAAAGAGATAGGTATCGTAGGCAAGCGTGAGCAGCAAGCGCTGCTGGATGGTCTTTCGCTGCGGGCGCTACGAGGGATAGATCAGTATCGTTCACTCGAGATAACGGAACCACAAACCTTCTCACAAATTTGCCAGACCTTGGGTGTGTCGGATGAGATATGCGAAAAGCTGATGCGCTACGACGAAGTGTTTGCGGAGGTACCGCAGGAAGCCTTACTCATTCTGGCCGCGATGATCGCTTTCGACGAAACGTTTGCCCTTCACGGCGTATTTTCGGATGCACTCAAAAACGCTGTGGTGCTATGGCTGCGAAAGCTGAAGGAATTCGGTATCCCCTTCTCCTACTACTATGCCCTATTGCGGGCGTGGTATTAAGATAGTATACTTGAGGAAAACACTCTGTCAGGTGTTCCCCTCGATTCAGGGCGGCTCCCCCTCCGGGCCGCCCGTTTCTTGTATTCCCCGTTTTGTTTAGGACTACTAAGCAGTATAATGAAGGCATGGCAAAACCTCGAGAAGAGATTGACGAACAAGCTGGTATCCCGCCGGCGGAACCGAAGCCGGATCGGCTACGTGCTCCCCGAATTGTAGTGAAGGTTATTGACGGTAAACCTGATTTTTCGCGCTTGGACCCAGAGCAGATAGAGCTGTTGAGAACAGGTTTGAGTGAGACTGGCGCGGAAAGCGCAGGGCTCCCGCCTGAAGTCATGGGCATGCTGATTCACGCTATTGGTAGCGTGGAAGCGATGGCGGTAAGTGCTAAGACGGGCATGCCGCGAGACGTCGCTGATGCCATCGTGCAACCTAAACCGCCGCTGGATGCGCTACTGGCCGAGACGGCCGCGAAAGTGGCCGCTAAGCACAATCTGGGCGGGCGGTACGCCGAAGAGATTGCGTTGCTGGCCTTGCTAGGCACGTGGCAAGCCGGAATCATTGCCGCAGTCAGAATGTGGCAGGCGGAGCAGGAGAAGGTGAAACGTGAGACACTGCGTAATCTGGGGACGGCGCAGACAGGGAAAAACGACGCTGGCGCTGACGCTGGCGCTGGCGAGTCCGCAGCGTCCGATCCTACTGTTTGACCCATGCGCGCAGTACCGCTACGTGCCGGCGGTACCGCTGGAAGAGCTGGAAGAGGTTATGCTCGGCGATACACCGATGATTCGTATCGTTCCCACGTCCGAATCGGTGGACGCCGAGTTTGAAGCACTAATGCAAGTGCTGGACGGCGGGCGGTGGGCGTGGGGAGATTATACGCTAGTGGTAGACGAAGCGAGTTTACTTCAGAAGCCGCAATCGCTCCATCCCGCGCTAGCGCGGCTGATTCGGCAGGCTCCGGACGATGTAACGGTTATCGAGACCATTCACAGGCCTAGCGAAACCCACAGCACGGTGCGGGCGCTAGCTACTGACTACTTTTTCTTTCAGTGTTATCTAGCGCGTGACCTGGAAACGATTGAGCAGACGTGGGGTGCGGAGGTGGCGGAAGCGATAAGCCGGCTGCCGGAGTACCACGTGCTGCACTTTTGGCTGGACGCTGGCGGCATCCCGCGGTGGAAGGTGTGGGATAAGCCGGCGGAGTGGTATATACCGATTGGGAGAGGAAAAGAATGAATGAAAAGGACAAAGAAACCGTTACCGAAGGTGGTACGGAAACGACTAGCGGAGTACCGGATGCTGCGGAACCCGAAAGTCCAGCGGGCGATCAAGCTGCTGTACGGGAAGTCGATGCCGGCGGAGGCGGACGAGAACGGGGACAGCGAGCATCCGCTGGAGAAGCGGCGTTCGACCCTATTCAGGAACTGATTCGGACCAAGCAAGCGGAAATTGAACGCTTGCGCAAGCGTTTGAAGGCGCAGATTGAACGTCGCAAACGACTCGAGACAGAACGCGCAAAACCTCCGGAAAACCCTGAGAAACCGGCTCCGGAGGCGAAGAAAAGTGATACAATGGAAGTGACCGCAAGCGGGAAAGTGCTCCGCTTGCTAGGACGCAGCAAGAGGTGATTATGGGAACGGCGACCGTAGAAGACTTTCTCATTATTTTGGTGGCGGCGATTGTCGCGGGCATTGCCTACGCATTGATCGAACCGTCTATCACGTGAGGAGCATATGCCGAGAAAGCGGACGACCAGCACGAAAGTGCAAGCCGTGTTTCGATATCTGGACGGGTATCGTCTTAAGCACGGCTACAAGCTAGTGAAACGCAAGAGGCGCAAGAGCGCCCGTAAGAAGAAACGTTGAGGAGGCAGGATGTTCAAGGAAATTTTAAAAGTGGCCGCCACGGTGCTGGCCATATTTACAGGATTCCAGATTGGCCGAAAGTTGGCCGTAAAGAAAACCATTGCGTAAAAGGAGAAAAACATGAGACCGGTACCTTACAGTACCCTGATTCGGCCGGAGTACATTGCCAGTATTCCGTATACCGCTAACACAGCGGCGCAGCTTCCCACGGAAGGTGGTAACCTTCCCCGTGACCGCTATCTGTTCGGGCTATTAATCAACGTGCGCGGGCGCGCGACCATGCCGGCGAGCGGCGGGCCGAGCGCGTTACAAGCGGATGGACCCTACCAGCTTGTCGAGCGTGTGGTAGTCGAAGGCTATCACATCCCGCGCGCGCAGATGGAACGGTTTATCGACATGCGCGGCGCGGACCTGTTCCGGCTGTCGCTGTTGTATCACGGGCAACCCTTAGAGTCCGCACCCTCGAGCTGGAGCTTTTCGGCGAGCGCCACAAACGACTTCCAATTTTCGTTTGTGGTACCTTTCACACCCTTGGGCGTTTCGCCATTCGAACAACAGAATTATCTGCTGGATGCGCCCAACTACAACCCGCTAAAATTGACGATCCAGTGGGCCGATCCTGCCAGTATGTTTGCGAGCTACACCACAGCGCCCACGCTGTCCGCTTATGGTTCGGCGAGTGGTTCTCCGCAAGTGGATGTGGTGGGATTGTTCGCTATGGGTGGTAGCGCGCGCTGGACCGGGCGGCAAATGGGTAAAGTGTGGCGCTACTTCGACCACGTGACCGGTACATTGGTAACCACCACAGCGAGCGGCGTGCGCTTGCGCGACCTACCGAAGGGGCATTTCCTGCGGTCTATCATTTTGAAGACCGGTACGGTGGCAACCAATACTTCGAGCGGTAACACGTCGTTCGCCACACTGAGCGACTTTTTGACCAATATCAAAGTGTTCCGCGGGTTGAACACTCCGGTGCGGTACTACCAGCGTTGCGACCAAATCCGCGACTTGAACCGTTTCTTGCAAGCGACTACGAGCATCCCAACCGGGTTTTCGCCTATCGACTTTGCGGCGGACGGTGTGCTGGCGGAAGCATTCTCGGCACGCAATCTGGTGGCGGGGCCGAGCGGCTCGACCGACTTCTATCTGGCTGCCGATGTGACCGGAGCCTCCAATCAGGCGCTGACCCTGATCTATGAAGAGATTCGGCAGTTACCAGTATTTGCACAACGGCGGTGATTCAGCTACTGCTAATTTTACTGGGCGTAGGAGCGGTCTACATGGTCACTCGTATCAAGTGGCGTCCGATTGGCGATGACCTTGTGGACCGCTTAGCCTATGCCATTGCGCGGGCAGAAGGCTATTTTGTGGACGGTAGTTTGCCACAGCGACTCAACAATCCGGGCGACCTGGTGGACCCTGCCACGGGCAAGCTGCGGCAGTTCGCAACGTCCGCGGAAGGTTGGGAGGCGCTACGGCGGCAAGTCCGCGCTATGCTCAGCGGCATGAGTGTGTGGTATCGACCCGACATGACACTACTGGAAGTAGCGCAGCGATACACTGGCGGCGATAATCCGCAGGGATGGGCGCAGGTAATTGCTGAAGAGTTTGGTGTGACTCCGAGCGCCAAACTGGGAGAGTTAGCGTAATGGCATTTCAAGCTGTCAGCGGCGACTACACTCCAGCGGGCGGAGAGAAGATCCGGTTGTCCTACTCCTATGTATTCGCCGTGGTTCCGTTGAGCGAAGCCGACATTCGGCAATTGATCGAAGCCGCAGGCTACCAGGTGATTGACGTTTCCGTAAGCTGGATCAACGTCTACACGTTTACGGTGGATTTACTGGCTCCCGGCGGAACGCCGATCAAGGATATTGCCGCGGCAGTGGGTGCAGCGGTAGCAGACTCGTGGCGAGCATGGAGTGTAACGCCGCTGGCGTATCAAGCTGAAACACACGGTCTGGGGAGTTTGCTACCGACTCCTACAACGACCCAAACGGTGAGTCTGGTAGCGATAGCGATTCTGGCGCTGGCGGTGGTATATGTAATCGCAAGCGCCAAGAAAATATGGTGAGGAGAGTATGACGAAAAACACAGCTTACACGCTGCTAGTGATCGGATTGGCGGCGCAAGCGATTGACACCTTCACGGCGAAGGATGCTACCGGAGGCGTGCTCTTCGGGCAAAACGGCGCGCTGCGGAGCATCGACAGCGCCATTCCTAAAGCAACCATCCCGTGGGTCAATGCGCAGACCAATCTGGCGTTTTGGTTTATCGCGGCCGGCTTGCTAATCCTAGCTTATAAGAAGTGGGCCTAAGGAGGTTGCGCTATGGCGGACATTTTAGATCCGCGATTCGCAGGGCCGCGGATGGTGATCACGGAAGACAATCCGGATGGCACTCCCAAAAGCTGGTACTATACCAGTTACATCATGCCGGCGCTAGACGTACCTGCGGACGCCATTCCCGAAGGCACACATCCGCTTGTGCTCAGCGATCGGTATGTTGCCAATCAGCAAGCCAATCTGGTTCCCGGGCCGAGTGTTCCCCCCGGCGGCGGGCAAACGGTGACCACTCCAAGCGGTACGGCAGTAGTGTTTCCGAATCCCACGGATGCGCCTGTACAGACGCCTGTAACGGAAAAGAAGACCTACGTCGCACCCAAACAGGATGAGGGAAAGACGATGACGGACGATGAGAAAGTATTAGCTATGGCCGGTGGTGACGGCTACTGGACTTACGATCAATGGGGATACTTCTACTTTCAGGCGCTAGGTGTGGCGGCTCCGGCTCCGGAAGCCGTTGGGTTGCAACGGAACGCTGCGGGCGAGGTTGTGATCAACGGTCAAACGCAAGTGAACTATGCTACGTGGAAAGCGGTAGCGTTTCCGAGCGGGGTACCCTCTGGGTCCGGTGGCGGTGGAGGTGGTGGCACTCCCCCTCCGGGTGGAGGTACACAAGCGGCCGGCGTGCTGGACCAGCTTAAGGTTATGCTAATCGCCATTCTCCGCTGGCTAGTGGGCGGCGGGTACACAGGAGGTAAAGCGGTATGATGGACAGTTTCACAGACGACTTTTGGGGCGGTGGCGGCTGGTACGACTATGGCTATAGCGGTACCTACGGCGGCGACTACTACAACCCGCCTGATACGAGCGGCACAGGTAGCGGTCTGATAAGCGTTACCGTTCCGAGCAAAAGCATCAACTTGCCGGGTATCGGCACTATTTCTGTTGGCGGTTTCACTTGGGGCCCCGGTGGCGGTACGAGCGGCAACACAGCGGGGCGCGAAGTGGCAAGCCGGCTGTCGAACCAGTTCGAAGTGGCCATGAAGTCCAATCTGGCCGCCTTTCAAGCCAAGACCATTTCGCAATCACAGGCCTTGAGTAATTTCGATACGCTGTGGGCCGAATACAATGCCGCATTGAATCAAGCGGGCGCGGCAGAGAAAACCCGTGCCATTCAGGACCGCCAGCGAGGCGGTAAGTTCGATTGGTTTGCGGCGTACCGCGACCCAATCAGTGGTACTCCGGGCGTAGGCGGTGGTAGTCCGATTCTCATTCCCGGGGTTACAGGCACTAGTGGACTGGTAAGCTGGTTGCAAAACAACCTGCTGATTGTGCTGATCATCGTGGGCGTAGCAGTGTGGGCTGGAGCACGCAAATGAGCGACATCGTAGCTATTGGCGTGCCGAGCGCGATGTTGGTAGGCTTTGTGGGCTTCATCACATCCCTATCGCGGCGGCTGGGGCAAATGGAGATACGGCTGCAAGTGGTGGAGCAAAAGCTGGACGTTATGCTTCGGCTGATGAAGGAACAACCATGACGACAAAACACGTGTGGTGGGCATTAGCGATACTGGTTCTGCTGGCCATGCTGAAGCGTTGGCCGACGCCTACTCAAGTGACGTCCCAAGTCTCTGCTTACGGGCCGCCGGCGTGGCGCGGCAAGCTGGGCGATGTGGTGACCATCGGTGGTGTGACGTGGGCATGGACGGAAGCGCCCGAAGTGGGCCTTGAGGGTGAATGGGTGAGGGTAGGAGCATGACGGAATCCACGGCGCTGGCAGTGCTGACGGCGGTAGAAGGCGCGCATGCCTATTCGGCGTTCCTACCGTCTATTTTCACCATTCGGAGCTTCAAGTCGCAGGATACGACACTGCGAAGCATTCGGGACGGTGAACTGATCGGCAGTCTGTTCGCTGTATCGTTGGGCGCGATTGTAGCGGCAGTGACACGCAACCCGATGCCTTTCTATTTCGCAATCGGCACGGCGCTGGTTATGGTTAGCGTCTATGAATGGGCGCTGAAGAGTTAAGACCATGGCGAAACGAGGTAAACGCTTTGTGATTCACGGCGCGTTCAGTAGCAAGGCCGCGGCGATGCGGAAGGAACGCGCTGGCAAAGGACGCTGGATTGTGGAGCGCCGTGTGCGCGGACAGAAGCGCTACGTGGTACTGTCTGAGAAGTGATGTTCGATGAGATACGCTTTCTTTGGACTTTGCGACAACTCCGCAAGAGCCTCGAGAAAGCCTGGAAAGAGAGGAGAAAAGGCATGAAAAGCTGGAAAACCACCCTATTCGGAGCGCTGGCGATTTTCGTCCAGGCGACGAAAACCATGTTGCCGGCGGATTACCAGCAATTGGCGGACGCCGTAGCGGGCGTGCTGACGGCCGTGGGCTTGATTTTCGCCAAAGACCATTCGAGCGGAAGCGAGAGCAGCAGCAAATGAAAAGCTGGAAGACTACCCTCTGCGGCGCTATCGCCATTGCGGCGCAAATTGGCAAGCTGTTGTTGCCGATGCCGCTGCAAATCGTAGCGAGCGCCGTTTCGGGCGTAGCGAGCGCCGTAGGACTGATTTTAGCGAAAGACCATAGGTGAGGAGTCATGATTGTCACACTGGATTCGACCATTGCACAACGGATTGCGACGTCTGAACCGGGACACTGGATCCGCGTCTACCTACAAGTGGTAGGCACGGGAAGCGCGCGCATTGGGACGCGCAAGGCGGACCTGGAAAACGCAGGACCGGGCTACGCCCAGCAGGGGCTTACGCTATCGTCCAGCGATGGCGTGCAGGTATTCCCGTGGATGGGCGACATGTGGGCTATCGGCTCGGTGGACGGTATGCTTATCGATGTGGAGGTGGTAGGATGAGACGGTTATGCCTAGCACTTGTTTTCGCTGGTTTTGCCTATGGGCAATCTATGCCCAACACACAACCCAAGCGTATTCTCACACGTGTGTGGCCATACGTCCTAGCTAACAACGATGTATGGCAAGCGTGGGCTAGTTCGAAGTGGCATGTTATTTTGCCTACGTTATCTCCCCCCTTTAAAGGCTACTGTTGGGAACTGCAAAACGAAAGTGCGTGGCAACAGACATTGAGTGTGGCGGCACAAGCTATGCACCCCAACTACAACGTAAATGTACCTTTCTACGCTTCCATGAATCAAATTCCAGCTTCTAGTGGTGGAATTCGACAAATTGGGTATCTGTGGTTTCCGGCGGATCGCCATTCGGAGCTAAAAGTTGGTGTTGCGGGTTCGAATGGGTATGCAGGCGCGTACATCATCATCTATCCCACCGAATCCAATTGTGCTTACGACAATCTGTCGCAACGGTATATTACCGGTAACCAACTAAGCAGTGATAATACTGCACTAACCCTTACCATTAACGCACCTTACGGGTTTCACTTGTTGGTAGACTATTTCGGGTATAGATGCTCCTCTATTAACGGGGCTCCCGTGGTCCAAGTTTTGAATGCATCCTCGGCGCAAGTGTTTCAGGATTACCTTACTACCAATTTCAGCAATCAGTGGTCGAGAATAGGAGCATCCCCGTCATTCGCGCAATACGGCGGAGCGAGTCCAGCAAGTTTAACGTTTCAGTTAGACGCTTGTGGAGTGGCGGGCGGTATCTCGCGAATCCGGTATGCTTATGAGATTGTGCCTTAGCTTCATTGCGCTATCTCTGTATGCGCAAACGCCTGAAGCGGCGATTGATCGCTTGATCCTGCGTGCGCCTGCGCCGGCGGGGCCGAGTAGTGTCACCATTCGCTATACGGGCACGGCTGGACCCTTTCCCTCCCCGTACTATTGGGTTATCGCCGAATATGCAAGCGGACACTCCGCACCCGTAGGACCGCTACGCTACTACGGCGTTCCTGCGAGCTTCAACGCCAGTAACTACATCACCCTATCCTGGCTCCCCGTTACGGGCGCTATCCAATACCGTATCGTGCGCAGCAACTACAGCACGTTTCCTGGCGGTGGCGCTACACTGGCAGGTACTACGTCCAGCACTTCGTGGAGCGATACCGGAGCAACACTGACAAGCTGGACCTATACACCTATACCACCCCAAACACTCACCGTTTACGCCGACGCAAGCCGCATTACCGCGGGCGCGGCAGTAGTCGCCACCAAACCCATCGTGGCCGACATCGTCGATGCAGGCGGGCAAAGCGGCATCATCAACGTGCTGAGTCTAGGCGCGCGCTGCGATGGCGTAAGCGATGATAGCGCCGTGCTTAGTAGTACGCCTATGGGCAGCGTGCTGTACATCCCCACAGGACGGACGTGCGTAGCAAGCGGCAATTGGCTGACGGATCGGAAGTTTGTCGGACCAGGTAAAATTGTAGACGCTAGCGGGTATGTGCGAATACCCAATCGCGTCGTTTTGACACAGCGCCCCAATCAGGGTAAAGTGTGGAAGCGGAGCGATAACTCGCTCGTTTCGGTGGTAGTGTCGAGCGGAACCGCTACTGCAACCTTCTCGAGTGCGCACGGGCTCCTCGCAGGCGGCAATATCCAAGTCGCGGGTTTCTATACGGACTCGCGCCTGAACACCGATATGGGGAGCGCTACGATCAGCAGTGTGACCACCAACACGATTTCATGGACTACCACGGCCGCTAACGGAACCTACACCGATGAGACCGGAGAGATTCTCGATGTCAGCAATTTTCCGGCGCAAGCCGACACTCGCTATGTAGACGCGCGCTACATGGAACAGCAAAGTAGCGTATCTCGAGGTGGAATTGATGACCGCTACTTTGCGCCCGAAATATACCCTATGAGTCTCACTCACTACACAAGCAGCGGGTACTCCGGTGTGAGCGCCGTAACTACGGCCGCAGCAGCGGCGGGTAGCGCTACGCTTTCGGTAAACGATACATCGGCGTTTTACATCGGGCAAATCGTACGCCTTGAGGGTGAAGATACAAGCGGGACTACTCACGTTGAATATAAGAAAGTCCAAAGCAAAACCACGAATTCATTGACATTTACCAATAATACCAGCTATTACTTCAATACCAATACTCGTATCGGTACCGGAATTCGAACCATGAATGCTGGCCTATACATGATAGGCAAACACTACGCCGGTGGCGATTACAACAATCTGTTCCTAAGCGCCGAATCGCACAAAGCGCCTGACAGTGGACAAACTCACAGCTTCTACAACAGCACGGCGCAAGCCATTGGTGGATCGCTGGACGCATGGGCGGCGCATACCGCGCTGGGCGCTACCGAGTTTAGTTTCTACGATCATGGGTACGACACCAACGTCGGCGGACACGTGCTCAACCTGAATCGCACCAACAACACGGCGAGCATGGGGGAACAATGGATCGGGAGCTTCTACCAAACGGGTAGCGTAGCCATTGATGCCGCCGTTTCTATGAAAGGGCACTTTCTCGCCGGCGTCGATACTAGCTTGGCCGATACCACTACAGACGCACTACGGATGAAGAACGGTCAAGCCATCAAATTCGATTGCAGTTACTCCGGGACCTCGCCGGCGTTCATGGCGTCCAATACCTGCAACACTGCTCAAATCCGTATGGCCGGCGGCAATAGCATTAAGGTCATGCCGAACGCCAATGGGTCTTTCATCGTAGCGGATAGTACTACTGCAAATCACTTCGAGGTGAACACACAGTACAACTTGGTCATCCTGCAAGACCTTGCTGGTACGGGAAACGCCTACGTCTGCGTGAATAACATCGGAGCGCTATACCGTTCGAGTTCACCCTGCCAGTAATCTTTCGTTTCCCCCTACCCATCCAACTTTCAGACCCGCAACTCCGAAATGGGCCCGCGCGCGCGCATGCCGCGTTGCGGAGTCTCAGACCTGAATGTCCGAAATCCCCGCCGCGCGCACGCCTGATTGCGTAGTTTCGGACCCGGATGTCTGAAATGGGGCGGGGGGGGAAGGAAAAGCGAAGGAAAGGCGAAGAGAAGGCGAAGAAAAGGGGGGGGTTGGCCTAGGGAAAACCCTGAGATACCCGCAAAGGGGGGCGAAGAAAAGGCGGCCGGGGGGGCCCGCCACCCGGGG
>Ga0078972_1012085_pt1 | contig 15050 bp, 15 predicted proteins | sample YelNatPaOPGAMG01_FD_67568 | JGI IMG/M metagenome (GOLD analysis project Ga0078972, IMG submission 67568) | Hot spring thermophilic microbial communities from Obsidian Pool, Yellowstone National Park, USA - OP-RAMG-01 (SPADES assembly) (version 2) | ecosystem: Environmental > Aquatic > Thermal... | reverse complement strand
ATCCTCGGGAAGGATGGCGTCACGGTTGCTTGCGAAAGCCCTGGCCTTGGCCCTGCGTACAAGTTCCTCCAGTTCCGCTCCGGACATGCCCTCCGTTTCGCGCACAAGATCGAGGAGGAGAGCTTCGAGTTCCTGGGGGCTGAGGCGGAGAGCCGGGGGTTGGGTGGCGGGGCCCTTTAGGCCGAGGTGGATTTCCAAAATTTGGCGCCTTCCCTCCGGATCGGGGTAGTGCCTCAAGAAGTGCGTTCATGAGGCAGCATAGCCGGCTTCCCAGAATTGGTTTTCAAGCAACTTGGCGAGGCATGGGGGGTGCAAGCTCCGAGGGTTTGCGGAAATCCAGATAGGGAACTACCATGTTGCCCTTACACACTAAATGGGGCACTATGTTTACTACCCTTTTAAGAGTTACATGCTTAATACACTTTCTCCTGCCCTACTCTTACATCACTTTTTCAAAAATCCTATTCTTTTTTCAAAATAAGAGCTGCATAAGGTTTCAAAGTCAAGTTAAAATTTTCTTCATTGATTATGTATCGAGTATGACTTAACAAATCTATTGCTTTTTCATTCCAATTTTCTGGGCATGGAATATGTACTTTATGAGTTCTTGCAGAATTATGCAGTATAATTAAGATTTCTTCGTTATTGTATTTCCTTAAATAGGAATATACATTATTTTTGTTATCATAAAAGTGTACAAAAATTTCTCCTTCCTTTAAAGCTTTATGGTTTTTCCGCAGAGCTATCAATTTCTTATATAGTTCAAAAAGTTCTTTCTTGTCGTTAGACAATTCTCCCCAGTCCATACAGCGTCTGCAGTCAGGATCAGCACCACCTGTCATTCCTCGCTCATCACCATAGTAGATTACGGGCATTCCTGGATACGTAAATTGGAATGTTACCGCTAGCATCATTTTTCTTATATCTCGTCTGCAGAGGGTTAAAAAACGCGGCGTATCATGGCTTCCTATCAAATTGAAAAGGTAATGATTTACTTCTGGAGGATAACTTTTTCTAATCCATTCCAAGCCGTCATTAAATTGTTCTACATTAATTTTATTGTGAGCAAAGAAATCGACTACTAACTGTCTAAAGGGGTAGTTCATCACGGAGTCAAACTCATCGCCTTGAAGCCAGGGGGTTGCGATGTACCAAATTTCCCCAATAATGATAGCTTCTGGATTTTTCCCCTTTACAAGTTTTCTAAACTCCTTCCAAAATTCATGCCCGATTTCATCAGCAACATCCAACCGCCATCCATCTATTCCAGCTTCATCCATCCAAAACGAAACAACGTCAAAGAGGTACTTTTTAACCTCTGGGTTTTCTGTTCTTAGCCGCGGTAACCACCAAACGAAACAAGCTTCGTAAGTCGGTTTCGGATAAATCTTTATTGGAAAACTACGGATGTAAAACCAATCAACAAATCGCGATTTAGGGCCGCTTTGAAGGACATCCTGGAATGCAAAGAAATCCTTCCCACAATGGCCAAAAACACCGTCAAGGATGAGTTTAATATTGCGCCTATGTGCTTCATTCACCAGTTCCTTTAATGTTTCTAAAGTACCAAAATGCGGGTCAATTTGGAAGTAGTCCGCAACATCATACTTATGGTTAGAGGGCGCCTTAAAAATAGGGGTCAAATAAATGGCGTCGATCCCTAATTCCGCTAGATAAGGGATTTTTTGAATAATGCCCTCAAGATCGCCTCCATAAAAACTTCCCCGCGTAACTGGAAGCTTCCCCCACTCTTTTGTCCTAGGAGGGTCATTGGACTTGTTTGCATTATAGAATCGCTCAGGAAATATTTGATAAATAACTGCCCCTTTTGCCCATTTTGGCAACCAGTGGTTCATAACTATTTAACCCGTTCGCCCGTTTCTCCATCAAAAATATATACCCTGGATTGAGGTAAAACGACCCCAACCTTTTCTCCTGCGAAAAATCTTAGATCACCAGGCACCACTGCCCTTAGCAATACGGGCCCTGCTTCCAATATCACAATTGTATTCACCCCCAGTGGCTCAATACCACAAACCTGTGCTTTAAAATTGATCGATTCTGTTTCTTCCCTTAGTACTCTAATGTCCTCAGGCCTAATACCAACTAGTACTCGACGACTCTTTAAGGCTTTAAGTGTGTTTAACGTCCCAGGAAGTTTCAGTGTAAAGAGTTTCGCATCAACAAGCACCTCCTCATCCAGCTGTACCAAGTCGCCCTCAATCATGTTCATTGGCGGACTGCCTATAAAGCCCGCAACAAATGCGTTCTCGGGATTGAGGTAAAGCTCGTCAGGAGAACTAAATTGTTGGAGCTTCCCATGGTTCATAACACCAATTCTGTCAGCTATTGCCATTGCCTCTATTTGATCGTGAGTAACATAAATCGTTGTTATCTTGAGTTCCCTTTGAAGTTTTTTTATTTCGGTTCTCATGAAAATTCTTAATTTTGCATCAATGTTACTTAAAGGCTCATCCATTAAGAAGACTTTGGGCTCCCGAACGAGCGCCGCTGCCAGGGCTACCCGCTGTTGTTGCCCGCCGCTTAGTTCCGCCGGCTTTCTGCCTAAAAGCTCAATAATATCTAATTTTTCAGCAACTGTTTTAACTCTCACATTTATTTCTCGTTTTGGAGTTTTTCTCATTTTCAAAGGGAAAGCTATATTTTCGAAAACGGTCATATGTGGATAAAGAGCATAAGATTGAAAAACCATTGCTATATCCCTGTCTTTAGGAGGCACGTTATTGACGCACCTTCCCCCAATCCATATTTCTCCTGTGTCGGGTACCTCTAAGCCTGCAATGCACCTCAACGTTGTGGTCTTTCCACATCCTGAAGGACCGAGTAAAACAACCAATTCTCCATCTCTTATGTCCAAATTTAAGTTGTCCACAGCTTTAACCTTCCCGTATTTTTTAGTCAAACCTTTTACTATTACCTCAGCCATATTAACCTAACCTTGTAGAGAGAACCAAATGCTTTATGTAATACTTTTGAAAAACTATAAACAACACAATTGCGGGAAGGACAGAGACCGTTGTACCAGCCATTAGTGGAGTCCAATGAGTGGTGTATTTCCCAGAAAACATCGCTAACCCTAATTGGATGGTCCACATCTTAGGATCCGTAGTAATTATTAATGGCCAAAGAAAGCTGTTCCATGCAAATAAAAAGGAAAATATGCCCAAGGCTGCCAATGCTGGCTTGGATAAAGGTAGAAAAATATACCGCCAAATTTGTAATCTAGAACAACCATCTATCAATGCTCTGTCTTCTAGCTCTTTAGGAAAAGAAACGTAAAATTGTCGAAATAGAAAAATACCAAATGCGCTCACTCCAAAAGGAAGAATCAACCCCAAATATGTATTCAGCAAACCAAGCTTTTTTATAATCAAGTAGGATGGGATAATGGTAACGTACATTGGAACCATTAATGTTGAAAGAAGAAGCATAAATAGAAGTTTCTTTCCCCAAAAATTGAGCCGGGCAAAAGCATATCCTGCCAAGGAAGATAAAAACAATTGTGACGGCACAATACCCAAAACTACAATTAAAGTGTTTAAATAATATCTGCCAAAAGGTGCTGTTTGGAAAGCAACAATGTAATTTGACCAGTGGAAATATATGGGAATTAAATGCGGTGGAGCATTGAACAATTCTGGCGGTTTTAACGAAGCAGTGATCATCCAAAGGAAGGGCATGAGCACCCAAAATCCCAGAAACAGGAGAAACAAGTGCATCCCTACTTTTCGTACTAATGTCATAATCGCCTTAAAGTAATTGTTGTGCATTCTATGCTTCCTTTCCAAATCTGAACACTTTCATTTGTATTAAGGTGATTAGTAAGATAATCAAAAAGACTGAGATAGCTATTGAAGATGCAAAACCCATTTTGTAATAATGAAACGCATTCTTATAAATTAGAAGGCCAACCACATTTGTGGCTTCAACAGGACCTCCCCCTGTCATGACATAAGGCAAATCAAACACCAAAAAGGCATCAACTATGGACATCACACATAAAAGAAGAACCATGGGCTTCATTAATGGCAACGTGATGAAACGAAAGATGTGCCAAGTCCCAGCCCCTTCTATTTTTGCTCTGTCATAATATGCTTTAGGAATACTTTGTAGACCAGCTAATGCTATTACTGTATTAAAGCCTAAGCGCATCCATGCCCCCACCAAAATCAAGGCAGGCATCGCTAGTATCGGGCTTCCAAGCCAATTAAGGGAAAGACCAAAAGAACGGAAGGTGTCGCTAAGGAAGCCAGCGGGAGAAAACAGGGAGCGCCATACTACTGCAGCTGCCACAAAGGAAGTAACAGTGGGTATGAAGAAAACGATTCTATAAAGAAACATTAACCGTCCAGCTGTATTAATAGCTGCAGCGAGAACAAGGCCGCCTAATACGGACAACAAAGTTACGCCTGCCGCATAATAAAAAGTGACTTTAATTGATTGCCAAAAGGATGCAGAAGAAAATAACCGTATGTAGTTATTCAGGCCTACAAAAGAGCGCACACGACTAAAGCCGTCCCAATCTGTTAGGCTAAGGTAAAAGGTGTAGAAAATGGGGAAAATCGAAAAAGTGCCTATCACGGCAAGAGCTGGCAAAACGCAAATTATGGCAGTTTTTACTTCATCCCTTCTTGATCGCATCATAATGAACTAAAAGGGCCGGGCCCTCCAGCCCGCTTTTGTCGTCTGGAGAGAACCCGGCCCCAAAAGATACCCGACACCATTGGTGGTATATACTACTTGCTGCTTTGGCTAAGTATCTCGTTCACTCTTTTCTCCGCGTTGGCCAGCGCCTCATCCACACTTATAAGTCCAGCTAAAGCCTTCTGGATTTCCTCTGAAAACGCGTCCGAGATCTCTGGGTATTGAGGCACCGCCGGCCTAGCGCGCGCATATTTCGCACCCTCTATAAATGGCAAGAGCCTTGGTTCTGTGGTGGTAACCCATGCAAGATATACAGGATCGGTAGCAACAGACTCTCTTACAGGTATGAAGCCGGTCAAAATGTCCCACTTGAGCTGGATTTCTTTGCTAGTTAACCATTTAACAAACTCCCAAGCAGCGGCTTCTTCTTCAGGTGTTGTTTTGAAAATAAAGATTTGCTCTCCGCCCATGTTGGTGGCCATTTGTCCATCGCTTGGGATTGGCATGAGCGCAGTTCCCCAGTCAAAGGTGAGAGGAGCCCAACCACCAGGCCTCCAGCCGCCGACCATCCAGCTTCCATCCATAACCATTGCCGCTTTCCCTAGCCCAAATAACCCCCAAGGCGCGAATGGAGCCACTTTATATTTCCAAATCAAATCCACCCAAAACTGCAAAGCCTTTTTCCCAGCAGGCGAATTGAAAGCCGCTTTTTTCAAATCCGGAGTCAAGAACTCCCCACCCGCCTGCCAAAGGTAAACCTGGAACTGCCACGTTATTCCTTCACCCGTTGGCTGAGTGAAAAGCTCCATCCCCCAGATTCCTTTGGCTGGATCTGTACATTTTGTAGCCATCTCAACAAGCTCTTCCCAAGTTTTCGGAGGTTTGTCAGGATCTAGTCCGTTCGCTCTAAAAATGTCTTTATTGTAGAAAAGCTGGAGGTTATTAGCGCTAACAGGGAGTGAATAAACCTTCCCTTCGTATGTCCCAATTTTGCGCATCTCTGGGTAAAAGTCTTCGTAAGCAATTTCTCCAAGATGATCATCCAAAGGTTTAAGTATGCCAGTTCTTACCAATTTGGGCATCCAAACTAGATCACCTATAGCCACGGATGGCACTTCGCCACCTGCAGCCGCGGCCATCAATTTAGGCAAAAGTTCACCCCAGCCAATGTATATGCACCGAACCATGATGTCAGGATGAGTCGCATTAAACTCCTTAACTAGAGCTTCAATAGCTGTTTTATTTGTGCCATCCCAATAGTGCCAAAAAGTTATTGTTTTTTGTGCCAACCCTGGTATCGCTCCCCAAACAACCACTACCAACGCTAGTATTCCAAGATAAAACCTTTTCATCGCCACCTCCTTTGTTTAATGGTCCTAATACACCCCCACAAACCTTGTAAGCCCACTGTCTCTCTTTTCTTTTTAATTCATAGTCTCACCCCCTCGACTTGATTGTCGAACTATTAACTGCGGCTCAAAGACTTGATGGGTAGGTTCTTGATCAGGTGCGCTCATTCGCCTGAATAACAAGCTAACGGCAAACGCGCCCATTGCCTCTATAGGCTGCCGAACAGTGCTCAGTCCGTAATCCGCCGCCCAAGGCTGATCGTCAAAACCAACGAGGCGGATTTCTTCGCCAACAGTGAGCCCACGATAACCTAGCTCGTCCATCACGCCCCGAGCCAAAAGATCACAGCTTGCAAAAATGTTAAGCGGACCGCTATGACGGTTGAGTATCTCGCGAATCGCAATTCGCCCTCCATCCCAACTAAACTCAACCGTAATCACATTTTCATCAGGCAATTTCTGACCAGCGTCAAGAAGCGCTTGCTTAAAGCCTATGAGACGGTCGCGAAACACCCCGCTTGCAAAGGGTGTATCAAACCGTTCCTTAACCATAATAGCAAAGGTTTCAGCCGGTCGTGCTGCTAAATGTTGTCCAACTAGATAACCGCCTTTTACGTTATCAACAGTGACTGTGTCGTACCTGGGATGATAGATGTCTATCAAAACAGTTGGAATTCCCCCTGGAATATCTCCATTTGGAAATAAACTATCAGGATTGAGTGAAACTATGATGAGCCCATCAGCATGATAAGGCAAAGCAGCGGGATCACGGTAGCGCTCTAGGCGGCGCTGACTAAGCAAGGGAAAAAGAGCAGCATCATAATCATATTGGGCGAGCTCATTATCAATAGTGTTGACAAGGCGCGTATAAAAATCAGTTCCCACCATGGGAAGAATAACTGAGATCGTTTGTGTACGGCCAGTGCGAAAAACTCTAGCGGCGCGGTTGGGCTTGTAGCCAAGCTGTTTTATTACTTCTAAGACACGAGCACGGGTTTCTTCAGAAACATCAGGATAACCATTGAGCACTCTCGAAACGGTGCTTGGGACGACCCCAGCTTCTCTCGCTACATCCAGGATCGTAACCTTCTCTTGGCTCATTTAACCTCCTTACGGCGTTTCGAAATCATTTCCGGAATCGTTTTTGAATAATACTGCTATGAACCTCCCCTGTCAAGGGGTTCAGTCTATCTAGGAGCAGGACGGTAGTGCCCCGGGAACTGTGTAAAAAGGGCAGCATGGTAGCCTCCCCGAAGGGAAAGCTTCGAGAAAAGAGGGGAAACCTACAACGCAAAAGAGAACCCGTTACGAAAGGGTAAGGCGTTTGAGACGGAGCTCAAGGAGTTGGCGCGGAATCTTCTGGAGAGCCTTATATGCGAGGAACGGGAGATTTGCCTGGAGCAACATTCCACCAAAGTCAGCGGCTACTGCTACACCCGCGACCTTCTTGCCTCGTAACCCTTTACGAGGATTTCCAAGTTTCGGTTTTCAAACAGCTTGGCGAGGCAGGGGAGCACGCAGGCTCCGAAGATTCGCGAAAATTTAGATAGAAAACTACTATGTTACCCTTACACAATAAATGGGGCACTATGCAAAGTTTGAGCTACCTCTATAGCAATATCTGCCACAACTGCCATCGTAGTTTTCGAAATGTGGTACACAATGTTAGCTACATGCAATAGGTCAATTCTTCCCGCACCAATTAACTCCATTTTTAGACCTGCCCTTATTTCTCTTTAGTGTTACTTTTAACCTAAAAGACCTCCGTTCCCATGCACGCAATGTCAAACATGGCCTACGCTTTTTGTTTTGAAAAGTGGCGTTCGACATAGGTTTTTGCGGTGGCAAAAATTTCGTAAGCTTGTGGTCGATAGCGGTGAAAGTGGTACTCCAACATAAATATTCCATCGTAATCTTCTAACAGTTCAAGCGCCTCATCCAACGGTATTTGGCCCCAACCAGGGGGTAAGTGGAGATCTCCTCTGCCGACAGCAAGAAGTTTTCGATACGGGATGAGTTTGTACTGCTCATAGCCCATAAGTCTACGTTCTTCAAATTTCCCGAAATTATCATGCACATGGATATGGCGAATATATGGCTTTGCTAACTTTACAGACTCCAAGAAGTTAAAGCCGAAGCGTACACTGGCAAGATAGGCGTGACCGAAATCAAAAGTCATTCCAACATTATTTCGATTAATTTTTTCAATAAATTGAACTACGTTCTGCACCGTGTCAATTTCGATGTTTTCTACACAAATTTCAATGCCTTTATATTCTGCATAGTCAGCAGCTTCCAACATTCCTTCGTAAAGAGCTTGTTCAAGGTTCGAGTTCGGCGTCTTTTGCCCATAATGGTAGACAAAGATGTTCGCTCCAATTTCGGCAGTAAAATCTAAACATGATCGAAAAAGTTCCCTTTGTACCTCTAAATTCTCTGCGTCCCTTAGGTCCAACCCTAATGGGGCATGGACAGTATATTTAAGTTTAAAACTGCTTAGTAAAGCTTTGAGATGTTGCATTTGTCGCGGGTCAAGTTTTCCATACCGTATTACGTCAATTATATCGACCGGAATTTCTACATAATCGTAGCCTATTTCTTGAAAACATTTCAGGTCCTGTTTAAGTCTATCAACTTCCCCACCGACATGCTCCGGATGGGCGTTAATTCCTATGCCTTTTATTATCATTGGCTCCTCCTTTCTTTCAGATAAGAAGCGACTTTCCTGTTTCTTTATCGAAAAGATAAATTTTTTCCAAAGAAAATGCTAGTCGAATTCGTTCATGCGGGTCAGCCTTAAACCCAGCCGGAGCAATAATCTTAATAGTTTCACCTCCGACATCAACAGTGACAAGCGTGTCTCTACCCAATGGCTCTACTATATATATCTCGCCTTGAATTTCACCTTGCCCAATGGTGATATCCTCAGGCCGAATTCCTATTATCACGGCTTTGGATGTAGTTCGAGAGCGAACTTTCTGGCCAATTGCATTGGGAAGGGGAAGAGAAAAATGGCTAGTCTTAATGAAAAGCTTGCCTTCGGCCTCCTCCAAGGTAGCAACGAGAAAGTTCATGGGCGGAGTCCCAATAAAACCCGCTACAAATAGATTGATTGGCATGTTGTACAGCTCTTCGGGAGACCCGACTTGCTGGAGCCGTCCGCTTTCCAAAACGGCCACTCTATCCGCCATTGTCATCGCCTCAATTTGATCATGAGTGACGAAGATAGTGGTAATTCCCAAATCCTTTTGTAAGCGTTTGAGCTCTGCCCGCATCATAATGCGAAGTTTCGCATCTAGATTGGAAAGAGGTTCATCAAGAAGAAGCAAACTAGGCTCTTTCACTAAAGCCCGCGCCAGGGCTACTCGCTGCTGTTGCCCTCCCGAAAGTTCTCCTGGTCTTCGGTGTAAGATCTCTTCGATATGCAAAAGGGAAGCCACCGCTTTTACTTTTTCTTTTATTTTCTGCTTTTTCATCTTTCTAAGCCGGAGTGGAAAAGCGATGTTATCAAACGCTGTCATATGTGGATAGAGAGCATACGATTGGAACACCATACCGATGTTTCTTTCTCTTGGAGGCACATCATTTACTACCCGGTCGTCGAACAGCACTAATCCTGTTGTAGGCTTATAAAAACCCGCAACAATAAGAAGCGTTGTAGTCTTACCACAGCCGGAAGGGCCAAGCAGTGCCATAAACTCTTTGTCGCCAATTTCCAAACTAAGCTCGTCCACAGCCTTAACTGGTCCAAAGTGTTTGCTTACTCGATCCAAAAAGACTCTCATACTGCCCCTTTCCCCCCAAAAATTGGTACTTTTAACAATGCACGCTGAAGAAAGATAAACAGAATAAGAGGCGGAAGTGAGTATACTAGGGACATTGCTGCCAAATACCCGTAATCAACGACCTCTGTGGCCAAAAGGTTCTGAATCAAAGTGGCCATTAATTTTATCGTTCCAGGAAGAAGGGTATAAACGTAAATGAAATCATGCCAAGCAAACAGAAAACCCCAGATGAACACAGCGGCGATGCCTGGCTTGACCAAAGGGAGAAATATTTTGTACCAGACTTGGAACCGTGTGCATCCATCAATCATTGCCGCCCGTTCCACATCCCAAGGAATTCCATCGAAGAATCCCTTAGCCATCCAGATTCCCAGTGGGATCTCAAGCGCAGCTCTTGCCAATGCAACGCCCGGGATTTGATGTAAAAGTCTTATATAAAGAAGAAGGAAAAAGATGCCAATGAGAAGTATTTGGCCTGGTACTGCGTGAAGGATTAGCTGGAGCACAAGGAAAAAAGTTTTCCCTCGAAATTCAATACGAGACAAAGCGTACCCAGCTAACATGCAGATCACCGTCACTATGAACCCCGATACGGTTGCGAAAAGCATTGTGTTACCGAGCGCTGCCCACATGGTTGTTTTTTCCAATCCCCACGCTATGGGTTGCCAAAGAAATCGAAAATTATTAACTCCCCACCGCTCAGGAATGACCCCAAGAACCATTCTCTCGCCAAAGGCTCGCAGAAAGAAACCTATATACATGGTCAAAAACGGTGCAGCTATAAGCAACAACAAAATATAGGGGATTGCCTTTGTTACTCGTTTTATCACCATTTCACACCTCGATCTTTCCTCGCGCTAACATACGCTGCATACCAAATGCTCTAAGAACCAATAAAAGTAAAATGACGTTCACCACTACAAGAAGCGCGGTGAGACTAGCTCCATAGCCATAACGATATTGAGTAAATGCAACATGATAAGCATAAAGACTCCATACTTCAGTAGCGTAATACGGTCCTCCGCCAGTGATCAGCATAATATAAACATAAGAGTTAAGAAAGGACATAAGATGCCATGCTGTCATAGTTAAGATCGGCCATTTGAGCAAGGGAAGAATAATATAGCGGGCGATCTGTGTTGCGGAAGCACCGTCGACCTCAGCGGCTCGCGTCAACTCCTGGGGTATTGTTGCAATTGCTGAACTAAAAACAAGCATAGCCAGGGAAATTCCCAGAAGCCCATTAGCCAAAATCACAATTATCATGGGGTAATGAATGAGCCATTGTACTATGGGTAATCCCAAAGCAGCCCGAATCGCATTGAATAGACCATAACGAGTCCCTTCAAATGCCCATGCCCACAAAAATCCATATACCACAGGAGGAATAGCTCTAGGGATAAAGAAAACAGTCCTGAAGAAAAGTCCAACTCCGGAATGAACCCACATTGAAAGAATTGCAATAAAAAGCCCTCCGATAATCGTGACAGGCAACGCTCCCAGGGTGTATATGATGGTATTCAAAAGAATTCTCGGAATTATTGGATCGCGAACGCCGATACCAAGTAATCGGAAAAAGTTGTCGAAACCAGTAAACCGCCATGTCAATGTTCTATCCATATCAGTAAAAGCGATGAGGAAAGTCAAGATAACTGGAATAAAATAGAATAAAAAGACAAGCCCAACACTAGGTCCTATAAAGATGCTTAGTGAAATACGTCTATTGCCTAAAATTTTTCGCATTGAAAGGGGAGGCCGGACAAAGCCGGCCTCCCTGGCCATTTACTCGATGATGACGCCATCAGGAACTTCGGCCTTGAACCAGGCAACCAGATCTTCAAGCGCCTTCTCGGGAGTAACTACACCAGCTTCCACCCCTTTTAAAGCCTCAAAAATACGTTTCTGATAATCCCAAAATTGAGGATGAATTGGCACGGGACGCACAACTGCTGCTGACGGCGCCGTCCTTTGAATGTAAAGGTTATCCTTGATCAATGGATGGGCAAGAGCAGAAGCCCTATAAGGCGGTCGCAAACTGAACGCGGAGTGAATCGCGCAAGCTTCCGGACTCGTGGCGAACATGATGAGAAGTTGCGCCAACTCGGGATATTTGCTCTGACTGGTTACAAAGTACAACGGAAAGTCGTGCACCGACACTGGCCCTCGGCCCTTTGCTTTTTCTTTTTCAGTAGGTGGGAACGGAAGAAAACCTAAGTCCTCCTCGAGAGTCTTCTCTGAAAGCCCATATTGTGCCATCCACTCCGACGGTGTACCTACATGACTGGCCCAAGTACTAAATGTCTTGCCCTCGACGAATGTGCCGTGGATGGTGGCCCAAGAGGGCGGGGTCGGGGGGATTACGCCTTGGGCTACCATATCTTGATGCCACCGTAGGAATTGCAATATAGCAGATTTATTGAGCACCAAAACGCCTTTCTCGGGATCGTAACATTCCGCACCAAAAGCTAAAAGGGTAGCATACAGACCCGGCCCACTGCTGGGACGATGCAGAATGCCGTATTCCACCAACCCTGCATCTACGGCTTCCTTAGCCAATCGTGCCACCACCTCTAGCGTAGTATTGCCATCCTCTGGTAAGAGTTTGTTTATCTCTGCATCAGTGTATCCGAGAGCACGCAAAACATCTTTACGGTACCAGATTCCTACAGGGCAAATATCATGAGGAATGCCCCAAATCTCGCCATTCCACTGAGCTCCTTCCCAAAGATTGGGGTAAAAGTCATAGTAGTTAAAGTTCCAAAACTCTTGGACGTGCTTGGTCATGGGCAATATGTAGCCACCTTTTGCTAAATCAGCCGTCTCCCGCAGTGTAACAATATCAGGCGCTTTACCGGCACGGAAATCAAGGTAGAACTTTTCTGAAGCTTGTTCCCATTTGAGCTCGGTGTACTCTACCTCAACTTTGACTTTTACACCGGCTCCGCAAGCCTCCAAAAAGCGGTTGAGATATTCAGCAGCAAGTTCCAGGTTTGTCGCCTTTTTTACCCCCATAGGACCGGGGCCAACTACAAACGCCCTAATAGTAATTGTCTCGTCTCCTCCAGCAAGAGTTTCAACCCCAAGGAAGGAGACTAACATCAACGCTACCAACACCACAGTCCGTAGACGCATCAGTACCACCTCCTAATTTTGTTTTAAAAGCATAAGTTTACGATACTTTGTCTTTCGATCACCTCCTTTGAGTAACTTTTTGCTAGCGTTTGCATTATAGCATTGCCCTACTAGGACGTCAAGCTCCCGTGGGCTTGTCTAAACAAAAGGCGAGGCTGACCCTTTTTGCTAACCTTGAAGAGCGAAGACCTAAAACTCAACGGAATAGGGCAAGAAGTACTCGTAGCACACCACAAGGAGAAGGGCCTCCTTTGGGGTGCAGGAAATTCTTGGATTCCTGAGCCTCCCATTGAGCCTTGTTTTCAGAGCCCCGAATATCCTCTCCCCCACGGCTCGTAGCCGAAAAATTTTGGAACGAAAAGCCCTCAACGTCCCCCTTCTCCTCGGATTCCGCGCTTTCCTACTGCCCTCTTGGGAAATCTGCCCCTCATCCATTTAAGTCCTTGCGTCCGCTCCGCTGGTTAATCACGTGCCGTTGTTGACCGGGTGAACCGCGTTTGTAGGCAAGCGCCCAGGTATTGAGAAGGAGGAGATCCTCTCTTTAGTCAAGGACTCCAACAGCCTCACCGTCCGATTCAAGACCTAAACTTTTTGAAGATTACAAGCTTATTTACAATTTGTTGTACTCAACCCTAAGGCCCATAAAAGCGGTCCGTCTGAGAAGAAGGGGAAAAAGACTTCTTTCTAGCCTCCTCGCTTTTCACGATCAAGAGGGAAACACCCTTCTACCCTTTTAAAGCACGACATGTGTCGCGGGACAGGGCAAAGGTTCGGCTTGTCCCGCTGTCCTCATCGCTACTACACGCCCCTCTCGGCCACTTTGCCCCATCCCAGAGAGTGGTGCTGAGTGACAGACCAAAGAGTTTCGGCCCCCTGCTTGTCCGGCGAACTGACAGCTCCCCAAAAAGTTATTAAATGGGAAGGCCGCGCTCTAAGCACGCGCGCTTGAGGCGGTCGGTGAAGGCCGCGCCCTTCGACTTCCGCACCCTCCCGCGCCGAAAATCGTCCTTCACCTCACTCAAAACCCGGTAAATGAGATCCTCCAAAGCCGCGTTCCCCCGGGCAAGCCGCGCAAGCCTCTCGTAAAACGCATAACTCCCAGGATCCTCAAGCTCCTCCGCCAAATACGAAGCGAAGCCCCGAATGTAAGCCTCGGTTTCCGCCCGCTCATAGGCCTCATCCACAATCCAACTCGGCGCCCATTCCGTGCGGTGCCGAACCTCCTCGATTTCCCGGAACGCCCGCGGCCCAGGCCAATACCGCACAATCCAGTCGTCCTCCCGAAGGGGAAGCCACTCCACCCCGGCAAGAAAATGCGCGGCCTCAAGCTCTTTGTGGCCGGGAGCAAGCTTCTCCTGGGCCTTGGAAAGGAAAATTTGCCGTGTGAGCGGAAGGAGCTGACAAAGATCGGAATAATGGTAGCGCACGAACTCCTCCCCCTTCTCCTTTGCCCGCTGGAATTTGACCCCCAAAATTTCATAAAGCCTTTTGGCTACCGGGCTTTCCAGGGAACGATAAAACCGGTAATCGAAGGGCCGGAGGTAGAAAGCGTTTAAGCTCTCCAAATACCAGCTTCCCAGCCAGAGGAAGTTCGTCTCGGCAATGCTTCCATCGGGGAGCTGCTCGCCATCGAAGACGATGCGCTCGTAGAGGTGGAAGACGTCCTCCACCCAGGCCCGGCGCTTTTTGCTATAGAAAGCGTGCTTGGAGTGCACGGTGACCTGGGCAATCTTGAGGAGGGCAGTTTTGATGTCGCTATAGATTTTTCCGCTATCGGAGAGGCCCATGGCCTTCCTGAGGTCATAGATGGAGAAGGGGATAGGGTTTTCAATGGGGAAAGGCCGGCGCATGATGAGGTATTCCATGGCCCGGAAGACATCCTTTTCGAAGGGGCCCAGGGGACCGAGGGAGCCAGGGTAGACGCGCCAGATAAGATCGGTCTCGCCTTCCTCGCGGGCGATTTTGGTCCGGTACTCGATGACGCCCTTTTGGCCCTTGCGGGCAAGGAAAAAGACGGGAAGGAGGAGGATGTTCACCTCCGCCTTGGTGAGCTCCGTCTCCTCCCAGGAGGTCGCTTGGGGCTTTTCCTCGGGACCCACGTCCGCAGGATATAGCGAAT
>Ga0078972_1012084_pt1 | contig 15050 bp, 17 predicted proteins | sample YelNatPaOPGAMG01_FD_67568 | JGI IMG/M metagenome (GOLD analysis project Ga0078972, IMG submission 67568) | Hot spring thermophilic microbial communities from Obsidian Pool, Yellowstone National Park, USA - OP-RAMG-01 (SPADES assembly) (version 2) | ecosystem: Environmental > Aquatic > Thermal... | reverse complement strand
TGAGTGAAAGCATAAGATAATGGATAAGTTCATCTGGTGGTAAAAACGGATTCCCAGAATATACTACTTGATAATTTTTTGACGAAAGTTTGTTTTGCAGTGTGTATGCAAGAAGTGTTTTTCCACTACCATACTCGCCTGTTATCAAACATAAAGGTTTCTTTGTTGAAACAACATATTCTAATCTTGCAAGCGCTTCTTTATGTTCTTTTGAATAAAAAAAGAACATAGGGTCAGGCGTGTTCTCAAACGGTGCTATTTTTAAATTAAAATGTTTTAAATAGAGCATAATTATTTGTTAAACAACAATTTATATTTTTCTAAAAACATAATATCTTTTTCTCTTCCTGCAATTTCTTTCATTTTTAACAACTTCTCAAGTTTACCCACATTAATTTTCACACCTGAAGCATAAAATATTTTTTTATCAGAATAAACATCTTCAAAAGTAAATCCACTCACCTTTAAACATAGTTCAACTACTAAATTATAATACGGATCAACAGCAAGAACTGTTCCTTTCTCATTAACAATTTTTTTTACTTCTTTTAAATCACACTTTATCTTTTTTGCTTTATATAGAATATCAAACTTCAATTTTTTTAAAATTTTTAATGCTTTCAACAAATTTTTTTCTTCTGCAGCAACAAATATGTCAAAATCAGCTGTGACAAAAAGTCTTCTCACATCATCTATATAATAATTTATCCCAGCAACACCTATTACAACATATTTAACTTTATGCTGATTGAACTTTTTTACTACTTCTATGTATGGATCGTAAAATTTTCTTTTTAACATTTTTCTTTTTAACATTCCTGAAATGTAAATTCCACACAATTATACTTTTTGTAACAAAACTTTTATCTTCTTTTTTCATTTTACACATTTAATTGTCAAATCTTACGCTTTGATGCTACAATATCAATTATTTCCCATATTCAGATTTTTCTTCTTTAACTACAAGTTTCTCTGTATTTTCTTTACCCAATATTTTTTCTATAATTGTTTCAACTTTAGTTATTCTTCTTTCCAAATCAAGACTAGCAATAATTTTCGCTTGACTTATCTTTATTTCTTCCATATCCTGCCTCATAGATTTTAATTCAGTAAAAACTTCTTCAAACCGTTTGTTAACTTCTTCTTTAAATGCTACAAATTCTGTTTTCAATGCACGTAACTCTGGAACTAATAAATCTTGAACTACTTCACGGAATCCTGCTACAACATCTTTTTTCATAATACTCTCCTTTCCTACATTTTGATGTGAACCACTGTAATCTTTTTAGCAAAATTTTAATTTTTCTTGCTATACAAAAAATTGTTTTAATAACAATATAATACACAAATCCTAAAACACCATTAAAAATATTTGGATAAAAACCGATAATATTATCAAAATTTACCTCAACAGGTTCTGTGATGCCTGTATCATCACAAACAATATATTTTTTGTTTGGCAGAATTTTTATTATCCTATGCAAAAATTTTTGACCGTTTATCTCATATAGTACAACATCGCCTAAATAATATCTGTTTTTTTTAACAATACAAACCACCTCTCCATTTTTTATCAAAGGACGCATACAACCACCTGATGTTTTTATAAAAACATCGTCTAACACAACACTCTGCTTTGCCTCTATAATATCCGTTTTAGAAAACGTTGAAAAAGTGTTCATATTATTAATATATCCCCACTTTTAGAGAATACTGAAAAAGTATTTAAGTATTTAATGATGCTAAAATGTCATTACAAGGAGCACAGAACAGTGATTCCTCGCTTGCGCTCGGAACAGGCTGCTTAATCTCGTCATAAAAAGAGATTACCACGCTCCACACGATTTAATCGTGGGTGCCCGCAATGACAAAAAAGTGGGTTTTTTTAGCGGTCTCCAGATTGCAGGATTAAAAATATACCAGTTTTTCAGCAATCTACAATTTGTGGACTCAGAAGTATCAATAATAGCAACTCCACGATTTGTAGTATCAAAAGTATCAGAAGTGTCAAAAGTGTCAAGAGTATAAAAAGTATGTTTCATGACAACCTTGGAAGATAGATACATCCGCTAGTAAACACAGGATTACCAGAAATACATTTCCCACAGGCAAGTGATGCTTGTTCAAAAATTTTTTCTGATATTATTTTAGGTTTTTGATACTTCTTTTTTTGTTTAAATTTTTTGTTTTGTTTCATTATTTAAATTAATACCAAAAAAATAACATGTATTTCAATATATGTGACAAAGTTCACATTGAGATTTTTTTAAATATCGGGGCTAGAAAGTTCCTCCTACATTATTTTTCAAAAATAATGATTTAAATATCTTTGCAACTTTTTTTACTACATAAGAACATCCGTAAATATCAGAACTTTCTATAAAACACAATGCTGGACATCGTCTACAATATGTCTTTACCTCACAAGATAAACATTTTTTGTAGTTTTCAATATCAAGAAATTTTTTCACAAACCGAAGAGCGTTTTTTTGCCAAATTGTAGTAAAATCATCTTCAAAGATGTTTCCTAACAAATACGGAAATTCAACACATGGATACACATTACCTTCAGGTGAAATAGACACTAAATTCATACCTGCTGAACAAATAAAATTGTCAAAGTTTTGACATTCACTTGTAATATCTATATCTTCTTTTTTAACTAAACTTTTTAACTCTTTATCAGACAACAGCAACTTAATCGGGGATAAATCATTGTCAATTTTTGCAGAAATAACAAAATCTGTTTTAAGAACAACCTCTAAATTTTTAGCTAAATTTTTTAAAAATTTATAATCTTTAAAATTTTCTTTTGTAAGCACAGTTTTTAAACAAACATTTATATCTTCTTTTTTTAACAATTTCACAGATTCAACAACTTTATCAAAAACATTACATCTGACAAACCTGTTGTGAACATCTTTGTTCCCATAAATACTTATCTCAATTCTGTCAACATTAACAGATTTAAGTTTTTTAACAATTTTTTTATCAATCAAAGTTCCGTTAGTAAAAACTGTTACATAAAAACTTTTTTGTTTTGCAAAACTTATAAGTTCAAAAATATCTTTTCTTAAAAACGGTTCTCCACCTGTAAAAGTTAAATACAACCCTCCTAAAGAAGAAATTTCTTCAATAAGTTGGTACACTTTTTCTGTAGGTAATTCTGTTTTAGTCCGATAATGTTGTGGAATATAACAGTGTTTACAAAACAAGTTACATCTATAGGTAAGTTCTACAATTGTATACAAAGGAATTCTATTTTTGTAAGTTGTCCAGAAAAGATCGTTAACAACTTTATCCATTATTTTTTTACTTCTATAATATTTTTCTCTAACATTTCTTTAATTATTTCTTCTACATCAGACCTTGCTACACTTTCCTCAACCTCGTATTCTGAAACAATTTTTTTTACAATTTTGTCAACATCAAAACATTTTTTTATACATTCAAAAACAATCTCAGCTGTTTCATTAAATTTATACAACATTGATGTTTTACTATCTACAACATACAAAAACTCACCAATTTTTCTGTATGCAAGATGTGGATTTAATTTGTATTTCATAAAATAAAACGACAAAAAATCAGAAAAACTGTTCAGCAATTTTTTCTACGATATTTAACTGTCTTTGAGTTAAAAACTTATTTTTAGGTAACCAAAAAATATTAGTTAACAACAAATCTATAAAATCTTCTTTCTTTTTAATATTAATTATTTTGCCTTTATCAACCTCAGATAAAAATTTTATTTCTTTTATTTTTATCAAATTATTACTATTAACAAAACCAGGTCTAACCTCGCTATAAAACATACTTGGCCAAGAATATATGTTTTTGTTTATCAAAACTACAGGACATAGTTCGTCAGATAAAACTTTTTTGTTATCAAACTTTTTTGCTAAGGTTGACTTTCCAGAACCACTTTTACCACTATACAAAACACAACCGTTATTCTCTACAATCCCAGCAGAATGTAGCAAAAACCCGTTGTTTAAACATAAAATTATACTTGACAAAATACGTAGGACTGAATTAAACACAAAATAGTTTTTTATACAACAAAAACAAAATTTTTGATTTTCTAAACTAAAACAAACAATTCCGCCCTGGATAACAATTTTTTCGTTATCAGAACATCTTTCACATTTTTCTGTATCTTTGTTAAAAACCCAAAAATATAATTTTTGTTTGTTCTGTATTTTTTTAAAGAAAAATTTTTTTAAATACTCATCTGTAACATCATAAAAAAATTTTTTATCAATAGAAACCAAAACAGATGTTTTTTTAGGAATAAGGAATAAGTAAACCTCAAACTTTCTCATAACTCATCACTTTTCACCCACCAACGAGACGCTTTCAGTTGCAACAAAAGTTTTTTATCTTTAGTATCAATCTTTGTTTCATCAACAGCTTCAACAATAGATATCTGTGAATTCTCAGCAAGATTTATAACCTTTGGTTCTTTTGGCGCAATCTTTTCTTCAGTTAAAACAATTTTTACTACAGGACGTACCGGAAAAGAAATGTTTGTTGCTATAACCCTTGCAATTTCTCCTGTATTAAGTTTTACATAACTTCCTACTGGGAAGATTGAGATTCTGTCTACAAAAAGTTTTACAAGTTGTGAGTCAAGTTTACCTTTTGCTTGGTTTATTAACGCAACAATAGCGTTATGAGGCAAGATCCTATCTCGGTAAGGACGAGGATGTGTCATTGCTTCATACACATCAGCGACACTTATTATCCTTGCGTAAAGATGTATATCATCTATCTCTACACCGTTTGGGTAACCACTACCATCAACACGTTCATGAACTTGTGATATTACTGAAATAAGTTTTTGTTGTAATTCAAATGGAAAATCAAGTTTGTTAATTTCTTCTTTTATATACTGAGAATGTTTTTTTATTTCTTCAAATTCAGGTTCAGTAAGTTTTGTTTGTTTCTGTGCAACATTTAAAACCCTGACCATACCAATATCGTGTAAGAAACCGCACAAAATAAGTTCTTTAAGTTCTTCAATAGAAAATCCTTTCGTTTTACCAATAACTCCACTAAGAATACTAACATTTACGCTATGGCCATAAATATAAATATCAGGTGTAGAATAAGAAGTATATAATAATATCTCTTGATTATTTTGATTAATCAACTCAGCAATATTTTTTACTGATTCTAAGATCTCAGAAACATCAATTTTTGTTTTTTGTGATTTAAGTTCTGAAAAAAGTTTTTTAATACAAGATATAGCGCTTGAGTATACTTTTTCAACATCTGTCTTTTGCGAGATAGCTTCTTCAGTTTGTGTTTTTTTTATTATCTGAGTTGACAATTGTTGAGCTTGGGAAACATTTAGTGGTGAGGCAGATTTTGTTTGTTCTGAAGTTATATTTTTTTGTTCTTGTAGTTTTTTAAGTATATCTGATAATCTCATAAAATTTTATAATCTTTTAATTTCCACGCAGGATACATGTCTGAGGCAGTCCGCCTCTGGCGGAAATCCTGCGGCTACCAGTCTACCAGTTTAAATTAAATTATATTTTTTTAAAACAGATTTCAATTTTTCTTTATTTTGTTCAGCCATATTTGTTAAAGGCAATCTTAACTCAGAAGAACACAACCCCATAAGACCCATTGCTTCTTTAACAGGTATCGGGTTTGTTTCAATAAACATTGCTTTCATAAGCGGATATAATTCGTAATGCATCTTTTTCGCTTCTTCATATTTCTTATTCAACAACAAATTTGTAAACTCATGCATTTTCTTAGGCATAATATTTGCTAAAACAGAGATCACTCCTTTCCCGCCTAAACACATAATAGGATATGTCAAAGAATCATCACCACTTAAAATTGAAACTTTATCTTCTAAACCTTCTTGTAGTAACAAAGAATAGATCTGTGAAACTTGTTCAATAGAACCCGACGCTTCTTTAATACCAACAATATTCGGACATTCTTTTACTAACCTTACAAAAGTTTGTGGTTCAAGATTAGCAGAAGTTCTACCTGGGATATTGTAAACAATTATAGGAAGACCTGTTTTTTCAGCTATTGTTTTAAAATGTTGGAACATTCCTTCTTGAGTAGGTTTGTTGTAATACGGTACTACTAAAAGTAATGCATCACAACCAACTTTTTTTGCATGTTCTGATAAAAGCAAAGATTCATAAGTAGAGTTTGTCCCTGTACCACCAATCACAGGTACCCTTTTTCTTGCTTGTTTTACCACAATTTCTATGACTCTGTTATGTTCTTCATAGGTCAAAGTTGGTGATTCACCAGTTGTCCCACAAGGCAAAATAGCATCTGTTCCTTCAGAAATATGCCATTCAACAAGTTCACAAAGCGCTTTTTCATCAATTTCACCGTCTTTAAACGGTGTTACTAATGCTACTATTGATCCTTGATACATTTTATTTTACCCCCGTTATTATAATCTTATTTAATTAGTTCTTCTCCTTCCTGCTACCATAAATATTGACAAAATTATAAAAATCAACCCTGCTTGTGACAAAGTGACAATTGCTAACTTGTCATTAAAAACAGTAAATTTCATGAGAATAGTGTATAAACTTAAACAAAAAGAAATAAGTAATATCATACCAACCGATGCTGGTACAGAAAAACCTAAATTTAACAACCTATGATGAATATGGTCTTTACCAACATACTCAATCCATTCTTTGAAATTTTTGACTTGTTTATTTTTTATCCTTGAAATAGTTATATATATCATATCGTATATTGGGACTCCTAAAATTAGGACTGGGGTAGAAAGTGAAACAATAGGATTTTTCTCAGCCCACCAACCTATAATTGATATTGATGCAAGAATAAATCCTATAATCGTAGAACCGCTATCTCCTAAAAATATTTTTGCTTTATGCCAATTATATGGTAAGAATCCTAACGATGCTCCTAATATCACTGCTGATAAATAACTTACATATTTTTGTCCGGTCAGCAAGGATAAAAACAAAAATGTAAACGAACAAAAAACTCCAAACCCTGCTACTAAACCATCAATACCATCTAAAAAATTTATTGCATTAGTTATCCCTACTATCCAGATAATTGTAATAATAGTCTCTAAAAAATGTTCTAATGGAAACCCAACTGGAAGTGCAGTAATTTTGAAACCAAAAAATATTAATACCAAAGATGCAACAATCTGAGAGATCAATCTTAAAACTGCGCTTAAAGAATAAATATCATCCAACAAACTAATAAAAAATACTAAACATAAAGCAATCAATAACCCTAAAATTTCTTTTGCAAAGTGAAGATTTCTGAGCAAAGAAATGAATATTCCTAAAAAAACTGCAAGACCACCGATCCTCGGAGTGGGTTCTTTATGAACTTTTCTTTCGTCAGGATAATCTAATAAATTATACTTTTTTGCTATTTCAATCACAAACGGTACCAAAAAATATGTTATACTAAACGATAAAACTATTAAATATAACCACCTTATATTATGTAAATACGCTTGTCTACCTATCTCACGAACAAATAAAAGTAAAAGAATAAGAATTAAAAAAATTAACGATTTTAGTTTCATAAAATATAATCCAAAGCTAATCTCAACGGGACAAAACCTTCCGCATATTTAACTCTATCTTGATACCCTCTATAAATCGCTGTTGAAACTGCTGATTCTAAAATTGACAATTTTTTAACTTTTGTTGCATAAACTTGTGATTTATGTAGTTTTAGTAAAAACAATTTTTCTTTTATCACATCTCCAATATCTACAAACACTGTTGGTGAAAAATCAATACTTGATGGTGTTTCATAAAACAACACATTCCTTATATATCTTGTAGCAGTAATAGTTGCTTCAGCAACATTTCTGTGATCTTGATGTGTATCTTGGTAATAATGAGTAAAAATTAAATCTGGCTCAACTTTTCTTATAACATTTTCAATTGTATCAATTAAATTTTTATCTAAATTTATTTTTGTATCTTCATATCCTCCCCAAAATAGTTCCGCATTTAAATATTTACAAACTTTTTTTTGTTCTTCTTCTCTAATTTTTGCATCACCACCAACTTCGCCTTTTGTCATAACTAAAATATAAATTTTAGCTTTTTTCTTTTTAACAAACTTTAGTATTGTCCCACCACAACCAAATTCAAAATCGTCTGGATGTGAACCTATTACTAATACTTTCATAAACACCTATTTTATGAAATAATCTACAATTTTTATTCTAACACAAACTACAATGAAAAACTTTCAATAACTTCTTTAACAAAATTTCCATCAATTTGTTTTATTCCAGCGCCCATACCTGCAAGTAAAGCAGTATCACATATATGATTTATTCTTCTTGGTATACCACCTGAATGCTGGTATATAATTTCAACTGCATCTGTTAAAAACGGATTATAGTTTGCTCCTGCTAATGACAACCTATGTGCAATATATTCTTCTGTTTCTTTTTTAGAAAGACATGACAAATAATATCTCATTGCAATTCTTTGGTTTAATTGTTTTATATTTTCAATTTTTTCTTTTAACTCTGGCTGTCCTAAAAGAAGTATAGTTAACAAAAACTTGTCCTCAAGTTGAAAATTTAAAAGTAATCTTATTTCTTCAAAAATATCTTTATCTTCAATACTATGCGCCTCGTCAATAATAACTACTGTTTTTTTACCATCCATAAGGTTTTCTTTAAGTAATGTTTCTATTTTAACAAGCAAGTCAGATTTTCTCTCTGGTACATTTGACAATCCTAAATTATAAGCTATCATCCTTAACATCTCTATTTCATCTAACTTAGGATTGTTAATAATTGCAACTTTATATACATCTTTTTGCAATTCTTTAAGTAAAGCACGAGCTAAAAGTGTTTTTCCACAGCCATATACACCTGTAAGTAAGCCAGCACCTTTCTGCTCTTTTACAGTATAAAGCATTCTTGCAAGAGCTTCTTCATGCTGAGAAGAGTTATAAAAAAATTTTGGGTCAGGCGTGTTCTCAAAAGGTTTTTCTTTTAATCCCCAGTATTGTTCGTACATAATATTTTTTTAAAACATTTAAAATTTTTTTAACTTCAGTTTTATTAAGTTCTGGATATAATGGCAACGATATTGTTGTATCATAAAAGTTTTTTGAATTTTGACAAACAAATCTACCATAATAATACTTGTCTAACGGTAAAAACACAGGTTTTGCAACTTCAATATTGTGTTCTTTAAATTTACAGATTATCTTATCTAAATCAACTTTATTTTTCAACTGTATTATAAACCTATAATATACCGCCTCAATATTCTCCTCAGGTTCAAATATCTTTATATTATTACAATTTTTTAATTCTTTTTTGTATATCTCAAAAATTTTTTTTCTTTTTTCTACAAACTTAGCCAAATATTTAAGCTGAATTATACCCATTGCTGATTGTACTTCTGTTATTTTATAGTTATATCTTAGTTCAAACTTAATATTTTTATCATAACTTTTCAAAGATTTTATTTTTTCATATAAACTTTTATCATTAGTAAGCACTGCTCCACCTTCACCAAAAGTAGTAATCATCTTTGTTGCATAAAAAGATAAGACATTTATCTTACCAAAACTTCCAACTAATTTACCATTTATCTTAGCACCAATACTTTGTGCTGTATCTTCAATCACTGGTATTCCTAAACTTACAATTTTTTGTGTATCTTTTGCAGGATAACCGAACATATGAGGCAAAATTATTGCCTTAGTTTTTTTTGATATATTTTTTTTAACCTCTTCATAAGACAAATTAAACTCATCCGGGTTAACATCAACAATAACAGGTTTTGCACCACAATATAAAACAGAATTCAACACTGCTGAACAACAAAAAGCAGGGATTATTACCTCTGAATTTTTTTCTACTCCTAATGATAACAAAGCTAAATGTAAAGCTGCACTACCAGAAGAAACAGCTACTGCATATTTTGAACCAAAAAATTTACAAAGTTCTTTCTCAAACAAATCTGTATATTGACCTTCAGCAAGTTGAACTGATCTTAAAATTTGGTCTATAATTTTTAATAACTTTTTTTCTTCAACAATTGTTGGTTTTGAATGTTTTATCATATTTGGGTACTAATAAGTTCTAATGTTTTTTCTTTACCTAAATTAAATATCATATCAATAATTGAAAGGTTTGGTATAAACTCGCCAAACAATTGTGAGTACTCTGGAGTAGAATACTCTTGGAATAAAACTTTAATACCATTTTTTTCAAATTCATCAATTACAAGATATTCTTTAGCTCCGCTGCCAGAAATATAAGTATCGCAATTCAGTTTTTTACAAATGTTAACCAACCTTGTAGTTTTTTCACCCTCAGCTTTTAATTCTGACGATAATACTATTTTTTTGTCTATCCCAAGATATGAAAGAATCATCTTTACAGAATCTATATTTACATCAACCAACATTTTATATTCTTTACTTAAAAGTTTTTCAATATACACAAAAAATTCGCCAAAATACTTTGCTTTTTTATAACATACACTTATTGTTTTCAGATGATCTTTACGCCAAAAAATTTTGTTATCTATCTCAACCTCGTTAATTTTTTGTCCAAATTTATAATGCACAGGTACAGTAAGCCAAACTTCACCATTAGCAGATTTAATTCTGTTTCTATTCTGCCACTCATTTTTTTTATATTGTACATCATCTAAAAAAACAAAAATATCTGATTGCAAAATCTTGTTAAAATATCCAGGCCAGGGTAAATACTGTGGTTGATGTATTGCTATTTTCATTCTACAAACACCGGGTTTGTTGCTATCATATTTGGATATTCTGATTCAATAAAAATTCTATAATATGATTTTGTTTTTGGTTTTTCTTCTTCAAAAAATACATTAACATAATCATATCCTTCTTTTGTGAAAACAACATTACCATTTTTGATTATTCTTACAACAATTTTTTTATTATTTTTTGTTTCTGTATTAAATTTTACATCAAAATTAATTTTTATCTTATCAACATTTTTGTTATATATCTCACCAAACATAACTTTTTCATCACAAAATCTAAAGTTTTCTAAAACCAATTCTTTTTCTTTATCCCTCCATAACGAATAAAAATTGCCTTTCTTTAATGCTAATAAAATATTTTTATAATCTTTCTGTCTTACATAAAGTATGTTTTTTTTAACAAACAACTCGTCTGTGCTTTCTCCGTAATCAACTTCAGAATAACAAAAAACTGGTTTTTCACGTATTCCCCTACAGTACTCGTTTAACATATTATCCCATATCCCACCTATATTCCCAACTTCGCGATACCCTTCTGCAAAAATTGCAAAACCATCATAATTATAAGTTTTTAATAATGAATCACAATATGGTTTTGTTTGCGTATAAACATTTAATCCTCTTATTTTTTTTAACAACACTTTTTTTTCATAATTCGTTGCTTCAGGATGTGCCCAAATAATTAATGGAGTTATTGAGTTTGTCTTGTAATATTGCGGAATAGAGTTAATATAGTTGATTAAATTTTGGTATGGGAGTTCAGAATAATTTTTATATTGGTCAAAAGGTAAGTACTTAAAAGGATAATTTATTGTCAAAAAAATTATAGAAAAAATAACTAAAAATTTTGATTTAAAAAAAATTCCTAATAAAATAAAAACTACAGGCCAAAAAGATAAAATTCTGATTTTACCAGCATTAGATTCGTTACCGATTACTGGTAAAGAATAAAATAAATTCTTTTTATCAAGTCCTATTATTAACATATGTTTATGAAGATTATTTATAACCAAAGAATTTTCTTCAATAGACCAAAAATAATAAGGGGTAATTTCAACACCAGGTACTACAATAACATCTTTCTGTTTTTTATTTATTTCTTCTATTTTAGACAGATATTTTTCAACACCAAGTTTCATAACAGAAGGCAAGCTCACAGATTTTTTAATAACACTTCTAAATGGCCAAAGACCATACCCTACTTTTCTTAAAAAATGGTCTGTCATAACAACACAATCAATACCATGTTGTTTCGCTAAATCAACAATTTCTTCTATAGAATCTTTACCACTGCTAAAATTAGAATGGATATGTAAAATACAACTTATAGTAGTAAAATTTAAATTATAGTTTTGTTGAGCAAATAGAATACTTAAACTTAACAAAAAAATAATAAATATAAATTTTTTCATAAATAAATTAATATTTTACTGTTTTTGTAGTTGCAGCGTCTTACGCTGCTTATCTTTATTTAGCAGAGCAAAGGCTCTGCAACTACAATTTTTTATTTGTTTTTATATCTACAAACTGTAGTTGCAGTGTCTTACGCTGCTAAAATTAAATCTGTAGTTGCAAACCTTGGTTTACTTATTATCTTTACGCGGGATAAATCCCGCGGCTACCAATAACAGCAGGATAAAATCAGCGACCATAGAATTTGTCGGATACATACATAAGAGGCAGTCCCTGCCCGCGACAGGTGGGCGCCTCTGGCGGAAATCCGACCGCTACGAATTTTTTAGCAGAGTAAACTCTGCAACTACAATTATAAATTACTAATAACTCTGAACTAATAACTATGAACTAACATTTTATAAAGATTTTCCAACAAAAACAACATTCGTTGCTGACTAAACTGTGGATATCCATCAACAATTTTATAAACCCATTTTTTTGCATTTTCTCCCATTTTGGTACGTAAATCTTTATCATTAATAAGTTTAACAATTACTTCAGCAAGTTTTTGTGGATCCTTTGGCGGAACTAATATCCCTGTTTCATTATTTATAATAACTGATGGTATACCTTGAACATTAGTTGCAACAACTGGTTTCCCTAAAAGTTCTGCTAAAACTATTGTTTTTCCCATACCTTCATTTATTGATGGTTGAACATATATATCCATAATTGACATTAACTCAGCAACATCGTCACGCATACCAGTAAATATAAATTTGTCTTTTAAACCCAATTTTTCTACTTTTTCTTCTAAAAACTTTCTTTCAGAACCATCACCGACAATGAGGAAGTAGATAGAAGGAAGTAGATAGGAGGAAGGTAAAGATAAAATAATTTTTGCAGCATCTACGAAATATCTGATACCTTTTATTGGCTCAAGTCGTGCAACTGTACCTATAACTATTGAATTTTTAGAAATACCTAATTTTTCTTTTAGTTCTGAATCCCGCAATTTACGGGACAGGTCCCGCAAGTTGTGGGAAACTTTTAACTCCAAATTATAATCAATACCAGATGGTATAACAATCCATTGTTGTTCTTTACCTACCCCAAAACTTAATGATTCATTTTTTTCACCTTCAGTTAAAGCAATAAGTTTGTCAGTAATTTTTGCAGTAAGACGTTCGAGGAACAAAAATAAAAAAGTTCTGAGTTTTCCATAATAACCATAAAAAATATGTCCATGAGGTGTATGGATTATTCTAAGAAATTTTAGCTTGTAGTTTATTTTACGTGCCAACCATGCAGCCCATCTACCAATAATCCCTGCTTTTGACGAGTGTGTATGAACGATATCAGGTTTTTCTTTTTTTATAATTTTATAAATTTTTAGAAATGCAATTATGTCATTTACTAAAGAAATTTTTCTTTTTAATTCTTTAATATAATAATTTTTACAGCTCAAATTTACTTTTGTTTCTCCACCATAAACTAAAACAATTTCATATCCTTCCTTTTTGTTAAAATACTCACAAATATATACTACAACTTCAGCAGAACCGCCTTTGTCTAACCGTGTTATAATATGTAGTATTTTCATTTATTTATTTTTTTCTAATATTTCTTCCTTCCTTGCATATACAATTAACGAAGTAGAAATTGTTATTTTACCAAAAGATATAAAATACAAAATCTGTGAAACATAGTAAAAAATAATTTTTAACCAAGTTAAAACATTACCTATTTTTGATTGCGAATAAGGATCGCCTAAAGTAAGTTCTGAATTATACACTTTTATATCTTTGAAACCGTTTTTTAACAAAATTTTTCTTATAGTTCTGTTAGTAAACCCGTATAAATGAAACATAAATAATTTATGTATAAATTTTTTTAAGAATCTATTTATCCAGAACAACCATAGATGAACCTGAGCATTTCTCAACCTCATTACTATTAATCCGTTTTTCTTAAGTATCCTCTTTATTTCTTTAAGTTCATCATCTGGAGAATATAACTCCTCTATAACATCCCACAGAGTTATAATATCAAAATACTCGTTTGGAAATTTAGCATCTTTTAAGATACCATTAAAAATATGTTTTGCAACTTCTGGCCTTTTATTTTTTGCATATGATATCTCTTTTTCTGATATTTCTATACCAAAAATGTTAATTCCATACTTTTTTGCTATCTCAAGAAAAAATCCGTCAGAACAACCTATATCAAGTAAGTTTCCTTTCCCTACTTTTTTAGAAATTTTTTTTATATGTTTTAAAAAAATCTTCCTTTTTGCCAATTTTATCCTTTCACAATATATATATTGAGTATCATATGCACACTGTGTTTGTTTTACAACTTCTGTTTCTGTCATTCTTGGATTCCAATATAACAACCCACAGTTCTTACATTTAACCAGGTTTGTATTAAACCCTTTTATTAAAACTTTATTATTATCTTGTCCACATAAGTTACATTTTACATATTTTAACTCAGTCATAAAATTTTTTCAATTTCTTTTTTAAACTCTTCAACAAAAATTTCTTTTGAATAATTTTTTATCACAAACTCACGACATTTTTCAGCAATTTCTTGTAATTCATTTTTGTTTAATAAAAAATACCTAATTCTTTCATAAATATCATATGGTTCTGTACCTTTACATAAAACACGTTCATCAAAATTTTTTAAAACTTCCACAGGACCACCTACTGGTGTTGAAATTACAGGGACACCACAACTCATTGCTTCTAATATAACCATACCAAATCCTTCTAACAACTTTGTTGGTAAAACAAAAATATCCGCTGATTGATAATATAACAATAAAACATTTGGATTTGAAACTTTACCTACAAATTTAAGATAATCAGAAACTTCTAACTC
>Ga0078972_1008087_pt1 | contig 15050 bp, 18 predicted proteins | sample YelNatPaOPGAMG01_FD_67568 | JGI IMG/M metagenome (GOLD analysis project Ga0078972, IMG submission 67568) | Hot spring thermophilic microbial communities from Obsidian Pool, Yellowstone National Park, USA - OP-RAMG-01 (SPADES assembly) (version 2) | ecosystem: Environmental > Aquatic > Thermal... | reverse complement strand
GCGCTCCTAGCCTGCTCCCCGAGAATAATTGAGGGCATCAGGGCCCCGAGCCTCGAGCCAACGAGGATCGAGGATAATCCACAGTTCCTCTGGGCCAACAGATGGCTAGATCTGCTAATCCAGGCATTCATACTCTTCGCGGTGATAATAGCTATTTCATCCCAGCTTGGGAGGGGCTCGAGGTTAAGGTGGTGAGGGCTGGATGAGTCTTTATGAGATATACTTCGCCGGATCCCTCCTCCTAATCACCACCGGTCTTTACATCATCGCGTCCAAGAGGCATCTAGTCAAAATAGTGATAGGATTGGAGGTTGTGACTCTCGGGGTGAACCTCGCGATAGCCTCAATGGGGATAAGGATCGTGGATGACATGATAGTTATGGACGCGCTGGCCCAAGGCATGATCGCGATCTCGATAGCCGTGGCTGCGGCGATTGCAGCGCTCGCGCTATCCATAGCCATAAACATCTACAAGCACTACGGGACATTCGACATCAGGAAGCTTAGGAGGTTGAGGTGGTGAGTATGGAGCCCCTCAATATTATCCTGATACTCGTTGGAGCCGCCGTGGCAACCGTGATCCTAGACCCAGTCTTCAGGAAGGTCAGGTTGATCGAGCTCAGCGGCGTGATCGCTTGCATCGCCTTCCTCTTGACGCTAGTCCTCTTAGTCCTCGATGCTGTGGCAGGAGCCCCGCCCCGAATGATTATATTTGGCCCCGACTCCCCGCTAACTGCATCCCTCAAGCTCGATATGCTGAGCATATACCTCTCGATAATCTTCTCCGGCCTTGGCCTGATGACTGCGATATATTCGATTAGATATATGTTATTCGAGGTCGAGCATCTGCCCCTTGATGATCCTTTCTGGGTTAAGGTGAGGGAGCTAGGCCTCGACAGGTATTATGCCCTCCTTCTAACCCTGATCACGGGGATGATCGGCGTGACCATGGCGAACGACTTCTTCACACTCTACGTCTTCTGGGAGCTCATGGCGATCTCCTCATACTCGCTCGTCGCATTTAGGAAGTGGTCTTGGGAGGCGGTTGAGGCGGGCTTCAAATACCTCATAATGAGTACTCTCGGGTCGCTCGCTGCCCTCCTCGGGATAGCCCTCCTCTATGGTCTCGCGGGATCGCTTAGATTCGATGCTGTGAGGGCCGTGGTCTTCGGAGGGGGCAACATGGCGGCTGCATTCTCCCTCGCGATGATAATGGTCGGCTTCGGCGTGACGGCTGCGATCGTCCCATTCCACTCATGGCTACCGGATGCACACCCAGCCGCCCCAACCCCGATAAGCGCGATCTTATCCGGTGTCGTGATTAAGACGGGTGTCTACGCGATGCTCTGGTCTATGTTCAAGATATTTGGGCCGGCAACCTACGGCTTCGGCCCAGCCCTAATTGGTCTAGGGATACTGACCATGAGCTTTGCCAACATAGCCGCGATCATGCAGACCGATATCAAAAGGTTCCTAGCATACTCCAGCATAGCTAATATCGGATACATAATCACCGGCATGGGGCTCGCCGCCCACATACTTAGGACATATCCATCGGAGACAGGGTTAGCAGCCCTCGCGCTTACCGGAGCCCTTCTCCACGTGCTAAACCACGCGCTCGGGAAGGGCCTCTCGTTCCTCTCATCCGGATGCTATATCCTGAGGGTAAACTCTAGGGAGATCGAAAGGCTCGAGGGCATAGGGGCGAGGATGCCAGCTACCACCGCATCCCTCGGCATAGGCCTCCTGAATCTCGCTGGCGTGCCTCCTCTAAGCGGTTTCTGGAGCAAACTCCTCATAGTATCGGCTGGCCTTGGAATTCCCTCGGACGGCTTGATGCTTGCAGTAACCATAATCTTCATAGTGAACTGTATCGTGGCCGCCGGCTACTATCTCTGGCTCTTCCAGAGACTAGCATTCAAGAGGCCTATGCTTGATGGGGGCCTTAAGGAGATTAGTGAGGCTCCTGCCCTCATGCTTGCACCCATACTAATCCTCGCAGCCGCCTGCATACTCATTACAATCATGCTGAACCCTGTCCTCCAGTTCATACGATCTGCTCTGGAGGTGATTCTGGGATGAGTATCGAACCTTGGGTATTCTATGCCTGGGCATGCTGGATAATACCTGTGATCGGTGCCCTATTGACGCCTTTGCTGGCCAAGCTCGGTGAGAGGGTGAGGGATTTCAGCGCGGTCATATTCTCGCTCTTAGCGATGCTGATGACCCTAAGCCTTCTACCGCTCCTATTTGGCGATGTAGAGTGGCCGTTGAGAAGCCAGGTCTCGTGGGTCCTGTTACCCGGAGCCCCAATACTCTCGGAGATAAGGGCTGGAATGCTCCTCGATCCGCTCAGTATAATAATGGCTAACGTGGTCTCGGTGATCAGCTTCCTGATAATGGTCTACTCCTTAGGCTATATGCGCGGTGACCCCGGCCTCACAAGATACTGGTTCTTCATGAACTTCTTCATCGCGAATATGCTCTTACTAGTGCTCGCCGACAATTTGATCCTCATGCTCATTGGCTGGGAGGGTGTCGGCCTTTGTAGTTACGCTCTCATAGGCTACTGGTATCGTGACTCTAAGGAGGGATGGCTCCACTACTGGGTTGGAGAGCCGCCTGAAGCCTATCCGCCATCGCACTGTGGAATGAAGGCCTTTATCGTGACAAGGTTCGGGGACCTATTCATGATCGCTGGGGCTCTGGTGCTCGCCGCCACGGCCAAGACTATCGGTTTCCCGGAGCTCCTGCACGCTGACACGATAGTGCCCGCGGAGATGAGGTGGCTCCTCCCAGCTGCCCTTATAATGATCCTCGGCGGGGCTGTTGGCAAGTCTGCTCAGTTGCCGCTGATGGAGTGGCTTCCGGATGCCATGGCGGGCCCATCATCCGTTAGCGCGCTGATACACGCGGCTACAATGGTCAAGGCGGGTGTATACTTGGTCGCGAGACTCTTCCCGATAGCGCTCAGCTGGAGCGCGAGCGTGCCGGCGGCCACGAGCTTCTTCTATGCCGTTATGTGGATTGGGGCTCTCACAGCATTCATAGCAGCGAGCCAGGCTGTTGTTTCAACAGAGCTCAAGAAAGTTCTAGCATACTCTACTGTCAGCCAGATAGGTTATATGATGATGGCACTCGGGGCGGCCGGGCTTTCAGCTGAGATAATCACGGGTTACGTAGCTTCCATCTTCCACCTGATGAATCACGCGGTCTTTAAAGCGGCCCTCTTCCTCGCCGCTGGCTCGATAATCCACGCGGCCGGATCAAGGTTCCTCAGAGATATGGGGGGCCTCCGGAAGCATATGCCCGTAACATTCTATAGCACGCTCCTCGCAACCCTCGCTTTAATCGGCCTACCACCCTTCGGCGGATTCTGGAGCAAGGATCTAATGCTATCTACGACATTATCCTCCGGCCAGTATGCGATCTTCATCCTCGGCCTATCCACCGCGATCCTAACAGCCTTCTATAGCATCAGGATGATAGGTCTAGCCTTCTATGGCGGTGAGAAATCCAAGAAAGCCCATGAGGCGCCGAGGATTATGTGGGTCCCCTACCTCATCCTAGCAGCTCTGAGCCTCATCATAGGATTGGTTGCGCCATTGCTTGAGAGCGGCCTCGAGGCAGCCCTATTACATATACTGCCAGCTTACATGCACTCGGCTCATGAGGCCTCCGGCATGGAGCTCCTAGTACCGCTGGCATCAGTAACGGCTATTGCTGTTGGGGCTGTTCCAGCTTACGCCCTCTATGTGAGGGGGATGGTGGATCCGGAGGAGATCGTCGAGAAACATGGTTACATGAGGGCTCTTAGAACGCTTCTCATCAGAAGATACTATATCAACACCTTCTACTATAGAGCTATAGCATATCCCTCAATAAAGCTCGGCCGCGCCATTAATAAGGTGTTTGAATCGAGGGTTATTGAGGGAGTCAATAACGCGATATCAATCGGCGCAAGAAGACTTTCGGATATTGTTAGGAGGGCGCATACAGGCCTGTTAAATCACTATGTCATCGGACTAATCTTAGGAGCCCTCATACTCATAATCCTGATTCTTGCGGGAGGTGCATAGGGATGATTGACTCGGGTCATCTGCTCCTCCAGTCCTTGGTCGCCCCCCTCATCGCGTCGCCGATAGCCATGGCCTTGAGCAGAAAGCTTGGGAAGAGGGTTGGCTGGATCGCGCTGGCCTCGCTTGCCTACTCCCTATCATGCCTCCTCGCCGCCGGATATCTCGTCCACATGTTCAGCTCCCCGCTTCAAGCAACCTATCCATGGGCACAGCTCCTTGGAGACATAATATTGTTCTTTGACGGGTTAAGCGGGCCTGTGGCCCTGACAATCGCCGCCGTCGGCATACTAGCATGCATCTATTCCATCACATACATGAATCTTCGGGATGGATGGGGTGGATACTTCTCCCTCTACCTTCTCTTCAACGCAGGGATGCTTGGGGCTGCGCTCTCTATGAATCTCGCGATCTTCTTCCTATTTCTCGAGCTCATGCTGATATCATCATGGCTCTTGATAGCGGTCTGGGGCGAGGAGGATAGATGGCGCGCCGCCCTCAAATACTTCCTCTACACGGAGGCTGGGGCCCTAGCTATCCTAGCCGGCATAGGGTTAACATACTCGAACACGGGGACGCTGAATATCCTCGAGCTCCCCTCTAAGGCCGCGGGCCTGAGCCAGGCCACTCTCTCCCTGATAACCTCGCTCATGATCTTGGGGCTCCTCGTGAAGATGGCGATCTTCCCGCTCCACTCATGGCTCCCGGATGCCTATGTCCAGGCCCCAGCGCCCGTAACCGCGATATTCTCGGCTGGTACGGGGATAGGGGGGTATGCCGCCCTAAGAGTGGTCTATACCGCCTTCCCGCAGATAGCAGGGCATGGGAGCTTCATGTTTGCGCTGCTCATCCTCGCCCTAGTAACCATGATCTATGGCGGGTACCTAGCCCTCGCACAGAATAGACTGAAGAGGCTCCTAGCATACTCGAGCATAAGCCAGATGGGCTACATGCTTCTCGGGATAGCGTCGGCATCCATGATCGGGCTGGCCGGGACTGTGCTGATATATGTGGCCCACAGCCTCTCAAAGGCCGCACTCTTCATGATCTCCGGGATGCTCTCGAGAACCCTGGGCACCGATAACCTGGATGAACTCGGCGGCTTAGCCGGGAGAATGCGGGCCACCAGCATAGCGTTCATGATAGGGTTCCTAAGCCTAATGGGCTATCCGCCTCTCCTAGGATTCTGGGGCGAGCTCTTCATCTTCGCCGGCTCAATATACACCGCGCTCCATTCATCCATCGATATGCCGAGACTCGCGCTAACAATAATCGCGATAATCTTCTCGCTGATCACGGCCGGGTATGGGCTCCTGGCTGTAAGGAGGAGCCTCTTTGGCGAGGAGTCCGAGGCCGTGAGGAAGGCTGGAGCTGAGCCGAGGCTCATGTTATGTCCAACAATCGCTTCAGCAATACTCCTAGTGATTCTCGGAGCTTATCCGACGATGCTGACGGGTTTTCTAGAGGCCCTGGCCGCCCTCTTTCCCAGCTAGACTGATAGCATCCTCGATCGCCTGTAGAATCTCGAGAGCACCCTTCTCATCCAAGACTTTTATCGCGTATCCCGCGTGGACTAAAACGTAATCACCCACTTTCGCATTCACCATCGCCAAGATAACCTCCCTCCTAACGCCGTTGCCGAAGTCAACGACCCCGACGTCCCCCCTTATCTCGACGACCTTGCCAGGTATAGCGTAGCACATCCACCATGTGGATTATTCAGCTGCCTATTAAGGAACACTAACGGATAGGCATTATCATGTAGGTTAGCTGCTTTATCTTGCCAGCTTCCCTCAGCCTCCTCACAAGCTCCTTGACCTCGAGAGCCCTCCCCTTGACAGCTATCACCAGAAGGCAATCCTCCTTCGAAAGGTGTATGTGAAGGGCGGATGGTATGATGCTTAGGAAGTCGTGCTGCGCGTCAGTCAGCCTTTCCTCGATACCACGCTCTTCATGCGAGTAATGGACCAAGATTGCGCCGGCAACCTCTTCATCGGCAATCCTCCAGGAGTTCATGGTTATGAAATCCCTTACAGCCTCTTGTATCGCCTGAGATCTGGACTCTATGCCGAGATCCTTGATTATCCTATCAAATGTTCTGAGGAGCTCCTCGGGAAAGGAGACTCCGGTTCTGACAATCCTACCCATGATCTAACTCTCCTCAGCCCCTCCTCGTTTAGGAGTTGCCTATCTTCTTATACTCCCGTCTCATGAACTTCTCCCGTCTGCGAAGCACGTATATGGCGTCGAGACTCTAGGAACGATGATTCTCGCCCTCATCTCGAATGGATCATATCCGAGGACCTCGATGGCTCTAAGCCCAGCCTTAACCCCCAAGGCTAGGAATGGCCCTACGTGAGAGTGGAGCCTCGAGGCCTCATCCAACATCCTGTCGAGTATGCTTATGTGCCTCATGATCACCGCCTCCCCGGAGCTAGGCTTGCCTCCAGCTTTGAGTATGCTGAGGCCATGGCCATCAGAATTAGCGCGGCTATTGTTATACATGATCCAGCTGGGAGATCGTAAAGGAAACTCATGGCGAGGCCTATTGATGCGGAGGCGGACCCGATAATCCATGATAATGCAATTATCCCCTTCATGCTAGCCTTTAGCTGGAGCGAGGCCGCTGCGGGGACGTAGAGTAGCGAGAAGACGAGGAAACCTCCAGTAATCCTGAGGGCTAGGGTTATCGTGGCCCCGGCGATCACCAAGATTGCGTATTTGTATGTCTTGACGTTAACACCCTCGGCCTCGGCGAGCCTGATGTCGAATAGTATCGAGCTTATTTTTCCCCAGAAGGTCGCCAAAAATGCGATGATGATAATGGATGCTGTGAGGAGGTATGCTATGTATGTAGGCCTGATTGCGAGGATGCTTCCCCAGAGGAGCTGCCCTATGCTCTCGGTCATTAGGGCCGGGCCAGGCGTTGAGATTATGAATATGAAGGTGAGGGCATTGTAGAGGGAGAAGAGCGTCATCGAGATAAGATCAAGTGATGTCCCGAGGTAGTCAGCAAGCGGTCCCAACATTATCGCGGTCATGATTGCGAAGAGCATCGCGAGGGAGGTCATATCCGCGCCGAGGGCGAGGGCCAGAGCTGATCCAGCGAGCGCCGCATGAGCCATCGAGAACGCCATGGTCATGAGCCTAAGCCTGCTGCATAATGCTCCAACCGCCCCGCATAGCCCCCCAGCAAACACCCCACCGATTATGGAGTTAATGAATAGCATGGACATCCCGCGTGATCACCCGCTCAATACGCCCATCCACCATCCGGATGACTATATCCGCATCCATATACGAATGATTGAGCTCATGGCTGACGAGCAGTATCGTGCATCCATTCTCCAAGAGCCTCGGAAATATCTCTGAGGTTATGTATGAGCGCGTCTCCTGATCTATTGCGCTAAAAGGCTCATCTAGTAGGAGGAGTTTTGGCTCCCGGGCGATCGCCCTAGCGAGTAGCACCTTCTGTTGCTGTCCGCCACTAAGCTTCCCAAATGGTCTATCAGCATACTCCAACATGCCGAGCATTTTGAGCGCATGGTCAACTCTCCTCAAATCCCCCTCGAGGAGCCTGCCGGTAGGGGTATTCGAGGCAAGCCCCATCGCGACGACCTCCCTAGCCGTGAATGGCTCCGCCGGGGACTTCATGAAGTCTTGTGGAAGATATGAGGATAATGCTCTGGCCTTTGATGCCATCCTCGGGATCTCGTATCCAAGGGTTATGACCCTACCGCTACGCGGCCTCAATAATCCTAGGATTGTCTCGAGGAGCGTTGTCTTACCGGCCCCATTCGGCCCGACTATGAGCACAAGAACCCTTGCCGGGATCCTTAGCGTGATATCCCTTATCGCGGGCCTCTTCTCGCCATAATAATACGTCGAGACATCTTCAAGCTCAATAGCATAGCATCCTAAGTTTTCCTCCATCTTCTCACCACGAGATATGCTAGGGTGATCGATTCGGCTGCGACTATTATCGCGAGGATGTAACTTAGCGCGCGGTATAGCTCGGCCTCGCCAACCGCTCTAGATAACTCCCTCTTCACGGCGAGCATATCCAAGGATCCCAGCATGCTTCCAGTATTCCTCCTGATTAGATCTAATAGGGTTTTTGTCTCCGGGCTGCTTCCCGGGAAGTTTGACAGGACGACATGAATCGCGCCGATCTCCCTAGCAACTGTTTCGCCAAGCTCGACCCCGCTCTGGAGATTACTCACCACAAGCGCCACATCGTTCTCAACACCAGCTCTCACAAGCCTCTCGACATCGGCTGATGATATCTTCTCCGGGGGGCCAAATGTGTCAACAACCTTAAAGCCCAGCCACTCGACGAAATCCCTCTGCCACTCCATCGCGATTACTTTTATCGATGATACCTGTCTGCTCCTCGCCTCATCCATAATCTGCCGCGTGACCTCGTCAAGCTCCTTAAGCCTCTGCTCAAGCCTAGCGGATACATCTATGCCTAGCTTGGATCTTAGAACGGCTGCAACCTCTTCATAGTACATTCTCGCCCCCTCAGGCGTGGACCATCCACCCGAGATCTTCACAAGCTCGGCCCTCGATCCCGAGGATTCATAGAGCTGGTTTAGCCAGCCCTCCATCCCGTGATAGAGGATGAGGTTGGCCCTCGAGATCGCATAAACATCGCTAGGCTTCACATCATAGTGTGCTGGGCAGATTGTGGGATTGACGAGTACGACGACCTCGACCTTATCCCCCGCAAGATCCTCAACGACGCTGCCGAGAACGCTGGTTGTCGCCACTATTAGGGGCTTCTCGCCTGCAATAGGCTGAGCCGCTAGGAGTAAAACGGCGAGAACCAAGAAGATTAATGAGGTGTTTAGGAGGAACCTTGGTAACACCATGGACGTGTTATGGTAACACGCAATATTTAACCATAAAACCATACGCGTTCAGGAGATCTCGTAGAGGTATACCCTGTGGAGCCTGCCTGTGAGGAGCGATCTCGTGGCTACTATCTCAGAAGGCTTCAGCCCCGGGATCGGGAAGTCATGGCAGACTATTCTTGAGCCCCTTTTGAGCGATAGGAGCCTTGGCTTGAGCACTCTCATGGTATCAGGGAGGAGGTAGAGCGTGATGACATCCGCTCCTGAGAAGTCGAAATCATAGAAGTTTCCGCGGATTATTCTCGCCCTATCACCGAGAAGCCTTCCATGTATGATATTCACGGATCTCGCATAGAGCTCTCTATCCAGCTCGACACCAATAGCCCTGCAACGATAATCCTCAGCCGCGGCCACGATTATCCTGCCATCACCCGACCCGAGATCAATAAGAAGCTCATCAGGTCTAGGATCAGCTAGCGACAGCATCTTCCTAACAATATCAAGGGGTGAGGGGACGAAGGGTATTCTTCCCTCACCCTTCCTCATGCCGCTTATCTCAATCCGGCACCTCACCTATAAACCTTGAGCGGTGCAGGATCTCCCAACGGCCTATCCATATGGCGAGAGCAACGCTGCGCCGGCAGTTATCAATATTATTCCCAATATTGTCTCAAGGTTTGGCTTCTCTCTTAGCTTTACCGCGGCGATGATTCCGGCGAAGACCGGCGTCGTCGCGGATAATGGGCCAACCACGTTAGCTCTCGCCAAATCCAGTCCTATCAAGTAGATCATATCCCCGAGACCGACCGCCAGCGTTCCCCCTATCGCCGCGAGGGCCACCTCATCCCTCCTCATGCCAAGGATCGACTCTCTAGTATTCTTGGATAACGCAGCGTATAGACCGAGGAATGGGAGGATGACCAGCATCCTGAAGAATGCTAGGAAGACCGGGTCAAGATATAGCATGACATACTTGAACAATGCGACGCCAATCGCCCAGAACAGGGATGTTAGAAGGGAGGCGATGAAGCCTATCCTATTGCCCCCGCTTGAGCTCCCGGATTCCATGGATCGCGAGATGAGCCAGATGGCGGCGACAATCATTACAGTCCCGAGAATGATTCCATAGCTGAATGGCTCACCGAGAAACCAGATCGTTATAGGCAGGAGGAAAAGAGGGTAGGAGTATGCTATCGGGACTGCTCGCGAGACACCTATACTTCTCAGACCGAGGAAGTATAGCGTGTCGCCGATGAGCCATGAGATGAGTGATGCTCCAATGGCCTGACCTGCGATGATGAGGTCAAGCTTGGAGAAGGAGTCTAGGCTGCCGGAAAGGAGCGTCATCAGGAATAGGAAGGCTGTGGCCGGGATGCTGCGGACGAGGTTCAGCCCGACTGGATCAACACTTCTCATGCTCCTCTTGTAGAAGCCCGCTCCAGCAGACCAGCAGAAGGCCGCTAAAAGTGCCAGCGCCTCCCCGAGCATCTTAAAGATCCCGGACGAAGCCATAATATTAACTGGTCAGCAACGTGTCCTCAGCCTCCTCTAACATCTCCCCGCAAATTTGCTTAAATCACGCGCTCATCATGTATCTTTCAGGAGGCGGCGTTAGTGGATGGAGATTTATGTTGGGACCTCGGGCTGGATCTATGACTGGAATCTTGGCGGGAGCTTGGACTGGTATCTTGCGAACTCTGGGCTTAACGCCGTCGAGCTTAATGCATCCTTCTATAGGTTCCCGTTCCCCTCTCAGGTCTCGAGCTGGGCGAGGAAGAATGGGATCAGGTGGGCGGTCAAGGTCCATAGATCCATAACCCATCTGAGGAAGCTCTCAGAAAATGCTCTCGTGACGTGGAGGAGGTTTCATGGGCTCTTCAGGCCCTTGGATGAGCGAGTGGACTTCTATCTCTTCCAGATGCCGCCGAACTTCTCCGCCTCTGATGAGAATCTCGTGAGGGTGCGGAGGTTCCTCGTGGAGTCAGGGCTTGGTAGGAGGTTCGCGATAGAGTTTAGGCATGAGAGCTGGTTTAGCCGCGAGATCGCCGAAGCCATAACGAGCATGGGGGCCACATATGTATCCATAGACTCTCCAATGGGCACATTCATCCACTCGAGCGATGGCGTGATATATCTGAGGATGCATGGAAGGTCAGGCTGGTACTCCCATGACTACTCGATGGAGGAGCTCTCAGAGCTGGTGGAGGCAATATTCTCGCTCGAGCCGAAGAGGGTCTACATATTCTTCAATAATGATCACTGGATGCTCGAGAATGCGAGGAGGATGTTGGAGCTGCTGAGGCGGGGGCTCGGCTAAAACAATATTACCCCCTTCAGGATATAATAGGATGTGGTCAAGGTAGTTAAGAGGGATGGGAGTGAGGAGGATTTCGTGCCTGAGAAGATTGTTGTGAGCTGCCTCAGGGTCAACGGAGATCGCCGAGCAGATTAAGAAGATCGCGAACGATGAGCTTGAGCATCAATCAGAGCTCGCTGACAGGATAATCCAGCTGGGCGGGGAGCCTCCGAGAAGGTTCGAGGACTTGGTGAAGATCGCGAACTGCCCATATGTCAAGGTTCCGGAGAACACCGGCGACCTGAAGGCCATAGTCAAGGCGATAATCGAGGCGGAGGGGTGCGCTATCGAGGCCTATGACAAGATCCTGAAGTGGCTGAAAGAGGTTGGGCCTGACCCGATAACATTCCATGTCATCAGGCACATACTCCAAGAAGAAGTCGAGCATGAGGACTTATTCGAGACGATTCTAGGGGAGTAGTCCTTTCCTCTCCCTCCATTTTTCCATTCTCTTCTCTTAGCCTCTTAATATCTTAAGGCGGGAGAGCTCATCAGCCAGTATCGGCAGGAATGCCCCGACATCCGATATTACGCCGACGGACTGGGCGGTCCCCCTATCAACAAGCTTGAGCACGACTGATGGGTTTATGTCAACGCATACCACCCTAACGGTTGATGGGAGCATGTTTCCGATGGCGATCGAGTGGAGCATTGAGGCCAGCATAAGCACCATGCTCGCGTCCTTGAGATATCTTCGATACGCCTTTTGAGCCTCGACAACATCGGTTATTACATCCGGTATCGGGCCATCATCCCGAATTGAGCCCGCGAGCACGTATGGGACGCCATGGACAATGCACTCGTAGAATATCCCCTTCTTCAGGACGCCTTTCTCGACAGCGCCCCTCAATCCGCCGCATTTCATGATCTCATTTATTGCGGCCAAGTGGTTCCTGTTCCCGCCCGGCATCCTCACACCCTCATCAACCTTGAACCCCAATGATGTTCCGAAGAGCGCATACTCCACATCATGGACTGCGAGCGCGTTCCCCGAGAGGAGCGCGTCAACGAACCCCATTCTTATTATTCTTGCTAGATGCTCCGCGGCTCCGGTGTGGACCACCGCCGGGCCGGCCACCACGACAATCTTCCCGCCCGCCTCTTTGGTCCTAACCATCTCAAGCGCTATCTTTCTGACGATCGTCGGAGTCGGCTTCTCCGATGACGCCCTGCTGCTCATGAACTCGAAGATCCCCGCGCCGGTTCTCGGATACTCTGGAGGCTTGACTCGGACGCCCTCCTCGCCAACCACGATCAAGTCTCCCTTCTTAACCTCCCTAATCGGCTTGCAGTAAGCCCTCTCCGCCAGCGGGTCAACGACTATTACCTTATCCATTTCGATATCCTCGACCTCGATCCACCTGCCCCTATATCTTATCCAAGTCGGGTGATTCGTCGTCGCATAGAATCCATCGGGGAGGGTCATATCATCAGGCGCCGGCTCGAGCCTAGCATCCGAGACCACCTCCGTGACGGCGCCTAGGGACCTCAGCTCCCTCAATATTAGCTCGAGGTGTGCCGCGCTCCTACCGATCACCAGCATCTTCGCATAGCTGGGCTCATCCTTCCTCTTCCCAATCCTGAACTCGAGGACTTCGAACTCCCCGCCAAGATCCATAATCCTGTCAAAGATCTTTGGGAGGATATGCGAGTCTATTAGATGGCCCTCAAGCTCGATTATCTCCGAATACTTCTCCTCCGAGTCTTGGAAAATGGTCACCTCTCAACGGTATCAGCCCCCTCGATGGGGGAAAATAGTTCTCTCACGATATTTTAATCCTTCTTTCCTAACCTTTCACCCCCTGATCCTCCCGTCCTCAAGTATTATTATCCTATCTGGTTCAAGCCCTTCCGGCAATTCCCCCCTACCATGAGATGCTATCACTATTCCAACACCATTTCTCCTCCTTGCTTGAAGGACTTGGGCTATGAGCCCGGATTTCCAGCTATCTAGATGGGCGAAGGGTTCATCGAGGAGTATTAGCTCCGGCTCGGCTGCTAGGGCGCGGGCGATCGCGACGAGCTGGGACTGCCCTGCCGAGAGCTCTTTGGTGCTCTTATCCGCGAGATCCATGAGCTCGAGCTCCCTCATAATCGTCTTGGCTTTCATGGCCGCATCCTCCCGGCCAAGCCCCCGAATTCTGAGAGGATATATGATGTTTTCAAGGACGCTTCCACGCATGAGGACGGGCTTCTCATGGATGTAGGTGATCCTCCTCCTGACCATGATCTTCTCCGCCTCCTCCAGCATCCAGAAGTTGCAGCCATCAACAGAGACCTCGCCACGCGTCGGCCTATAGATTAGGGCCGCTATCTTGAGAAGCGTGGTCTTGCCGCTGCCATTATGCCCCGCGACAAGCATTATCTCGCCCGAGCCAAGCTCGATAGAGATTTCCTTCAGCGCCCACGAGGATGCGCCGGGGTAGCAGTACCAAATATCCCTCAACTCGATGGTCGTCACCGTGATCCGGCCCCCATTAAGGTCTTCACGGATAACGCTGTTGCGATTGTCAGGGTTAGGAGTATTACCCCGAGGATTATCGCCGCTTCGAATTCTCCACGGGTCACGCCGAGGGCTATTGCTGTGGTCAAGACCATTGTGGACCCCCTGATGTTTCCGCCAACCATCATCGCGATGCCGAGCTCGCCGACCGCCCTAGAAAATCCCATCACTGCCGAGGCGACAACACCGGGAGCGGATTCACGGAGTATCAGCATCATGGCCTGAGATCTACTGGCCCCCATGCTTAGGGCTAGCTCTAAGTAGGGCACCGCAATCACCCTTAAAGCCCTATAGCATGTCGAGATTATGAGGGGCGTGACTAGGATGGATTGGCCGATTATCATGGCATGGGGCGTGTAGAGGAGCCTGAGGGGGCCAAGTGGGCCGGAGCTGCTGAGGAGCATATAGAGAAGTAGGCCGAGCAGGACCGTTGGCATGCCGACGAGTGACTCCACCACCGCCTCAAGAACCCCGACCCTCTGCCTGAATGAGAGCAGATAGGCTGCTGGAACGCTCCAAGAGGCGGATAGGAGTGTTGCCAGCCCGGAGACATAGAGTGATCTAACAGTCACCTCAAGTATCTCAGAGAATGCCAGGCTCATGAGAGCTCACTCCCTATTCGACGCGAGTTGATTCCATAAATCCCTAAGATTCATAATGTTCTCCTCGGCTGGGTGGAATAGCGGCTGCCCATACTCGTTCACGCCATAATTCCTTACAAGATCCTGATTCTCTTGGAGAAATTCGAGGAAGAGCATGGCGTATTTCCTCTCGTCGCTAGAGCAACCTCTAACCAAATAGGCTGAGTAGATATTGATCGCATCAGGGTCTTCCGGGTTTGCGTAGAGGATGACGAGCCTTGGGAGCCTCCCCTCTCTCGCCAACTTTGAGTATGTTCCAATATCGGTCAGCGAGTAGGCGGATAGCTCGTTCGCGACTATAAGTGTCTGATCCATGCCCGCAGCCGCCTCCTTATACCAGCTTCTGCCGGCGGGATTCAAGCCAGCTTTCTTCCAGACCTCCAGCTCCCTAACATGTGTTCCTGATTTATCTCCCCTGCTGACGAAAGACGCTTTACCCAGCTCGCCGGCCGAGTAGATTCTCTTAAAGGTCTCGAGGAGGCTGCTCGACCCATTGACCCCCGCCGGATCTATGTTGGGCCCGACAACAATGAAGTAATTATACGCAAAGATCCCGCCAGCCTCAAGCACGCCTCTTTCAATATACTGCTTCTCTAAGCTCGGAGCATGAACCAAGAT
>Ga0078972_1012083_pt1 | contig 15052 bp, 10 predicted proteins | sample YelNatPaOPGAMG01_FD_67568 | JGI IMG/M metagenome (GOLD analysis project Ga0078972, IMG submission 67568) | Hot spring thermophilic microbial communities from Obsidian Pool, Yellowstone National Park, USA - OP-RAMG-01 (SPADES assembly) (version 2) | ecosystem: Environmental > Aquatic > Thermal... | reverse complement strand
CAGTAATTTTGTAATGGTTCATCATTTAGAAGAAGATTCTGGAGTACATTATGACTCTACTTCAAAATACAATGATGGTTACCCGCAAGGAGGTGTAGCCCAGGGCATTAAAGGTAGGATTAATGGTGCCGATAGCTTAGATGGAGTTAATGATTACATTAATTGCGGAAGTAAGTCTAGCTTGACGGTTACGTCGATGACTATAGAGGCATGGGTGAATAGGTTAGGAACTGGTGTTGCGACCTACACTGGTGCGGGCGGCTTTTACGGCGAACCGATAATTGCAAAAGGCAGAGCATACGTGGAAACTCTTGGACTCAATGTTAACTATTTCTTAGCAGTAAATCAAACAGGGAATGTTATTGGTTTTGATTTCGAAGATAACTATAACGGTGGAAATCACCCTGTATTTAGTAATACTGCAATACAAAACAACCAATGGTACTATATTGTTGCTACATATGATGGTATTACATCAAAAATATACATAAATGGCATTTTAGACAACTCGCTGACAATCTCAAAGACCCCAGATTTCAATCCTTGGGCTGCAACCATTGGATCTGCAATATCCGATGAAGGCGGAACCAACACTCCAAAAGGATTTTTCAAAGGTATAATTGATGAAGTGCGCATTTCAAATGTTGCCCGCACAGATGAATGGATAAAAGCTCAATATTTAAGCATGAGCGACCAATACATCACTTTCGGAATTGAACAGACACCAAATAACCCTCCAGATAAACCATTCAATCCATCTCCCGCGCATGGATCAATCGGCGTCCCAACATCCACGCTTCTATCAGTTAACGTTTCAGACCCTGACGGAGACGCAATGGACGTGTATTTCTATCAACCTGGCGTGGAAGGCCCGTCAACCTCAGACTTCACCATTATCGTGTTGCCAGATACACAGTACTATTCGCAAAGCTATCCGCAAATATTTGACAACCAGACTCAATGGATTGTTAATAACAAGGAAAGCATGAATATAGTGTTTGTGACTCACGAAGGGGACATTGTTGAAATTTATAGTGATTTAACACAGTGGCAAAACGCTAATAATAGCATGAGCAAACTAGATAATGTCGTTCCATGGGGAATACTGCCCGGGAACCATGATGGTGCTGGCGTAAACCTTACAAACTACAACACTTACTTCGGATACGAAAGATTCAGTGGAAAAAGCTGGTACGGAGGCGCTTATCAAAACGATAACGCGAATAGCTATCAATTATTTTCTGGTGGAGCAGATGATTATCTCATCTTCCATTTCCAGTATGCTCCAAGCGACGACGTACTTGCATGGGCTAACGTTACGATAAATAATTATCCAAACAGAAGAGTAATTGTTGTAACCCACGATTACCTTGGAACAGACGGAAGTAGATCCTCAAATGGCGAGGCAATATGGCAAAAATTCGTAAAGCCACATGCAGACCAAGTTTTCCTAGTACTGTGCGGGCACGCAACAGCTGAAGCAAGAAGAACAGACAACGTTGGTGGCCACGTTGTATACCAATTACTTGCTGATTACCAGTCTAGAAGCAATGGGGGAAACGGGTGGCTAAGAATACTTAGGTTTTCCCCGGTTGAAGACAAAATCTATGTAAAAACTTATTCGCCATACTTAAACAGATATGAAACTGACTCAGACAGTGAATTCACATTAGATTACGACATGACTAGTTCATCGTCAACGGAACCAACATTAATAGGAGTTGACACCGACGTTCCAAGCGGTGGAATCGCGTCTGTACTATGGACTGGGCTCAACTATTTGACAACTTATAGTTGGTACGCTATTGCCTACGATACACAAGGAGCTTTTAGGCAATCTGATACTTGGAATTTCACCACAGCAGAGTTTAACATGCCTCCCATAGCTTCTTTTACAGAAAATGCAACAATAGTCTTTACATATGATGTTATTCATTTTGATGCGTCTGACAGTTACGATCCAGATGGAACAATAATTGATTATTTCTGGGATTTTGGTGACGGAACAAATGCTACTGGTGTCACTATTGATCATAGCTACGCGAACAACGGAACATACATAGTGACACTAACCGTAACAGATGACAAAGGCACGACCGCATCAACGAACGCAAGCAAAACTGTACTAAACAGACCTAATATAGCCGTTGAAGCTATTGCCATTTCTAAAAGTATTGTGGGACAAGGTTATATAATGAACATAAACGTTACAGTTGAAAACCATGGCGATTTCACAGAAACCTTCGATGTTACGCTTTACGCCAACACAACCACAATAGAAACACGCCAAATCACCCTAACAAGCCTAAACTCCACAACAATAACCTACACATGGAACACAACAGACTTTGCCAAGGGCAACTATACGCTATGGGCTTATGCAGAACCAGTCCAGGGCGAAACAGACACAGCGGATAATACGCTATTTGACGGTTCGGTTTTTATGTCCTTGGCTGGCGACGTAACAGGTGGTTCTTCAAATCCGTGGGACTTCATTCCTGACAGAATAGTGGATGGGAAAGACATATCAATTTTGTCTAGATGTTTTGGTCTTACACCTGACAAACCCAATTGGAACCCCAACGCTGACATAAACGGCGACCTCTGCGTTGACGGAAAAGACATATCAATAGCAAGCAGAAATTTTGGCAAATCATGGTAAAACCCTGCAGCGCGCTGCAGGGCGTCATTTTTATAAAACGTGAAAACTTTACCTAAAATAGAAGCGCAGTCCCCTTTGATTTTGATGCCGAAACCGTGCATTTTCAGCTTGACTGAATTTTTCCGTCGGTTTAAAGTTCACGTTTGCATTTTTATTGATAGAATGTTTAGGTATGATAGTCCCAGTTTATCCCTGTTTTCAATCAGATATTCTTGGATCTCTTTGTATGGCACGTTTCTTCCTATTATTATGCCGCTTAATCCGTATGTCGGTTTTGTTCTAAATTTTGGTTGTATTGCATCTGGGTCTATGTTATACTTTTTAATTATTTTTATTCTGTAGCGCTCTACGCCGTGAACTTCGCATTTAGCCTCTATTAGAAGGCTCGGCGTCTCCTTCCCCTCCCACGTTTCTTATTTGGAGAACTATTTTATTTACGTTTTGCCAGAAGTTTCGTGTAAATTCGATGTATTTTTCATCTGATTTTAGCTTTTTTAGGAGGAAGTATCCCCCGCCAAACATTGTCATCAGCAGAGGTGGAAGTCGAAAGCCACTTGCCCCTTCCCTGCTTCCCTCCATTTCTATCGAGAAGTTGTTTGGTTCTCCATGTATCTGAACAGTTATGTCGCCTTCTATCTGGTGTTTTGGGGAATTGTTTGCTGTTATTGAGTATCCTTTTTCTTCCTTGTAGACCGTTATGTCGAATTCCTCGTTTTCCAGAAAATTTGCCAGTTTTTCCGTTAGAGTTGAAAGTTCTACGTTCTGGTTAGTCCAGCTTTTATGCATCGGTTATCCTCGCCTAAATTGTGTTCAATTTCCCTACTTAAAGGTTAAGTTTGCCCCTGTTCTACAGCAACTAGGAAAACAATTTGTCCAATTTCTTCATCCACTTTCATTCTGAAAACATGTTCTCCCTTTTCTGTTTCATCTGATCTTATCTGCACTTTCAACAGGTATGCGTCGTCTGGTTGTTTAGCGACTAATATTGGGCTTGCGAATTGTATCTGGATTGTTTCCTCTGTCCCGTTTTTTATTTCTTCGTACCAATAATCCTCTGGGCTTGTCATTCCCTCAGTGAATATGACGATGTTGTGGGCATCTCCGCAAACCGGCGTCAAGTTGAATTGTAAATACTCTATCTTTATTGCGTTTTGTGATACTCGTGAACCCTGCGCTTGGGCGTCCAGAAATTGGAAGTATTTGTTTGGGTCTTTTTTAGGCGTGTTTGCCTCATTTTGTGTTTGCCGGTAGATGGCCACGCTGACTATTATGGCTGTTATCGCGATAAGCGATATTATTACAACTTTCTTTTTCAATGATGACTTTTTCGCCGTCCTTTTTTTGGGTTTCATGCTGGTGGTTCTCCTGCAAATTGATTTTAATGCGCTGCTCTAAAAATATTAAAATATGGGTGGATGCCTATTTCTGTTGTGGTATGTTTGTATCCTTTAAACCAGAAATGGTTTTGGCAGCTTTTCTTAATTCTCCTTTTTGCAATGTTAGTTCCACTCATCATTTTCTATGTTGTTATAATGGTGTCTCCATCCTCGATAATTATTGTTTTGATTGTGGCTGTTTTAGTTTGGGTCATAGTTAGGAGTTATAGGCGTTGGGTTGAATCTGAAAATGCAAAGAAGGATGTTGAGTGTGAGAGTAACCCTTAGGTTTAGGAATAGAATTTTGTTATGGAACTTTTTACCGTAAGAATTAAATATTTGCTTAAGCTTCTAAAATAGTGCGGAAAAGAAAGGGGAGAAAGAAAATGGATAAGCGAATCATTTCAGTATCAGTGCTAATTATGCTGATGATGTTTTCAGCAATTGCTTCTGTGCACGCTATGCCTCCGATAACCGACAAGCTTAATCTTAAGGTGGCGACAATTGAGGGTGGCAATCCTGAAACTGTTGATCCAGCTTGGGCGTATGACACAGCCAGCGGCGAGGTAATATTCAACGTTTACGACACTTTGATAACTTTTGACGGAGAACATATGGATACATACTTGCCATCATTAGCAACTAACTGGACAATCGAAAACATCACGGGGGCTGTAAGCCCAGAAGGCATCCCATGGTACTTCAGATACACCTTCCAACTACGCGGATACAGGTCTTGTACTACGGTTCAAGCTGGTGATAGGGATCTTGGTTTTACTCTTGTGCCGTTTGCGGCTAACGAGAAACACACAGAAAACAAAGTGGCTAACGGCGTGTATGACAACGGTGAGTATGTTTACAGGGATGTTGATAATAACAATGTTGTAAGTGTCAATGACGTCAGATTAACAAATGTTAGAAAAGGCGACGGGACGACATATAAAGCTGGTACTACGGTTCAAGCTGGTGATACGGATCTTGGTTTTACTCTTGTGCCGTTTGCGGCTAACGAGAAACACACAGAAAACAAAGTGGCTAACGGCGTGTATGATCCAGGCGAGTTTATTTACAGGGATGTTGATAATAACAATGTTGTAAGTGTCACTGATCACAGGCTGACATTCGTATCATGGATTAAATTCCACAACGGCGGATTATTCTACGTTGAAGATGTTGAGTACAGCTTTGAGCGTGAAATGGTTCAGGACAGGGACAGCGGACCACAATGGATGCTTTACGAACCATTATTGAACACTTGGGGTGCATATGGCCTTGAGGATTACGGCATAAACATGAGCACCACCGAAGGAATTCAGACTGCTGGCAAGATGATTGACCACAGCGTGGAAAGTGACCCTCTAGAAGGAGAGGTCTGGTTCAACTTGGCTTTTCCAGGCGCATACCCGCCATTCATGCAAATCCTATGCCAAACTTGGTCAAGCATACTAAGCAAACAGTGGATAAACGAATATGTCATAGGCACACTGGGCAGGCATGACTGGTCTGGCGATTGGGGAGACTACACAGGCTGGATGGACTATCACACGCCAACAGTTTCACCATTAGATGATCCTACACCGGTGATGTGCGGTTCAGGCCCGTACATGCTTGATACATTATCATACGCTGACAAATACTGGAAGGTTGTTAGAAACACGAACTATTGGCGCGGCTGGCCAGCAGACTTTCCAAAGCTGGGCCCATCGCAACCAAAAGGCTACGTTGACAGCTTAACAGTAACATGGGCGTACACGTGGGAAAATAGGCGGGACATGTTCCTAGCTGGAGATTTCGACATGTGCGCTGTTCCACGAATGAACCTGCAAGAAATGTACATAGACTACTTGCATGGCAAATTGAAAGACGGAATAAGATGCATATACCCGCTTCCAACACTAGCAGTCGACGGCTTGTTCTTCACGTTTAACATTACTACGTCTTCACCGTACGGAAAAATTTATCCATGGGGATCCGGGTTCCACGCGGATGGTATACCAGCAGACTTCTTCGGCAACCCAGACTGGGGCATACACACTAGGAAGGCTTTCGCCTACGCCTTTGACTACAACAGATTCCTACAAGAGGCTTACTTAGGCGAGGCATGGCAGCCGGCGACAGCCATAATTCCAGGCTTGCCATACTACGACCCAACAGTGAAAGGCTACTACTACAACCTGACGAAAGCAACCCAAGAATTCCAGCAAGTTCCAGGATTATTGGACACAGGATTCACAATGACAATACTTTACAACACTGGAAACACTCCGAGGCAGAAAGCTGCAGAAATCCTCAAAGCAAACATTGAGTCCATAAGCACCAATTTCCACATAGATGTCAGCAGCGTAGATTGGAAGCCGTATCTACGCGCTTGCCTATATCACCAGACGCCACTGTTCATAATCGGATGGCTTGCAGACTATCCAGACGCTCACAACTTTGCATACGCGTTCTACTATAGCATGGGCGCATTCGGAGCTTGGCAAGGATACTACAACCCAACGATGGACGCACTTGTAGAGGAGGGTATCCGCACACCAGACGGTCCTGAAAGAGCAGCAATATATCATGACATTCAAGTGTTAGCCGTCGCGGACTGTCCAAGCGTCCCAATAGACCAGGCGATTGGACGCCACTTCGAGCGCAGCTGGGTTGTCGACTGGTACTACAACCCAATTTATCCAGGAGTCTTCGCCTACAACATTTGGAAGTGGTACTACATACCACACGCTCTCAGCGACACAACACCCGCATATCCAATAAACAACCACCTACCATACGACACAAACTATGACGGCACAATAGACGGCAAAGACATAAGCATATGCTCCAAAGCCTTCGGCTCAGACCCAGGCCCACCAGTCCACCCAAGATGGTGCTTCAGAGCAGACGTCAACAACGACAGAATAGTTGATGGAAAAGACCTATCCTACATAAGCAAAAACTACGGAAAAACAAGCCCAATATGGACCTATCCTTAGTAAAGTGAATCCTCCTTTACCCCATTTTTTTGTCATTTTTCCGTCGTCAAACTTAAATATTGAGCTTAACACTCAATTTTTGAGGCATTATGACATCCCTGCCAGCATACATCGCTAGGAGGCTTATATTTCTAATATTCGTACTTATTGGCGTAACTGCACTTATATTTGCAATAACCATGCTTGTCCCAGTGGATGTCAGGGCCATGCTTTACGTGAGAAACATACAGCGCACTTCACCAGAGCAACTTGCAAAAGTTGCGGAAGAATACGGTTTAACTAGACCTTTTTATGAGCAATACTTCACGTGGCTCGGACAAGTGCTTCAAGGCAACCTTGGATTCTCAAAAAGCTCCTCGCAAACAGTTTCAGAGGCAATCCTTCAACGGTGGCCATACACATTTGAGATAGTTCTATTTGCAGCTCCATTAATCATTTTTATAGGGATATTTTTAGGGGTTCAATCAGCCATACACAAAGATGGCATAATAGACCACGCATGCAGGATATTAGCCATAATCGGATGGTCCCTGCCATCCTTCTGGCTTGGACTCTTACTGCTCTCAGTATTCTCCGGCCAATTAAGGTGGCTGCCGCCTCCTGGGCCGCTAGACCCGAAGCTGATGGATTTCAGAAACAGCTCCACTTCCGGTTTCATACGCTACACTTACATAGACCTTTTCGATGGGCTTCTGAATGGACATCCAGAAATCACGTTAGACGTCCTCAAACGTGTGATATTGCCAGTCACAGTGGTTGTTATAATAAACATTGCAATGCTGATCAGGGTTATGCGTTCATCCATGCTGGAGTCCCTCAGCAAACCTTACATTGTAGCGGCAAAAGCAAAGGGACTAAGAGACAAAGAAGTAATTTACAGACATGCTAGGAGAAACGCCCTAATACCAGTGGCTACCCTTTCCGGGATGCTTGTGGCTGGACTATTAGGAGGCCTTATAATAACTGAAACAGTATTCGCCTTCGGTGGGTTAGGTCAATGGGCGGCAACAGCAGCCATACAATTTGATATTCCAGCAGTTTTGGGCTACGCAATATTGAGCGCATTTCTATTCGTTATTGCAAACCTAATAGTTGATATTTTATACGCCTACATAGATCCAAGAATAAGGCTGGTGTAACTTCATGGATATGGGCAAACGGTGGAAAGAGTTCAGGACTGCATGGCAACCACGCATAAAAGAATGGAAATTCATGTTTAAAAGAATGAGAGAATCCCCACTGGCTATTGTTGGTTTATCCATCATAATAGGTTTCGTGGTGATCGCATGCATGGCTCCAATACTGGCTCCACCAACAAGCTCAAACCCATTTTTACTAAGCGCCGACACAGAGCTTTCCGTGTTAACGACACGACCAACTCCTCCAACGGTTAAACATATCTTCGGAACCACAGGCGACCAGTATGACATTTACTATGCATGCATATGGGGCACCATAAGCGCCTTCCGTGTAGGCATATTGGTGGTAGCCATAGGACTCATCATCGGACTACTTTTTGGAATAGTAGCTGCTTACTACGGGGGCATCATAGATGAAGTCCTTATGAGGTTTACAGACATAATAATAGCTTTTCCAGGGCTTGTGCTTTCAATGGCCCTCGTAATAGCTTTCCCAACGATAATTCCAATAGACATAACAATACTTATACTGCTTACTTCAGCCATTCTATCACTAATTTTTTCAGCCTTTAAACCGCAAAGAAAGCTTCTTCTAGTAACCCAAATAATTGTGCTCGTATCGCTTTTCCTGTACATAACCAACCCAATAACTGTAGGGTTAAACTTGAGCAGACTTGACAAAGTCTTGATATCCCTGGCAATAGTTGGATGGCCAGGCTACGCAAGGCTTATTCGCGGAGAAGTCCTTCGGGTCAAAAACGAGGATTATGTTGAGGCTGCAAAGGCTGCGGGATGCTCTGACTTCAGAATAATAGCAAAGCATATTCTTCCAAACACAATCTATCCTCTATTAATAGTTGTAACGCTTGACATCGGCTCAATAGTGTTAACAGCAGCCGCTTTAAGTTTCCTCGGAATAGGCGCGGAGCCTAACTCTGCAGACTGGGGCAACATAATCAGCATGAGCAGAAACTGGGTTAGCAAACCTGAACTTCTGGTGCAATACTACCATACATTTCTGATTCCAGGCATATTCATATCCCTCTTCGTTTTAGGCTGGAACCTTCTGGGAGACTCCCTAAGGGACATCCTTGACCCAATGATAAGGAGGCGCTGATTTGTCGGAAAACTCGCTTGTAGAAGTGAAAAACCTTGTAGTCAGGTTCTACACTTACGCTGGAATAGTTGAGGCTCTTGACGGCGTCAACCTCAAAGTAAAACCAGGCGAAATACTTGGACTTGTAGGAGAAACAGGATGCGGAAAAAGCGTGACAAGCTTTTCAATTCTGCAGCTTGTTCCACCCCCAGGAGCAATTGAGGAAGGGGAAATATACTTTAACAAGGATGGAAAGGTCATAGACGTAAGAGGCCTTCACAAAGAAGCAATCAGGCAGATGAGAGGAAAAGAAATTGCAATGATTTTCCAGGAGCCAAGAGCCTACCTAAACCCAGTATACACTGTTGAGACACAAATTGGAGAAGTGCTACTAACCCATAGGGGAAAGGATCTCCTAGAAAGAGCCATGCAAACCCTTAAAAAAACAGGGAGAAAGGCAAGCTTTGAAAATAGAGTTTATAAAATGATGCTGATAAAACCGAAATCAATAACAACAAGAATTATGTCTAGATTCTGCTCTAAAAAAGCCTTGAAAGCAGAAATACTGAAAGAAGTTGTAAACCTGCTGAGAAGCGTTGGGATTGCAGACCCTGAAAGGGTAGCCAAAATGTACCCATTTGAGTTAAGCGGAGGAATGGCGCAGAGAGCTGTCATAGCAATGGCGTTATCATGCCAACCAGTTATGCTAATAGCAGATGAACCCACAACCAACCTAGACGTCACAGTTCAAGCTCAAATACTAAACCTTATAAAAGAACTTAGGGAAAACTACAAGTCCTCCATACTTTATATAACCCATGACTTGGGAGTCATAGCAGAGTTATGCGACAGGGTTGCCGTCATGTACGCAGGCAACGTTGTTGAAACAGCAAACGTCTACGAACTTTTTGACTCTCCACTTCATCCATACACTAAAGCCTTGTTAGAATCCATCCCGAGACCCGGCGTGGAGTTTAAGTCGATCCCCGGGATTGTTCCAAGCCTAATAAATCCGCCGAAAGGATGCAGATTCCATGACAGATGCGAATTTGAAATGGACGTGTGCCGAAAAGTTAAACCAGAATTCATAGAGGTCAAAAAAGACCATTTCGTTGCATGCCACCTTTACGGAGGCTCAAAATGAGCAGCTTAATCTACATCAGAAACCTGAAGAAGCACTATCCAATCCTCGGAGGGGTCTTCAAGCGTAAAGTGGCCTCCGTAAAGGCTGTTGATGGCGTCACCCTGAGCATTTACAAGGGTGAAACCTTCGGTTTAGTTGGCGAGTCAGGTTGCGGTAAAACAACTTTAGCGAAAACAGTTTTGAGGCTTCTCAAACCCGACGCTGGCAACATATTCTTCGACGTCCCACAAGACACTATAAGAGAGATAACTGAGCTTGAGAAGACTAACCCGAAGTCGAAGAGGCTTAAACATTTAAGGGAGCAGTTCGACGTAGCCGCCTTCTCCGGAGAAAAACTTTTACGCCTTAGAAGGCACATGCAGATCGTCTACCAAGACCCAACTACATCGCTTGATCCGAGAATGCTGATTAAGGACATAGTTGCCGAGCCCCTTGTCGCTCAAGGAGTATCCAAGGGTGAGGAAGCCAGAAAACTTGTCGTCGAAATTTTAAACAGAGTTGGGTTAGGTGAACAGCACCTCTACAGGTTTCCCCATGAGTTCAGCGGTGGACAAAGACAGAGAATTGCAATAGCAAGGGCGCTTGTATGTAAACCAGAGTTCGTGGTGCTTGATGAGCCAACATCTTCAGTTGACGTTTCAGTTAGAGCCCAGCTGCTAAACCTCTTCAAGGATTTGCAGAAAGAGTTCAACTTAACATACCTGTTCATAAGCCACGATTTAAGCATCGTTGAATGCATAAGCGACAGAGTTGCAATAATGTATCTTGGAAAGGTTAATGAGCTTGCACCAACAGATAAAATCTTCAAAAGTCCCATGCATCCCTACTCGCAGGCTTTAATAGCTTCTGTACCGATTCCTGACCCAAAAAAGAGGAAAGAACGTGTACCCCTCATGGGTGAAGTTCCAAGTCCAGTTAACCCCCCAGCTGGATGCCGCTTCCATCCAAGATGTCCACTAGTTATGGACATTTGCAAGAAGGCGGAACCTCAAATGTTCGAGGTTGAAAAGGACCATTACGTGGCGTGCTTCGCATTAGCTAAAAGGTGATAATTCGTGGCGAGAAACATTAAATTGTCAAAGAAAATCATGGCTTACACGATGGCCGTAGCCTACATCATAATTTTAACTTTTGGAACCATTCAAACAACAAATGCCCAGCAGCAAGCGAGCACAAGTACACAGATGCTTATCACACCAGAATACATTGAAATTCCGCAAGGCGAGAATTTCACGATAACCATAAACGCCACAAACGTTGATGCGCTTTTCAGCTGGCAAGTTGTACTAAAGTACAACGGAACAGTTGTAAACTGCACCGAAGCGTGGATTCCGAGTAACAACGTGTTCTCTGGGCATATAGTGAATACAGCTGGCCCAGAATATGGTAAAGATGTTTATGACGGCCTAGACTTTATGATGTTTACAGGCACTTTGCAGGGTGAAGACGAGGCGAGCGTGATAAATGGCATACTGTTAGAGGCAAACTTCACAGTTAAGGAGGTTGGGTCCACAATTATAGACATAACAACAGAAAGTAATCCTGCCAGGACTGGTCAATATGCCAAGTTTTACTCGCACTTATGGGATCCCAACATTGAGGAGATCTCATTCTCATCTAACCACTGCACTGTAAAAGTTGCAGGTTCCACAACTAATTTGCCTCCTCAGATAGTCCTCGCAGTGCAGGTTCCAGAGGTTAATACAAGCAGATACTTCGCGTTGACGGGATATGTCCCAGTGGGGACTCCCTTCACGTACGCTTTTAAAGGTTACCCAGTAATTTTTAACGCTTCAGGCTCTCAAGATCCTGATGGAAACATAACCAGCTATTTATGGGATTTCGGAGATGGAAATGTAACGGAAACTCGTGAGCCTGTTGTTGTCCATGTTTACAATTCAACTGGTCAACAGAGAGTAGTTTTAACAGTTTTTGATAACGGTGAGCCTCCACTCAACTCCACATACCGATTCGTTGTCGTAGTAGGCTTGCTTCTTGAACGCTTCGACTGGAGCCCGCTTCTCTATGGCTTGGCAGCGGTTTTACTTGTCGCAATAGTGGTTTCAGCCGGTAGAAAAGCTAGAAAACTCAGGTTTAAAAGTAAAGTTAGACGCGGCTAACCAGCAATTGCGCGCCCTTTCAGGTTCCGGTAGAAGATATCTCCAGAAAGTTTAAATCTAGTAATGTGCAATTAGTTATTGCTGAAAGGTGAAGGGGAGAAGAGAATGAGAAAGGCTTTAGCTTACGTACTGCTTAGTGTAATGCTGCTTGCGATACTGCCACCGTTTCTACTTAAACAATCATACGCCGCAAACGCAGATTCAATGTATCTCGAACCAGCAACACTTGAATTTAAAACTGATACAACATCTCCAGGACAAAGATTTAACGTGACAGTGTGGCTTAACATCACGTCGGCAAACATGTTTGCTTGGCAGTTCAGGTTGATTTTCGACTCCTCGCAGCTAAAAGCTACAAGAGCCGACTATGCGCCAGGTCCGACAAGCGAATGGGCAACACACAGAACTGGCGGTTCAACATCCCCAGTTACTCCAGACATAGGAACAAACTATGTGCTATTCACTGAGTCATTGCAAGGCGACAACTACGTGCCAGCACCCGTATGCGCCAGGCTGGCGTGGGTGGAGTTCGAGATAGTGGCAGCTCCACCAATGGGTGGGGAGCTTACAAGCGTACTGAGCATAGACCACGCGCAAACATGGGTTGAAGACACTAATCTAAGCGAAATTCCAATACAGAAGATTGGGGCAACCTACAAGTACACTTGGGTTGCTCCGCCAAAGCCCTGGTTAACCGTAGACCCAACATCTAGAACATTCGGCCCGTACCCGCCGTCAGTTGTCGGAACAACATTCACAGAAGACATAATAATAAAGGGACTAAGCAGCGCATGGTTCCTGAAGAACGCTTCAACCTATCTAGGCTACAATTCAATGTTGCTAGAAGTTGCCGACGTAACCTTCGGTCCAGCTTGGACAACAACAACATATGATAATACAACTGCCGGAGACCTATACCTATTCGCAGAGACAACAACTCCGCCAAGCGGAGACGTGTTACTGGCCACAGTAACGTTCCGCATAATATTCCAGGACACGGCCCCACCGAGAATGCCTGGGGAACACGACGACTCACCACTAGACTTGCACGATTACCACCTATACGCAGAAACTATTGAAATTGAAACATTGCCAGCAACTGACGGAACAGTGGTTATAAACTGCCTGATCACACTGCCACTAGCCTACTTTGAAGTCTCAAGCCCAACTCTCGATGTATGTACCGAGGGTGATGAATTTAACGTGACAGTTTCGCTTAAGAACCTTGACAGCCACTGGTACGTAGTAGCGCTACAATTTAGGCTAAGCTACCCAGCAGACCTAATAGAGCCAGTAGCCCTATACGAAGGACCATTCCTACCAGGCTTCGCAGCTCTGGAGCCTGGAAGCCAAGGAACCTACTACGTTTCGTACTTCGAAGACTGGCCGCCATGGGGACCACACGTTCTCTACGGAGAACTGCTCCTTCCAAACGCAACAGGTGGGTGGAATGAACCATTCCCAGAAGGTGAAGGAGTAGTTGCAACAATAACCTTCAAAGTAAAGTATGCCTCCTACGTTGAAACAATGACCGCGCCACTTGAGATAGTCTGGCAAGGTTTAGTTGGGTTGGACGGTCCGGTAACCCAAAACATAGTTGATGTACCACTCGATTATCCGAGAAACGGAACCTACACGCAATACCCATCATTCGTTGGAAGAGTCATCGATCTCTACGGAGGAGCGGTTAACAGCGGATACGGAACAGATCACGGGTACACATACAATGGCACTGGCGTGATATGGCCAGCACCCTACGGTGGGCAAGGTCCAAACAACCCAATGGACCTAGTAATTGATCAATCTCAAGTATGGCTGTTTGCTAATGTAACGTATCACGGTTGGCCAGTACAGTCCAAGAGAGTTGGCTTCGAAGTCTTCTTACCCAATGGAACATCATGGACGAAGTTAAGCGCAATCACCGACTCTAATGGCGTAGCATACGTAACATTCAGAATGCCATGGTTATGCAACGATCCAGAAAGCCTCTTCGGTTTATGGAAAGTAATAGCCACATGCAGTTTAGCAGATGAAGTGATAAATGACACGATGGAGTTCCACTATGACTACCTGGTCCACATATGGAAAGTAACAACAGATAGATATGATTACGCGCATACAGACAGTGTGACAATAACAATAGAGTACGGATCACACGCAAGGCAAGAATACTCGGTGCTATTCACAGCAGTTGTACAGGACAACCTTGGAGTTACTGTCGGTTTGGCGAAAATAAATCTCACAGTTAGCGGCGCCAAATTCTGTCAATACAAGAACAGTAAGACAACATTGCACATAGAAATTCCGAAGTGGGCATATGCTGGGGTCGCAACAATACGCGTTAACGCCTTCGACAAAGAGCCGGCGGAAGGCGGATTCGCCTGGTGTCCAGAAGCTACAACTAAAATCTGCATAAAACCACTCTAAATCCCTCTTTTTTTATTTGCATAGAAGTTTAATCCATAATACTTATCAGTAAAATCAACAATAACTTATAGGGGGAGAAAGACCTTGAGGAAACATGCATTCTCACTCTT
>Ga0078972_1012082_pt1 | contig 15053 bp, 13 predicted proteins | sample YelNatPaOPGAMG01_FD_67568 | JGI IMG/M metagenome (GOLD analysis project Ga0078972, IMG submission 67568) | Hot spring thermophilic microbial communities from Obsidian Pool, Yellowstone National Park, USA - OP-RAMG-01 (SPADES assembly) (version 2) | ecosystem: Environmental > Aquatic > Thermal... | reverse complement strand
ATAATGGAACCTGCAGGAAGGTCTTTTCGAGCTCATCGTATGAGGAGGGGGAAGTAGGCGGCGTGACCTTCCGTGAGCGGGATAGAGAAAAGCCCCCTTGAGGACTTCGGCGAGGAGCTGCAGAGCGGCAGGGTGAGGTGCAGGTACCGCGGATGCAGGAGGGTCTGCACCTCGTGGAAAGGGCTGGTGATCCATTTAAGGAAGACGCATGGCGTTTCCTGGAGGGACCGGGGGGTCTGAGGGTGGGCTGGAGGGAGTGCGAGGGCGTCCTGGAGCTGGCGCTGGTCAAGATGAAGGGGTGCTACTCAGCCGAGGAGTGCAGGCGCGCGGTGGAGGAGGTCCTGGCGCTCGTGAAGGAAAGGAAGCTGGAGCAGCTGAGGGAGGAGCTGGGAGTGCTGAAGTGAATAAACGAATTTATTTTCCTTCTTTCATAATTCTTGCCAGTGCATCGATGTTCTTTGCCACTAGTTCGTAGTATTTATCAAGGTCGATGTCCATTTCGAAGATCTTTGCAAATGCTTCATCGATCACCCTTCTAACTTCTGATCTTTCCTTTAATTGCTGAAGTATTGATGGTAATCTGGTCTTGGCCACCCTATCATAAACCGAGAGCAGGCTTTTCAGTTCATCTTTCTCTAATCTATCCAAGTCGGGGACCATAAACTCTTCCAGCACATATTCATCCAATCCCATGAATGCGCCTCTAGTTTCTACCCTTTTTAAGAGCACTTGCTCAATGTTAAAAGTTGAGTTGAACCACAACGCGAGTATTTTCGCAGCATCTGTATCCAAGCCCTTCACGCTCCAGAACATCTTTGCGGGGACAAACTCCCTATCCGAACAAAAGGCTATTGCAGCCGTTTTAGGTGCCGAAAGGTCAAATCTTCTGGATATGACTAAGTTAGTCATCCTGCTCTTTAGGTACTTCCTCCAGCTCTTCACTTCCCTGGAAATTTCACCGCCTTTTTTGAGTAGTTCCCTCCTGAAGAAGTGTTCATCCCCGTTAAACCTGCTGACCACAACATAATCCAGCTCTTCAGTTATGTCTACGGATTCGAGTCCAGATGGTCTTCTGAGGGCGTACCAGAAGCAACCTTTAGGTACCTTGACTTCCTTTCCAAGGTATCTGTCTCTCGCTATTAAGCAATCGTCTTTTGACTCTTTCAAGACCCACTTATCTTTCTGCTTCATCGCGTGCCTTTCAGAAGATAAGATAAAGGCAGACTCTACAGAAATCGGCTTTCCCGTCCAGTGTTCTATGCCCCTTATCACCTTGCCTTTTTTTGATTTAAGAAGTTCAATCAGCGGTTTTAAGGGTTTATTGCCTTCAAGCTGCTCTACTATTGGCTCATTAGAAATGCCGACTAATAATCGGAACCAGTTATCTGTCGAGCCAGCCAATTCCGAGCACGAAACAAATTTTGTAGTGAGGTCGGCATCATCTATTACGGCTTTCATCTCTTTGGACCTTCTTATTTCCTCTGCCAGGAATCGGGCGTCTTCATCGTCGATCGGTATTCTTTTGAGGTTGACAAACAGGCAGGGATCATCGCGATGCTTAGTTTTGGTTGCCACTAACAGGATCTCTCTGAACCTAGCAGATTCAGAAAAAGCCGATCTCTGCTCGGTGGTGATCACGTAGTCAAGCCTGTAGTTTTCTGCCAAAAATTCGCGTATGCCCTTCATACTCTTCAACCTAAGGACTGTGGCAGGCAACACAAAAGCAAGCCGCCCTCCTTCGTCCAAGAACATATCAGCTAAGAAGATGAAGTATCCGTGGAGGCCTAGTTGACCAGTAATCCACCTCGAATACTGCCTAAATCGGTTCATCAGAGTGTTTTTGTAAGCTTCCGGCAGCCGCTCCTGGCGGGTGAACGGAGGGTTCATCATTACAACGTCCACCTTATCGAGCTCTAGGGCGTCGCCACCGAAGCCTTCCGGGGTGATCGCGCCCTTACTCACGTAGGAATTTTCATCGATTTTGAAGCCGGTGCCCATTTCATCAGAGAAGATGTCCAATTTTGGGCTGGAGTAAGCCTTCTTGAGCTCTCTAGAGATGGTCGGGATGACTTTTTTCGGTCTTATGGTGGGCTCGGTAGAGTCCCAAACCGCCAGCCTTACTTTTTGTGTCTCGTAGAGGGGAGCTTGGAGGGACAGGTGGATGGCGGCCAGATGTCCTGCAAATGCCATTATGTCTATCCCAGTCAGGTCCTGCTCCAAAAACCTCAAATGCTCCTTTTCTGAAAATTTCCCTACCTTCATCAGGTGCAGATCTTTTTTCCTTTTGTAGGCACTCACCAAGAGCGTACCGGAGCCGCAGGCTAGGTCGATGACTTTATCCTCTGGCGAGTTGATGGCGAGGTTGGCCAAGAGGTACGCCGCTTGATTATTCGTGTAAAAAGCTGCAACAGCTTTTCTCACTTCGAACGGTATCAAATCATGGAAGATCTTACCCAGCACATCCTGCTTTATCCTTTCGGGCTTCAGTACTTTTATAATACTTATAGTCTCTTTTATAGGTTCGAGAATCTCTGCTGGCAGTTTGGCAGCTATCTTGAAACCGAAGACAGGGCGATAATCTATATCAAGAACCCTGTTAAAGTACCTCTGCAAATCTTCAAGGCTTTTAAGTTCGTCCTCTCTGAGCTCCTCAAGATCATCAGGTCTTGACTTTGAGAGCAGGTAATAAAAAAGAATCTGGTTCACGAGTAGGTAGGCTGCTCCTTTTCTCATCTCTTTAAGCGGATACTTTTCTGCCTCATATTGGAGGACGTTCTCAAAAATTGATTTTCCTCCGAATATCTCTTCGATGTTCTCTTTTGAAATGCCGGCGAGGAGGTCCGAAATGTAGTCGACGCAGTCCCTGATTACTCGGATTACCTCTGAAGTCTTGATCTCTTTTACGGGGACCTCTCTTCGGATGTGTTCTACCATCCATTTTATTATACCGTCCATGGGACCTTTGAAGAAGTCCTCGGTCCGCTCGTCATTGAAGATGACCGTCCCGGTAAATTCTGCATTTTTGGAAAGTCTAAGCAGAGTCTCTCTCGACATCGGGCGCTTCAATTTAATTGGAAAGCATACTACGAAGACGCCCTTTACACCGAGCCTGAGATATTTAGCAGCTTGGATCAGACCTTTATGTTCGTTACCCTCCCATTCCGCCTCCAGTAAGTAATCGCCATGCTCGCCCAAAGTAGCGTCAGGCTGCTTCCTGCCGTCAAGTTGAGGGTAGCTAATTTGGGCTAGGCATTTCACATGCTTAGAAAGCTCGTCCATGAAGATCTTTTGGATAGTACTCTCGGTTGCGTGACCTACTGTCCTTCCTACACTCACGAACCTATCTAAGGTATCTCGAGAGGCCATTTTCTAAACCTTTCTTGACTGATAAAAAATACTACCTTTTTTAGTATAAATTAATATGCCCTTTAGTATTCTTTTGGTCCTTTCTACCGTATTGTATCATTTTATAGATTCTCTCGATCTGATGATTGTAGAAGAGGTAATCCAAGCAAATGGTAACGAAGTCGGACTCGGAAACGAGGAGGGCGGGCATATTTACTACGAAGCTAATGTTCATTATTTTATATTTTGATTCTATTTTATGATGTTTATATACTATCATGATCAACTTCAAGACACCTTTCCTAAATCACAATTCGTAAATTTTTATTCAATTTCGTAAAGCCAGTCATTAAATTTTCGTGATTGTTGAATTGCTTTCGATAAATATTCCTGAATAATTAAAAATTTTTCATGGATCCTTTCATCATATTTTAGACCCGGATATCTCAGGTCATTAAAAGGGGCCAGCAGTTGCCAGATGACTGTTGTGTTAATAAACCCCTCCAATGAAGAAATCAACATTATAAGACTCGTTTTTACGTCTTTAAATTGTCTTAATTCATTTTTCATATCACTCTTGGAGCCTTTCAATGTTTGAGTCTGAGTGCCAAAATTTCTTAACTTTAATTTTTTTATAGTATCTTCAATTGAATTAAAATATGAGCAGACTTTGTTGCAAAATTCAAGTCCTGACTCTACTTTCTTAAAATTTGGAGCCCTCGACTCCCCTTTTTTAATTTCAGCTATTTTAAGGGCTTCACGATAATCTTCAAGTGACTTATCAACTTGATCTTTTATCATTTTTTTTAGATCTGGTTGAATATTACAGTTCTTCAATATTTCTTGTTCTGCCTTAATTACGAATTCCCTAATAAACAGGTACCCTTCCCCTTCCTTGTATAGTTTCAGAAGTTTAATCATGTCATTGGAAGCCTTATAAGGGGTGTGCCCAAGATACTTTCCACTGCTAATTGCCAATCTTTTAATCAAATTGGATGTCTCTCTATATTTTTGATCTATATCAGCCCCTAGGTACGATCTTGCCAAATTAAGGAGGTATGCGATCTGCCAAACGAATACTTTTCCTATTTTTTCGCTAGACTGTTGCAAATGATAAATTGAATATCTATAAAAAATACGATTTTTCTTGCTTTTCTTTCCTTTCTTAAGCAGAAGCATTGCCGTTTTCAGGTCTGCCTCAGCAAAATCGATCCATTCATCTAGGTTTTTTGATGTTTTTGACATTTTTTTATTACTATTACTTTTTGTATCACCAGTGATCATAAAATGCCCTCTAATTCCTTCTCAATTTCCTCCAGCTTCTCGGCCACCTTCCTCCCCTTCTCGGTGAGCGATATCAGGCGCCTGCGGGGAAATCTCTCTTCGAGCTCCTCCTGGATTAAACCGGCGTCCCTGAGCGTCAGCAACTTGTATCCCTTCCTCGGCATATCCGTTCAGGCGATATGCCGCAGAGATAACGTAAGAGGTTATCGGTCTAGTATTGATAGTGTTGCGGAACTATATTCTATGAATTTGATATTTTGATAATACAGAACTTGTCATCATTCTATTAATTATTTCAATGGACGCATTAAGGTGCTTGTCTACATATTTTGCCAATGTTTTGTCCTTCATTTTCCAGCCTTTAAGTGCATCAAGAACCATTTCATCGAGTTTCTTCATCGTCTCTAATGTTGCTACTGCCCTTATCTCAAAATAATCCTTAATACTTTCAACTTTTGTTGTAGATTCTTTAGCAATTGAAATTTTTCTTTTTATGTCGTCTAAATCGGTAATTCGAGCCATCTTTGCAAAGACTATCATCGCAGCATAGGAATAAACGCATTGTAATTCAGACATTGGGATTAAGATACTTTCAATAGGATCCTTAAATTTACTCAAATACCCAAATACGGTCCTAGTCCTTTCAATTTGCAATGTTAAGTGGACTGAAAGTTTAGAAAGACTGTCAAGATCATGAAGGTCTTTAAGTATTTCGTTGATATTTTTAGAAGAGTAGATATTGTTATGAATAGTAGGCAAAGAAGGTTGCCCCTTAACAGCTACAGAAGTCATTGAAGGCTTTGTTGATTCACTAGAATAGTACTTAATGTTATCAACAATTTCCGTTGCGATTTCTTCGACAGGCCTCCCTTCTGTTTTTAATGCTTTTATTGATAATAACAAAGGATACTTCTGAGATATGTAGTCTTTATTGATACCATGCCATATAGGCATCATTACAATATTTTTTAAAAGGCGTAGTTGAAAAAGAGTTTCAAGTTCTAAGGAAGTCCACGGTTTCTCAAAATAATTTTTAGTTAATATTGGGATACCAAATTTCGACGTTTTCATTATATCATTTATAGTAGAAGCGATCAGGGTGCCACCTTTTAATCCGTCTTCATCAATCCAAACTTTCAAACCCATTTGTTTCAAATTGTCACGTAAACGCAATGCGAAGTCAGCATCTTCATGAGCATAAGAGATAAATATATCATACTTTTTTTCCATGAATATTTTTCCCTCTTGGCTTATTCCAGTACGGACTTCTACACTTCGGGCAGACTCTAGACCCTTCATGTCCCCGTGAAGACCAGATATGCTCACATCTCGCATTTGTATGCCTCTGTCGTTATCTTCCCCATAATGATGATCTGCAACTGACCTTTTATAACTTTTTAGTATATTACCATAAGGTTACGTATGCATTATATCTAATATTATATTACTGAAAGGTGATAAATATGCCAAAACCCAACAACCTGACCCTCGAACAGCTTAAGAAGCAGGTAAAGTCTTAGAAGTCGGTCATCTACAAGATATCTGCCCTCCTGAGGGATCCCTCCTTCACGGAAGAGTTCCGCAAAGCCCTGGGATAAAGGAGTGATGCCTGATGCCTTCCTGACGTTGTCGTCGTGAACTCTAATCTTTGATCCCTCAGCCACTTATCAAACCTAGCCCTGAAGTCGCCTTCCTTCAACCGCTCTCTCAAATATGCTAGGAACTCACCGTAGAGGTCAGTGAATGTCTTTTGCAACGACGACACGAGTCGCCTACGGCTTTGCCTTGATGGCACAATCTCTAGGGTGATCTTAAGTACCTCCTCTGCCCACTTAGAGTTCTTCTTGAACTCGATGGACGCAACCTCGCTCTTGTAGATCCTCTTGCCGGACATTACCTTGAACATCACAAGCCGCTTCGGATTACAGGTACAGTAGTTTGGGTAGCCACCGAGGTTGGCGTATTCCATCGCCTGCCTGATGCCCCCAGGATCCCGGGGCTCGATGAGTCGCTCCACCTGCCCTATCTTCTTCTTGTACTTCGCCCCTAAGACAAGGAGGCCCCTTCTACTTTTTTTTTGATCACAAGGTCCGCCTTGATGCCGTTTATTGGTTGTTCTGTGTGGAATCCCAAGATGCCCTTGAATCCAAGAGTGGTAGCTGCATCCTTTAACTTCGGAAGGGGTTGGCTGGCTACAAGATCCAACTCGAAAATGAGCTTGACGGATATCGGCTTTCACGTCATCTTTCGATATATTCTTATGACTATAAGACAATTGGTAATAAATATCTATGGTGAAGATATCCTATTTAATGCCTTTTATAATAATCAGATGTGTAGAAGTGGGGTAGACTTGAGTGGAAAGAAGGAACTGCCTGAGTCCACTTTGAGGCGTCTCGTTTACATCAGGCGTCTCTATTTGCTAGCTCTTCAACATATCGAGAGTGGAACTTGGGCTGATTTGGGACTGGCAATTTTAAGTTTTGACAACGCTATAGAGTCCCTCCTTCAAACAATTCTTGAATACAACAATGTACGCCGTGGCGAGAAAATTAGCTTTCCTAAATTGTTAGAAGTTACAACCTCAGCGATTTCAAAAATGGGGTTACATGCAGAAGACATCCTAGACCAAGTAGCAATCTTGGGTCTTCATACAGCTAGGAATGGCGTTCAACACCACGGTCACATCCCTCATCCAGATGATGTTCAAAGGTTCAGGACTATAACAGAAGGAGTCCTCGAGAAGGTATTGGGCAAGGTTTTTGGTACAAGCTTGTCCGAGGTCTCTCTAGCTACACTCATCAAGAACGACATCGTAAGGGAGTTTTACGTCAACTCGGAAACAGCCTTCTATTCGGGCGACTATAGGAGCGCTTTGATAAATGTCGTCGCCGCCTTTGAAACAGCAAAGAATCTTGAGCAACTGAGTATCTACGGTAGCGGTATCAGCCTTTTTAGGGGGATGAAAATTAGTGGTGAGGAGCCACAGAAGCTCCTTGAGTACATCGAGAAGTTGGACGAGGAGGTCGAGATTCTCAAGCTGAGGCTGGATTATAAGAAGTATCAAAAGTACCGAGAATTATTTCCAAATTTGGAGCCTTTTACGTTTGTACTTGGATCAGAAATTGGATCATCATTAGGATTAGTTCTAGATTCGAATAAGATCTTAAGTAGGATAGAAGGGTTAATTGGATCAGCCCCAATTTCTGAACCTGAAGAAACCTTAAAAGAGCATGCCAGGTTCTGCTTAGACTTTGCGATAGAAAATATTTTAAAATGGGAGTCTCTTCCCCGAGGTTTATTCGAAACTGTAGCAGCATCTATTAAAGAATTCCTTGAAACTGCTAAACGTTCTATGGAGTCGTTACCTAATGCGCATGGTTCAAAGGACTCGCCGCAACCCGGTTCGTAACAATAGTCAAAATATGGCCTAATGGTGTATAAAACCGTTAAAGCGGATATTTTAAGCTCGAATTTTAGCTTTCTCTGGTCATTTACTAATTTTACATATAAGAAAAGTCTTTGACTCCGGATACTTCTCAAATAATTCTCTTAGATCATGTTTGTTTATTACAACCAGTCAGACTAGAGCAGCTGGCGGGATTGCTCCTTTGGCATCAATTGTTAGCTCTGGGGTGGTAAGTAATATGCCGTTCTCGGAGTAAACAAAAACAAAGCTATCAGGAGTTATTCTTAACATCTTTTTGATCTGCTCTTTTAATTTTGGATCTTTATCATGGCTAACAAGGGTGGAGCCAAGGAATTCAAAAATTCTGATGCCGCCATCCTTTTTGCTTTGCGCCAAGAAGCCCTTGGATAAGTTATGAAAATTAACATTTAACACTACGCCTAGGTCCGCTCCGTAATCTTTTTCCTCAGATCTTACACCCTTGGAAGTGAAGATCTGCGTCTTTACGTAGGCTGTTGATTTTAATTGTTCAAATTTAGCCTCAAGAGCTCCCATAAACCGACCAGTTAAAGCCTCTTCTTGCTCTGTTTGTATATTTTTCAAAATTAGATCTTCTGTTTCTTTTATAATTCTTTTTAGAGTCTTGAGCGTCCTAACGCTGTAAGCCATCTTAAGTTACCTTATCAGGAACTTTCTCAATTTCCTCAAGTTTTTGCGACATTTTGCGTGTATTTAAAGAAGTTGTACTGGTCGATAAGTTTTGCTAAGGTCCTTTTATTTCCATACTTTTTAAGGATTTCTTGCTCGCTGTCTTTGTCTTGTCCGAACAAGTCTTTGGCTTGTCCGATCAAGTCCTTTGCTACCCAGCTCATCCACAGCATGAAATTCGCGTACCCGATGCCATTTTCTTCGCAGCCGTACGCATAGCGGATATTTTGGTCACCCATCACGAAGAACTCGGGCACGCACATGTGGAGTATCTTAGATGCGGCAGTGAACCCCAGCCTCCTCTTGCCCATATCTAACTCTATGAGTGGGGCAGCAACCTCTGCTATCTGGTCCAAGATGCGGTTTTTCTCGCTACCAATGCTAATCACCTCCAGCAGGTCAGCATTCGCGATATCGAGGTTCCTGAGAGGGTGTAGCTTGGGCTCTAGTTCTCTCAATTTTTCTGCCAGCTCTGGAGCTTTTTCATAGGGCAGCCTGCACTTCCATTTGTTCAAAAATTTCATAACGATATCCCTCACGTCTGTATCGCTGATCTTAGTAATGTCGTCCCAAAACTCGCGGTGGCTAAGGCATCTTTCGTATTCTTCCTCCCACTCATCGGCGCCTTTTGGGTATTCCTCACAGGCTAATTTAAAAAACTCCTGCAGGTCTATAATATGCATACCGTGGTCCCGTAACTACGTATACCCCATTATTTTATAAAAGACTTAGCCGTTACTTAATCCGGCTTTTTAAGGCTTTTTCACCGTTAAAAAATATGACTAGATATATATTTTCCTTTAACTGTTTATTACCCCCATTTTTCCCAACCATGCTTTATATATTCATGAAGAGAATCAATCAATCGAGGTGAAGAAGCTTCATGGCGAAGTGCCCGGCATGCGGAACTGAAGTGGAGAAGCCGGAGAAGACCTGGACCATGGCGCCGAAGGGCAGGAAGCCGCTCAACGTGGGCCTCTTCAAGTGCCCCAAGTGCGGAAAGTCCTTCAGGGCGGCCGTCTGAGAAGGGACGGCGAGCAGGGACAGCAGGCAGAGCCAGGGCAGGAAAGGCCTGCTACGCCTCAACTTGACTCAACCAAACACAACTCAACACAGCCCAACCCAATTTCCCCTTTTTTGTTCCTTTTTTTAGGAAAAAACTGCCCGACCCGGTCCAAAATCAATTTTATCCATCTAGTTCATCTCAACCCAATACGATCAAAAAAAACACCCCATCCGAATTCTCCCCTTTACAAAGCGTGAAAATGTTGAAAAAATGAAAGAGAAGGGGGCATGCTAAGTTAAGTTCTTACATCCCCCTTTGAAGATCGTTCTTTTGGGTTACTACCAAGGCGTTTTGCCAGTTTCTTGAACCGCTTTATTGTATTTTTTTGCAAGGCTATATGCATCGTAGGTCTGCCATATCCACAATGCAAAAAGGATAATCGCAAAGATAATTGCGCCTATGAAGCCGAGTCCGAAGGTAACGAAGCCCATGATGAAGCTTCCCCATACAAGTACGTCGAGTATGATACCAACTATGAGTAATACGATTCCTCTTCCTATTTTCCCAACGTAGATGTGTCCTACTCCCATCAGTCCGAAGATGCCGAGAACCAGTGCCAAAACAGCTGCGACACCCGTGTTTTTCTGTTCTGGTAGCACAGCGGGTTTTGCTGGCGGTACTTGGTTAAAGGTATATCCGCATGAGGGGCAAATGGTTGCTTCCGCTGGAACCTCCTTTCCACACTTAGGACAAAATGGCATATTTTTTCAACCTCCTTAAGTCCTTGAGCGTTTTGACTAATTAAATCTTGTCACAAAAATGTCTGCTACTCCCCTCTTTTTTTGTAAAGAAGGCCGCCCGACCCGATCCAACTCAACCCAACCCGATCTGACCCAACTCAACCAAATCAGCCCGCGATGTTTTCCCCTCTTTATAAATAAACCGCAGGTGTTAATATTTTGGTGTGAGAAATGGGAAGGATAGAGCGTATTATGAAGGTAAGCAAGTGGGCTGTTGCGCTCATATTGATCATGGTGGCGGTGCCGGGGGTACTCGCTGCTGCGACGTACACGAGCTCGTCGTTTTTAGGGTCGGTGAAGGTGGAGGTCATTCCGCCGCCGGCGCAGCCAATCCCGCCGAAGATGTATTCACCATATCAACAGTTCGACCAGCCCATTCCCATGTCGTACATCAGAGTGAACGAGACCGTTGTGACGAAGGTGCCAGAAAGACCCGAAGGATACGGCGCAGAGTTCTGGATCAGGGATCCTAGCGGGATGGATTACTTATTCTTAATTTACAGCTACCCGAACTTCAAATTCCAAGATCTGGGTATGCGCGAAGGTAGGCATGTCTTTAATATCGGTCTCCCCGAGATGAGACCATATGAGACCACGGCAAGACCAATGCAGGCGTATCTGGGCTACGAGGTCTTCTCGGCAGTGTACAGAACAATGAAGGATGCCTTTCATCTGAACTGCACCATGGACCAGATGATGGTCATGTCCTTCGATGGTGACGGTGGGGGCGAAGGCAGCGCGCTGGTCTGGGCGGCCGCCTTGCCCACCGCTGCGGTCTCCACATCGGGGATATACTCATGGCTTGGGTACGGTGTGAAGAGCGCCGCGCTGGACGGCAGTCCTGTGAAGGTGCTGGACGGAAAGTCCGTCGAGCTGCCGGAAGGTACAACGGGGAGCCACACGCTCACGCTGACGCTGAAGAGCTGGATATCATTCTTGCCAGCAAAGACGGTGTCCTTCCAGATTACAGTATAAAGATAAAGCAGGTGCGCAGGCTTGGGTAGGAATAAGGATAAGGCAGCCCTCCTCACCGCTTTACTTCTCTTCATATTTCTCTCAACAACAGTCCAGTGCGCAGCAGCATACACCAGCACCGTAACCCCCTCATATTACACCGTAATAACCGATATTCAAAGGAGTCGGACACCAACTCAGGTCCCCGTTGACTTCGCGAACACGACCAGCGGCTACTACATCCACATCGGCCCGGCCGTCAGGTCGTCGCAGGATAAAGATCCAGTCTCTGCTCAGGTCGATGCCAGCACCTTATTCTCATGGTCGTACACCCGCCCCATCTCATATTATGAGTGGACCACCGGCGGGGGCTGGCACTACGACATATATGAGATATTCATCTCCGGCTCCATCACAGACCCGACCTTCTCCGCCACATCAGGGACGGTTGTATCTGGCGGGTCCTCTGGGTCCTTCACCGTGAACGAGACCGGCTTCAAGGTGTTTGAGGACATGATCACCTCGCCGCCCGCACCCGCGGAGGCGGAGGCAAAGTTCAGCACCGACTGGAGCCCCTCCGTGACCCTGCACTGGACCCAGCTGGACATCTCCGCCAGCCCGAACCCGGCGTGGAAGAGCCAGCCCGTGCAGTTCACGGCGACCCTCAAGGACGGCGCCCCGCCCTACACCGTCCAGTGGAACTTCGGAGGGCAGGGGACCTACACGGCGCAGGTGAGCGGGAGCATCGGCACCGTCCTGTCCTCCCAGACGCAGTTCTCATTCACATCCGCGGGGACGTTCAACGTCACGTGCACCGCGACCGACTCCAGGGGCATATCGGACACGAAGTGGGTGCTGATCACGGTCCGCGCTGTCTACCTCACCATACAATCAACATCCGGCGGAACCACGAGCCCGGCGCCGGGCACATACGAGTACGGGCTCGGGCAGCAGGTGCCGGTCACCGCGCAGCCCTCTTCCGGGTACGCGCTGGACAGGTGGGAGCTGGACTCGGTCCCGTCCGGCAGCTCGAGCGTGTTCTGGGTCATCATGGACGCGAACCACACGCTGAAGGCTGTGTTCGTCCAGGGGCTGACGGTCTCGGCATCGGCCAACGTCACCTCGGGGAACGCGCCGCTGCCCGTCCAGTTCTCCTCGGCGGCGTCCGGCGGCACTCCTCCCTACGCGTACTCGTGGAACTTCGGCGACATGGGCACCTCGGACCAGCAGAACCCGGTCCACATCTACAGCCAGCCGGGCGCGTACACGGCCGCGGTGACCGCCACGGATTCAGCCGGGAGGAAGGGCTACGCGTCCGTGCCCATCACGGTCAACTCCCCCTTCAACTTCACGGTGACGAAGTCCGGCGACATCGCCGTGGTGCCGGGGCAGTCCGGCACGTCCACGATATTCGTGAACTTGACCCAGGGCCAGGCGCAGCCCGTCTCACTCTCAATACAGTGGGTCGGCGCGGCGCCGGCGGGCGCGTCCGCCTCTATATCGCCGCAGTCCGTCGTGCCGAACGCCACATCTTTACTCACGTTCGTGGCGGGCGCCAATACGCCGGTCGGGAACTACACCTGCAGGGTCGTCGGGACCGCCGGGGCGCTGGCGCGCTACGTCGACGTGCTCATCACGGTGAGCCAGCAGGTGTACTACCTCACGCTGCAGGCGGGCGCGGGAGGGACGACGAGCCCGGCGCCGGGGGTTTATGCGTACCCGGCGGGCGCATCCGCCCAGGCCTCAGCCCAGCCATCGTCGGGGTACAGCTTCGACAGGTGGCAGCTGGACGGCGTGGACGCGGGCTCCTCCAGCACCTTCACCGTCGTGATGAACGCCAACCACACCCTCAGAGCCCTGTTCGCCCAGACCCCATCCTACTCCCCGGCCACCCTCACGTTCGACATCAGGTACTACGACGGGATGAAGTGGGCGCAGGGCGACATCGTCCCCTACGGGATCGTGAGGTACTCGGGCGCCACCTCCGGGGAGATCTACAGCTCGCCCACCACCGTGACGGTGAACGTCCAGGGGACCGGGGACGTCTACGCGTACTTCGACCCGAGGAACACGCAGGGCAGCGGCTTCGTCTCCCAGTGGGGAGGGACGCCGAAGGCGAAGGTCTACTCCGCCTACTACTACATCGCCAACACGACCTACAGCCAGAGCGTGGCTCCATCCTCCATCACCTACCCGAACCAGTACGACATGCTCATCATCTCAGGGTACCCCCACGTTCTCTCGATGAACGTCAAGTGGGCGGATTACCCTGTGAACGTCTCGGCGAACGCCCAGTGGGGCACCGCCACGGTCACCTCGAACTCGCCCGGCTGGTCCCTCTACAGCAGCCAGTACCTGAACTACACCAACGGGTTCGGGGTTTACTACGTGGACCACTCGTACAACATAAGGGTGCAGGCGCTCCCGTTCGCCGGCTACTACTTCGACAGGATAGTCGTTGATGGCAACACAACGTACTACGATGACACCGTTCTGCTGGATAATGTGGTCGGGCCGCACAACGTGACCGTCTACTTCTCGGCGGTCCCGCCGACCTTCAAGCTCACGATACAGGCGGGCGATGGGGGAACGACCATTCCCTCGCCGGGCGTTTACAACGTCCCCAGGTACTCCTACCAGTCGGTCGTCGCCTACGTCACAGCACCGGGGTACTACTTCTCGAACTGGCTCGTCGACTCCACGACGGACAGGACCGGGGCCGGGACCAGCACGTCGAAAATCACGGTGTATATGGACAAAGACCACACGGTCACGGCTGCCTTCGACACGGAGGGCACGGTCCCGGTGAGGCCCTGCTACATCAGGGACGGGACCCAGCTCAGCCGCGTCACCCTCGGCGAGACCGTCGGGGTCAACGTAACGGTGACCCTGCCGGGGATCACCTCGCCGACGAACGTCCAGGTAACCGCCTGGCTGGAGGGCGTCCGCTGGTGGGACTGGTCCACGAACAGCTTCAGGACAACGACCTACAAGTTCACGGGCACCGCGACGACGAACGCGTCCGGCTTCTTCACGGTGGCGTTCGGCTCGGAGATCGACAGATCATCCACGTGCTACTCCGTCGATCCATCCACGCCCCTGGGGACGCAGTACCTGGCGCGCGCCGAGGTTAAGGTGGGGTCGAACACCTACACCTACGCGAACACGTGGAAGGTGGACAACGTCATGGCGACCGCCGAGTTCGACTACAATCTGACGGGGGTGAACGCCACGTTCAGGTTCGTCTACGTGACGGACGGGGCCCCGGCGAAGGGGAGGAACGGGCTCTACGTGACCGCCCTCTCGACCGGCCACCCGTACACCCCTGAGGCCTACAGCATAGTTAACGGGACATCCACCATCAGGGAGAGGCTCTCCCCGCCCTGCGACCGGGACGGCACCTCCCGCCTCTTCATACCCTACTCATGGCTGAACAACTCCACGCTGAGGGCGACCGTGCCGCTGCCCGTCTGGCTCGACTACAGCGTCTACGGCATGGGCCTGATCCCGTCCGGGTACGCGGTTAAGAACAACATGACCTACACCA
>Ga0078972_1010569_pt1 | contig 15055 bp, 18 predicted proteins | sample YelNatPaOPGAMG01_FD_67568 | JGI IMG/M metagenome (GOLD analysis project Ga0078972, IMG submission 67568) | Hot spring thermophilic microbial communities from Obsidian Pool, Yellowstone National Park, USA - OP-RAMG-01 (SPADES assembly) (version 2) | ecosystem: Environmental > Aquatic > Thermal... | reverse complement strand
CAGTTCAACCGTTTCCCCAAGCTGTTTCTCGATCACGAACGGGGAAGGCAGGACTTGTTCGTGAAACAGTTGCTTTCCCCCACCAGCGTGTACTTCGGCTATAATAACCTTGGGGTGATCTACTATACTGACATACTGTTGCCGTACGTGGCAAAGTTTCATGTGATGTTCTGGGACAAGAGGCTGCGTGACAAACGTGAGGTTTGCCTCAATGCTCTTGATTGGGGATTCAACGTGCTTAAGGTGAACCGCATCTGGACTTCGGTGCCTTCATTCGCAAAGCACCAGAAGGCGTTCGCTGAGAGTCTGGGGTTCAAGCGGGAGGGTTATCTCCGTGCGGTTTACCCGTGTCAGGGCGTCAACTACGACGCCTACGTATTCGGTATTCTCCGAGAGGAGTGGGATCATGGGAAGTCTGCTGTTTCCGACGAGCGGGGCCGAGGGCGAGGCGTGGGAACGAGCGAAGTACGGTCCGGGGTCGATATGGCAACTACTGAGCGGCTTGGGCAAGTGGTGGCAGAGCGGAGCCTTGGAGAAGGGAGCGGAGGCCTACCCGGGACCGTCGGTGTCGCCACTGCAGGAAGCAACAGCAGCGGCGCTGAGCGGAGCGGAGCAGAAGCTAGCTGAAGCTATCGGCGGCGGGGGACTTCAGCAGAAGGTCACCGAGTATTACCAGTCCCTGCTGCCGCAACTCCAGCGGCAGTATGCACAGACCGCCGAGCAGTTTGGGATGGCTCCCGGCGGGAGGCATAGTTCCGGGGTGCTTCAGGCACTCGGTAACGTCACCGGCGATTACTACTCTAACTACCTTGCCGCGCTGGCTAATGCCGCACAGGCGGAGCTTACTGCAATTCCGCAGGCACTGGCTGGTCTTGCCGCACCGGCAGCAAAGGTAGGCGAGGACATCTGGGCCCAGCCATATCAAGAATGGGTCCGTCAAGCAGAGTACCCGATGCGCCTGATGACCCCGGCGGCGGCCCTGCTGGGGGCGATGCGGCCTACCAAGCAGAAGAGTCGCTCCAAGTCCGAGGCGGAAACCGGAGGCTGTTGCTTCATCTTCATCGAGGCGGCTAACGGAACACTGGACCCTGTTGTCAGGCGCTACCGCGATGAACACCTCACGGTGCGTAACCGCCGCGGTTACTACTGGCTATCCGACAGACTCGTTCCGCTTATGCGAAAGTGGCGTTTCCTCAAGGAAGTTGTCAGGAAAGTGATGACTCAGCCGATGACCGCTTATGGACGATACGTCTACGGGGGCCCACGGGGCGGGGCATTGTTCGCACCCGTTGCGGCGGCGTGGTTACTCGTGTTCCGAATCCTTGGGCTTCGCCCGCCTTATAGACGACACTCCACTGGGGAGGTTGTGTGATGCCTGAATACATTCGACCACCGGAACCGCGTTCAGTAATCCAGGACCTCGGGCCGTTGGTGCATGACTTGGCAAGTGCGTGGTCCACAGTGCAACTTGCGAAGGCTCAGCAGCTGCGCGCGGACACGGAACGCCGTGGGCAGGAGGCAGAGCATGCATTCAAAATGCTGAGTCTGTGGGGGTCAAAAGCGCTTCCCGCTGTGGCGAAAGACCTTGAAGCAGTGGGAATCCCAGTTCCACGTGATGAAAGCGGAAAAGTAATTATCCCGAGCAAGCTTCAATTGCAGGAGCTGATGGAAGAAACGCAGGCAAACCTCCTCAGGGACAAAGGTAATGCTGAAATGCTTGCACTAGGGGCACTGGGCGGCTACAAAGCGCTGAAGGAAATAGCAGAGACACGGCGCGCTGAAGCGCAAGAGCAAGCGGAATGGGCCAAAATGGAGAAGACACTCAAAGAAGCCTCGAAGATAGAACAGATGACGCCGTACGAGATTGAAGTCAAGCGGGCCCAAGCAGCAAAAGACTGGGCCGAGGTGGATCTTAGCCCGCTGAAGAAAGCAGAGTTACAACAGAAGATTGCAACTTTGGCGGCACAAGCAGCCAGGGCATCTGCGGGAGATTATCAAGTAACTAATGTGGTGGGAACGGATGAACAGGGGAGGCCCCGCGTGATGGTTATTGAACGAAAGACTGGGAAAGTGCATTGGACTGAACCAGATACTTTAGTAGCATCTTTGTACGGCAAAGAGTCTAAAGGTCCTGGAACAACGGCTGACATTACTGACAAGCTATTCAAAGACAGGAGTGACAAAAATAGTCCGCTACGCAAAGTGAAACCAGAGGGGTTGAGTGAAGGAAAGGCTAAAGAGATAGCTCAGTATGTAGTACAGCGTGGGATTGCTTCTGCGGATGCTGTACGTATTGTTCAGCTTGAGTCAGGCGACTATCGTGTTGAAATCACTCCGAAAGATGGTCATCCTCCGATACGGATAGGCGGACTGTTCCAGCCTGCGGTTCAACCAGCAAAGCCAGGGAAAGGAACATGGATAACGAAAGGTCCTTCAACTCCATCGGGAATCAAATCCCCAGCGATACCTCTCCGCTTTGGTCCTGTCTCAAAGGAGAAGATCGGCGAGTGGGCGCAAAAGCTCAGGGAGCTGACAAGCGGCGGTATCGGTGTGGACCCGTGGGCGTACTCCAACTCAGCTATGGTTCAGGAAATGCACGAACTGGGAAACGATCTGCGTGCAGCGTTTGGAAAGACGCCTAAGGAAAAGCCCTCTCAGGAAAAGGTGTGGACATACACGCCGGAGATGCCTGACTGGTTCAAAGGATACTTCTTCCGTCCAAGGGAAGCTGAAGAGGAAGAAATGCCTGAGACAGAGCTATTGGAGTAACCATGCCTCTTACGGAAGGACAATCTCTTACAGAGGGACAACCACTGAGGCCTTATCTTAGACCGCCGGTCGAGTCAATCCGTCCGTGGGAAGAGCTCGAGCAGTCGGACTTCTTCAAAAACGCGGACTTTTCGACTCGCAACGCGATACGTGCAAAGTACCTTCAGGTCGTTGCCAATATAGACCCCGCTGAATACGAGAAGCGTGCACCGAAGGTGTTCGGGAAGGATGACACTGACACCGCTCTGAACTCGGCAGAACAGGCACAGCAGATCATGGAGCAGCGGGAAGCGCGAGAACCTTGGTTGGCGAAGGTCGCCAAGGGTGTCGTGGAGTTTCTCGTACCTGGAGGCGAGTACCTTACCGACCCTGCTGTACGTGAACGCTTTATGAAGCTGCCTGCTGCGCAGCAGATGTTCGAGATTGGGAAGGTAACTGCGGAAGCGGAGCTTGCACTTGGCGGGGGTTACATTCTCAAGGGTTTGGGATGGGCTGGAAGTAAAGCACTGCAGTTCATAACCAGGAACCCTACGTTCAATCTTGGGGAGTGGTTCCGTGGAACGAAGGCTGGGCAGGCGTTCGTTCGAGCGAGCACTCATCTTGGTGACGACCCCGCAGGGAAAGAACTGCTCACCTCGGAGATGCGCATTGCCGCCGACGGTGCCAGCAAAGCTGCGGCGATGGTAAAGGTTCTCAAGGACTCGGGAATCAAAGAGCTGACCAAGAAGGAAAGCGAGACCCTTGCGGAGTTGATGTTCTCCAACGAGGGAGCGACCCGTGCTGAGATGCTTCGCAAGATCGAAGCACTCCCGCTTAAAGAGGACCGCAAAACACTGCTGCAATCCGTCTATAGCGGGTGGAGTGATGTGGCTGAGACGATCGGCAAGGACGCTGTGGCGGCAGGCGTGCAGATGCGGATGCCCAACGGAGAACTGGTTCCGATCAAGCTCATCCCCAACTACTTTCCCCGCATGATGGCGGGAGAGTTCGAGCACGCTATCAAGAAGGATGTGATGCTCTTCCGTAAAGCAGTGCACCAGGTAGTAGGTGGGGCAAGCACTGATGAGGCACTGGAAGCAGCAGTCAGTGCGGGGAAGGACGAACTGTTCGAACAGGCGTATCGCGTGTTCCAGCAGGCAAAGAAAAAACTCAACCCACTCACCGAACGACTTGTTCGAGGGATGGTCCAAGAAGGCATCGTGCCCTCGGAGCCGCACGCACTTGCACGACTGGCCCTTAAATACGACTCCGACCTTGTCGGGTTCTACGGGCACCTAGACCGCCCGCGCCTTGCGAAGGCCCTCCCTTCATTCGCGTACAACAAGGACTTCTTCGATGTAGCTACCAAGTACGTCCTTGACGCCACTGCGCGTATAGCACAGGTGGCAGAGTGGGGCCCAAGGGCAGAGCGTCTGATGGCCACACTGAGCAAGATTCAGGACCCTGAGAAGTACGCCTTGGCTGAGAAGGTTGTCCGGTCGTTCACTGGGAGGTGGCCTGTCAAGGAGCGGCTGAACCCTTCGACACAACAGTTCCTTCGCCAGTACACCGCGTTTAACGTTCTGACCCGAATCGGGATGGGTTTCGCCACAATCCCGAACCTGTTCCAGCCCGTGATCTCCACGCTCATGGAAGCTGGTTACACACGCGGTATCGCAGCAGCGTTCCGCTACCTGACGTCTCCTGCGTTTCGTGAAGAGATACGGGCGACAGGTGCCACCATCGGGATGGACGCGATGAAACTCCTGACCGGACACGGTGCAGGATCCTCCTGGTTGGACGCTGCTGCCCAAGCATCACTGAAACTCAATTTATTCACTCCAGTGAACAGGGCATGGAACGTGTACGCAGCAGCGACTGGGAACCACTATGTCAGGGACTTAGCAAAGATGGTTGCCAAAGGCAGGTTCGGAAAGGAGTTTCCCACCGCTCGGGCACGTCTTGCCGAGGCCAAGCTCTCTGAGCTTGGAGTTGATGTAGCGAAGATCGGACCAAAAGGGGAACTTCCGCAGGAAGAACTGCGAAGAGGAGTTTTCCACTTTGCGATGAGATCCCAGCTTCAACACACTCCGTGGGACGAGCCCATTCTTATGAACCATCCGAAATACAAAGAGTTCTGGCTGTTCAAGCGGTTCGGTTACAAACAGGCAGCGTACATGTATGACGTGGCGGTAAAGCGCTTCCTCCAGGACCCAATGCCGCTTCTCAGGTTGGCGGCAGGAGGAATCCTGGGAGGAGAGTTGGTGGCACCGGCACGCTTCTACGCCGGGCAGCTTGCCAGACACGTTCTGCGTGGGGAGCCGATTGAGTCATGGGCTGACCAGCATAAAGACGAACCGTTCATTCAAAGGATACTGCGGGACTTCGCAGCTATCGGTTCATTCGGAATGATCAGTGACTGGTTCTGGGGTGTCCGCAGATCGGGAGAGGAAGAGATAACGCCGTTCTCTATCGCAGCGAACGTGCTCCGCACTCCTATGCCGGTACAGGTAAGCGATGTCACCGACGTCATGCACACACTGTCACAGATACGGCAGGTCCCTAGCGACGAGCCGCTGAAGGCGGTTGGAATAGGACTGAAGCACTTGGGTCGGTACTCTCCAGTGATTGGCCAAGTGCTGAAGGAAGAGTAGTGCGCCGAAAGAGAATAAAGACCTTCACACAGTTGGTGAAAAAGTGGGCGGCCCTCTCAAGGAAGGCCGACCCACTCCCCTTCAATCGGCGACGGCGGAGTCGACGGACTGTGGCCTAGCCAGCGTTCTTCTCGAACCTTGTTACGATGAACCGACCGAAAGGACCGCCCTTGGCAGGACGGAAGTCACCAATTCCGACCCTTTGCCCCCCGTAAACGAGAAGCTCGTAGAGCACCTCGTTGGGGATTTCTTCAACCTCGTATTCAAGCTGGAACGACAATGCCCAGCGTTGGAAAAGCGGTCTGGATCTCACGATCCGCTGGCGCTGGACAACAACAGCACGCCTGTCCACAGTGTACTCCTGGTACTCGTGCGGTATCGCATCGGGAATCACGATGACCGCGCCGGACCCCACAAGGTTCTTGTAGGTCTGCTTCCCTCTGCCGGGAATCTGAAACTTCGCCCCAGCGTTTTGAAGCATGCCGATGACATAGCTGGACGGTTCATAGATGATGCCGTCCTGCGTTTTGTAGAGATAGTTCTCTACGTCGTCCATAGTCTGGGTGATGTCCTTTTTCTTGGACTTCTTGTCGCTTCCGAGGACGACGTCGAAGCGGTGCATAAGAAGTCCAGGGTTGATTCCTTCGATCCTGACGTTTACGGTTTCCAATTTTGCCATCATGGTACTGCACCTCCCATTAGGATATTACCAAGGACCACGCCTTGGTTACTGCACCGTGCGCTGCCGTGCTGCGAAAACCTTACCTTGCCTTGCCCGACCTTGCCTCGCCATACCGTGCCACGCCTTGCCCCACCCTGCCGGGCCACGCCCAGCCGGACCGGGCCACGCCAAGCCCTGCCACACCAAGCCCTGCCACACCTTGCCGAGCCATGTCCCGCCTAGCCAAGCCGCGCCTTGCCTGGCCCGACCCTGTCACGCCACGCCTTGCCGGGCTGGACCCTACCTTACCACGGAGACCCTGCCTTACCTTGCCCGACCTCGCCAGGCCTGACCCGGCCTAGCCCGGCCCCGCCCAACCATACCAGACCGCACCTCGCCTCGCCTGGCCTCGCCACACCGCTTGTATCATGGCTTTCCTCCTTTTCTTCGTGCCTCAGCAATAGCCTGCTCAGCCCATTGCTGAATTTCAGCCATTCGTTTTGTCTGAGACTGCTAAGTTAACCATCCCATGATTCGCTCGGCAATCTTTAGCCCTTCCTCTAAACCCTGACGATAACATTTTTCTCCCCAAACGATAAGCGCTTGGGTTACATCACAGTCTAACTCCATCATTCTTCCCCTTCCTTTCTTGCTCCATCTCTTCCCCTTCTAACCACCTGTCCGCACTTCGGGCAGCGGGGACACCGCTGTGCTGCCATCTCCTCCAACTGCTCAATCCTCTTCGGCAGTCCCTCCAGATACCTCTGGAGCCACAGGGGACTCTTCCTCGATTGGGTAAAATGTCGATCTTCCTTTTGCATCATGTACCTCCCTGATATAACCAGCAGTCTGCAACATGTCCAAGACCTCCCTCAGGGTCTTGTCCGTCAGGTCATACCAGTTCCGGCGCATAAGTTGGGTGAACGTGGCACGACCCTTTTGCCGAATTTGCTCGAGCACCTTGTCGGAGTGCTCCAAAAGCGTATGTCCTCCGACATACTTATATGCTTCCTCGTACGACTGCTTTGTCTTGTGCGTCAGGCCCATTGCTCGTTCGATGTGCTTCTTCCCGATGACATAACCACACCCGTCTGCCGCCGCGAAAACCATTCCCAGCTTCATGATAAAGTCGTGTTCCCGTTCCTCGAAACCTTCCACCCGTCTGTCTGGTGTCAACGGACGGCTCTCGTACCATTCCGCCAGCAGTAAGCGAGCGTCTCGCTCCAGCGTCATCGGACCGGTCATGCAAGCGATCTCACGCAGACGGTCCACGAGAACAGGGCGCATCTGCTCACGCTTCTTGTGAACCTCCGGGGAATGGAAGAGAGGGCGTTTCCGTTTCTGTCTTCCCAAGACGATAATGAGTCGTGCCGCGAACCCCGTTGCGAGAACGTCCGATGTTATTATGGTGTTGAAATCCTTCGGTGTCGTGGCACCAATGATATTTGGGCAGACATTATAAAGGTAATGAACTCCCTGTGTCTTCGTTTTATAAGGCCACTCCGCTGGGCAGTCATACAGTGACGTAAGGTCTGCAATGAGTCCGGACGTCACGGCGTCTCGCCGTAGAAAAACGGAGAGTTCCGGTGCAACAAGCACTGCGCTGGCGGATGTGTTCACTTCATTCTCCTCGATGATCCCCGCAGAAATCATCTGCTGGGAGCGTTGAGCACCGGCACGCTGAAGATCCACCAGGAACATTGCACCAGTGATCCGCTCCTGCATTATCACAATCTGCGGAACCTCCGCCATCAGGTCGACTGCCTGTCTGATTGCGGAACTCTTCCGCAGACCGGACCGCCCGACCAGAACGATGTAGAAGTTGGGGAACAACTGGTAATGCTCACAGTCAAGCCACACACTCCTTCCTAATGACGAAGCGATTGCGGAAATCCCAACCCACGTGTGGAAAGCCTCCGGTGCTTCGTGGTGGGCAGTATACTCCAGATAGTCGTCCAGCCACCCCATAACGCGACCTCACACAGGACGTAAGCTTCCCCATGACTTCCCTACCGCAAACTCCGCTGGGATCACCAGCGCCCTGCCGTCAACTACAACGGGTTGTTCCATTTCTTCACGAATAATGTTGATCAACTCCATTTCCCGCCCTTCAGGTGCCTCCGCCACAATCGAGTCGTGCACCTGCATCAGGAGAACGAAGTCAGTCCCCTTGATTCGCCAGTAAATCCGGAGCAGTGCAAGGTTCAGCATATCAGCGACCATCGACTGAGGAACATGTGCTATGGCGCGACGCACGAGACGTGAATCAAACCGTCCCAGAAACTGGCGGTGTCTTCCTATCGGCGTGACTAGTTTCCTGGTCTTGCGGACTGCCTCCTCGACGGACTGCTGCCACTTCCGGATGTTCGGAAACTCCTGATAATACCGGCCAAGTGTCCGCTCCGCCTCCGCAAGCGTCAGCCCTGTGATTTCGGCAAAAGTCCTTGCGCCCACCCCATAGTTCCCACTATGGACACAGCGCTTGGCGATCTCGTAGAAGGTGTCCCCTTTTTGCACCTTTTCCTCCGGGACCCCGAAAACGCGGGAAGCGACAAGCGCATGAATCTTGCGTCCTTCTTCGAAGTAACGAATCAAGATTTCCTCATTGGCAAGCCATGCAACGGCACGGGCCTCCGCCTGGCTGTAGTCGGCTTCCACGAGGACATATCCAGGATCCGCAATGAAGATGCTCCGCAGTGCCGCACCAACTTTCGCTTCTTGATGAGGCTTCGTAACGTGTTTTGTCGGAATGTTCTGGAGGTTTGCGCCGTATCCGTAGACGTCTTTAGACGACGAGATCCGTCCTGTCACCACGCCGCTGGAAGTGCTCCCCGCCTGGTTGTAGGAAGTGACAATCCTTCCCTTGAAAAGACGAATATCCAGATAAGTGGAGAGGACTTTTTGCACTTTGCGCAGCTCAATGACCTTTTCTGCCAGCGGGAACCGGTAACGCTTCGCGATCCTGACCAAGGCCTCCTCGTCCAACGTTGGGCGGCCGGTGTGCCGGGAAATATGAGGGCGTGCCTTGAGCGTTTCATAGAACAGCTTCCGCAACTGTTGTGGGGAATTCACGTTTATAGGACGTCCCGCCAGTTGGTTCAGTTCTTCCTGGAGCTGTTCCGCACGCGCCTTCAGCTCTGCCGTGAGGGCTTCTATTTTGTCTTCGTCCGCTAGGACACCGCGTGTCCCCATGTCATGAAGCACCCGGATCAGCGGAATCTGGTAGGTCTCAATGAAGTCACGAAGTCCCGCTTCATCAACCTCTTGTTGTTGGCGTTCCCAAATCTCGTACGTCACTGCACAATCTTTGCAATTGTACAGATACAACTGCTTTGCGGAGTCCTTCCCAGGAACCCATGCCCGTCCCTCCTCCTTGTAGAAGGGTTCCCGTGTGTAGATCGAGGTGTAGAAGGCAAGGGACTTGGGAAGTTCAGGGTAGAGACAGTGTCCCACAATCATTGTGTCCCACACAAGGCCTCGGAGAACTCCCGGCCCCCCAAGCACCCGCATCTCGAACGCGGCGTTGTGGCAGCATTTCGGCACTGTGTCGTCCTGAAGCACCTCGTAGACCAGCTTCCAGACTTCAGCTTCCTCAAAGGCGGTTGGCCAGTAAGAACCGAATCCCGTGTCAAACGGGACACAGATGGCGTTCACTGCCGACCAGGCAAAACCGATGCAGGCAATGTGTCCACGAAGGGTTTCTATGTCCACTACCACAGGGAGGTGATCCTGCACAATGCGGCAAAGCGCTTCACGAACACGCTCGAATGTCGGCATCGGGTCAAGAAAGCGCTGAGGCAACGAGATCACCGGGGTTTCTGACTCCACCTTGATGCGTGCGAAATCCTTCTTGAGAATGGGAAGCCACTCATACATTCGCAAAACAGCGGCAGGGTGGTACGTCGGGATTGTCTTGATTCCCCCGGGACCCTCCAGGATTGAGCCTCTCCACTTCGTGACCCCCTTCAGGCCGGTGAGCGCGTAAAGCGCCGTGTCCCCCAGGGCGACAATGACGTTGGGACGCATACGCTCGAGCTTCTCACGAAGCTGGGGAAGGAACACGTAAGGATTGGGAAACCCCAGTTGTGTAATGTGTTTCAGGTTGTTTCTAGGTGGGCGGTAGGGAAACACATTGTCGATGTAACACTCCGACCGGCGAATGCCAACAGCGCTCAGCACCCCGTTGAGAAGCCTCCCCGCACCGCCTACAAAAGGAGTGAGTGCTTTTTCTTCCTGAGCACCAGGTGCTTCCCCGATGATAGCAATCTTCGCGTCAGCGGGTCCTACACCCGGCACCCGTGGACCGTGCACTGTCTCACCAGCCATCCCGGTCACCTCCTCGCTCCAAAGCCAGGAGCGCTTCCTTTTTCCTCCACAGCGCCAGCTCCGGATTTTCCTCCAGTGCGTCGGCTAACTGAAGGTTGACAGACACCGTTGTCGTCGACACGTTGAGCAGCCTCGCCACTGCACGCACCCGCTCCGAATGCCTTCTTTCCTTCCTCACCTCCACGAGGCGTTTATATGCCAAGGCTTCCTCCGCCCACGTCAACGGCTTGTGGTGGAGGTTTTCCATCAACTCAACCTCGAGGGCTTTGCTCTCAGACACGTCACCCAGGTCATGAGCAGGGATTGTTTCCCACCCCAGCAGTCGGCATGCTTCGTAGCGCCTGAATCCTGAGAGCAGCCGGTTCCCACTCACCACGATCGGGTGAAGAAGGCCGTGCTTCCGGATGTCTTCCGCCAGCTCTATTATGTCGCCGGGATCGATCTTGCGTCTGTGACGAGGACCGATCACGATCTCAGAAATCGGAATGTGCCGCACAGTGAAAAGGACAGTTCCGTACGCGTCCATCAGGCGTCTCTCCAACGGCGTTGGGGGTGGACAGTACCACCCCCACAGCCGAGGTTAAAACGGAATGTCATCCAGCCGTGCGTTTGATCCTCCCTGTCGCTGGAGGATCCGCTGAACTTTCGACATGGGTCCCCGCTGACCTTCGACAATGCCGACCTCGGCCCAAAAGTCGAGGCCCACAATGTCTTCGGCATTGAAGCTGGTGCCGGTCCACCGGAACCCAGTCGCACGGCAGAAGTCACGAAACGAGAAGGTTCCCACGACCAGCCAGTGAAGAATCGACCGGCCAGCATGGTCAGGGTCGTCTTCGACGAGCAGACGCACGGGAATCACCCAGTTTCCCTTTTCGCTCATGTGAGGCCGATCGTACAGAGATTCCACTCGGAGGTGGAAGGTTCCCTCGATCGGCTTATCCGCCGTCTTCTCCTCCATTTCCTCAAAAGTTGCTCCGACATCGATTTCCATGATGCTCCCTCCTGGAAACTAGAATTAGTCTGCATCAGCAGACTTGCTCTGCGAGGGCCCTGATTCATCACCTCCTTCGGAGGCCCTCATTTCCTGCCATTTTTCCACTCGCGCCAGAATCATAGAGACGCCGGCGTCGGGTGGGATTCCCTTCCAAGGTTCCGTCACAGTGACGTCTTCGACCGGCCTCAACACACCGAGGCGCGCAAGACGGCTCTTCGCCGTGTAGAGTCGATCGGCCATCGTCGTTACGACGTATCGACTTTTCCCTTCAATGTTTTCCACTGAAGTGTGCCATACCTCGTCGAACAACCCCGGAAGCTGGAATTTCAGTTTTCCCGTTACTAAAGGGGTCACCCACCCACGACCAGTCCCCTCCTCACGCTCGAAGTCTTCATGTGCTGTCACGGCCACGTGCTTCCGACTCCCGAACAGCATCATGATGGTCTGACGAAGAACATCCATCTGGCGCTGATACTCTGGCTGAGTCGGAGAACTCCCAACATGGTTGTTAAGCCAGAGCACATAAGTCATGATCAGCTCACTGAGAGCCGTCACGTCATCTAATGCGATGGACTGGACACGATCGTCACGTGCAAACGCGCGCATCGCCTCAGCAACCAGCTCCCAAGCCTGGGGCTGGAGTGCTCCTTCCTCATTACGGACCCGAATCTGCGCAAGGAGAATCCCATGTTCCCCCGCAAGCGTGAGGCTTCCTCCTGCTATGTCAATAACACCCAGTGGGCGTGGGAGTGTTCCCAACAGGAACGTTTTTCCCGTTCCGGAACGTCCGTAAAGAAGCAGGCGGAGCTTCACGTTCTCTCCCGGGTTCAAATCGGAAGCACGTTGGATCACCAAAGATGGGCGCTCTTTTGAAACAGTCCCGACAGTGATCGGTTTTGGGCGAAAGTCTTTCTCCTTCGGTTCCATTTGCACCTCCCGGCCTGCGGCTATTTATAGACCGAAATAGCCTAGAACTTCTGCCACGTTGAAAGTGGCAACCCACTCAATCAGTTTCAAGGTTCCGTAAATAGAGGTGACAACCACCCACCATTCCCAGACGGAGCACCGTCGAGGAGGCTCCTCGAGGTCCTTGTGGCACCTCCAGAGTGACACTTTCAGCGCAGTGTTCATTGCCCTTCCTCCAATGCAACACCAACGGCCGGGCCTTCAGGCCCAGGACGCCAAGGACGCACTTCGTAGAGACTCTCAATCACAGCGTCTTCCGCTTCCCGCGTTTCACACACGCAAAGTGCGTGGTAACTGCAAGCACCGAACACATAACAGGCAGTTGTGTTCCGCGGGAAATAGTTGGTGTCAAGATAGCGCGCAATCAAGTCGGACTTGATTGACAAGTCTTGAAGGAATGCATTGCGCCTCTCCGGGGACCAGGTCGTAAACTTCCGGTCGATGTCCCAGGCGCCGTTCGATCGTTTCGTCAATGTGTCCAAGAGGGCGCCGTCAGGCCACACTCCAAGCGTGGTCTGGCAACCGTAAAGATAGCAGTCCAGCTGAAAATTGGGGTTTACCATGTAGGACCACGGCCGGCTGGTCGTCTTATAATCGCGAATCCAGTAGCGACCGTTGCACAGGTCGACCTTGTCGATACGTCCTATAAGCGTGAACCGTCCCCGCGGGATTGCGAAGGTCACTTCAACATGTGCAGTCTGAAATTGATCCGACTCCCGAGGGAACCGCTGCACATAGCACTCAAGCGCAGCACGCAGATCAGCCAGATTGTAAGGGACTTTGTCAACAGCGCCATACGCCTCACGCAATGCGGCGGCGTACTCCCCTTGGCCAAGATCGACTGCCTCACCAAGATCGAAACCCTTGAAATAATGCGCAAGCGCTGTGTGCACCGCGCGCCCAAAGTCTGCATAGAGCATCATCTGCCCCGCCGCCACTAGGTGCTTCACATAGCGGTAGTAATAGCGACGTGGGCACTCCGAGAACGTGTTGAGACTGCTTGCATCAAGAACGATCTCCATGGCCTAAGTCCCCCTTTCTAAGATTTTGCCGCTTTGCGGGCACGTCTTTGGCGCGGCGGGCTTAAGGTCAGCTTGTGCTGCCGTGCGGCACGCAACGCTTCAACGTCCACTGTCACACGGGACGGAGCGTCTTCGACGTCAAGAACAAGACGAACCGGACCCCGTGGCTTTCCTAAAGAGACCCCGCCGGACTGCAGGATGAATACTTTCATCAAAGTGCCTCCTTGACCGCCTTCTTGAGCGCTCCCCACCCGACGGAGTTTGCCCACCTGCCGTGCAGGGAACGCTCCGTCACGTGGAAGGAGTAATGCGTCTCCTTCTGACGTGGCGGATAAGTCATGACCACCGGTGGATCACCGTGAAGCCACACCAGCGCAACTGTACCGGGTTCGACCGTTCCAGTTACCGTCCACCGCAGTCTTGTTCCACGCGGCCCGATGATCTTACGCGGGTACGCCTGTATCACTCGCACGACCACCCTTGAGGGGTACAGCATCAAGAGATTTCCCTTTGGAATCAGCCGCGTGACCGTCTGGCCCGTGCGCTGTTCTATCTGCGTCACGATTTCGCTGCCTTCCTTGATCATGCTGCCACCTCCCCGTGAAAGTTCTCTCTGCTTTGTTTGGCGGTGTTCCTTACGGTTTTTAAGCTCCCGATACAAAGCAACTATCGCAGGATCAACGAGATCTAGTTCAGCCTGCATCCCGACCAGATGCAAAATGTATTTAAGCAGTGCGGTCTGCTCGATCTGCCTCACGTGTTCCCGCGAGAAACCCCAGATCTCGGCGATTTCCTCAAGAGTCCATGGGTCCTGGATCAGAAACTGACAACCTCGGTCACGCCGCAACGCGTCATTCGTCCGTCGACGGCGCCGCCCCAAGCGCACCGCCGGATTCAGGAGATGTGCAGGACAGTCAAACTGTGAACAAACCTCACCTCGGCGAGGGACACAACTCGGGAACTGTGTCACGGTGATCTCCTTTGCGCCAAGGAAGATAAACCGCCACGACTTCATACTTCGCCGGGTCGAACGTCTCCGGCTCGTCGTAAGAGAAAGCGTCTTCACCCTCACGCCATAACGAGTATTGGGGCGTCACGGTATCTCTGCGCTTCAAGATCCAGCACGCGACACCTCGCGCAACGAAGTGGCTGAACCAACTCAGCAACTCCGTTGGTCTCTCGACTGAAACGCTGAACTTAAAGACGTTCATCGTCAGCCTCCCAAGCAATATAAACAGCCTCAGGGTCCACCGAAGTCGCAAGGACGTACGGGGCATAGCCCGGGCTTTCCATCACGTTGCTGTAATTGCTGGAAACGAACCATCTCGGTACGGGATGATCTGGAAAAGGGCGGGTGTAAAGGAAATACTCGCCCTGCGCGTTATCTACAAGACGGATACGCGTCCGGTTATACGACACAGATATTCTCATGACAGTTCCTCCATTTCGCAGTCTTTCTCTTCACGGACTATGACGGCACGATCAAGCAGTGCACTGCTATTGTGACGAGGCACCCTCATCACTCTGCCGTGCATGTTCACAGTGTAGCGCGAGGAGGAGGGCCCACCTGTCACGAGAAGCCTTAATAGGCCAAGAGCCAGCTCTTCGATACAGACCGGGGAGTATCGTCCGAGATGGATGCGCATCAGCCCTCCTCATCGTCCTCGGTGACTCCAACGGAGAG
>Ga0078972_1012073_pt1 | contig 15069 bp, 11 predicted proteins | sample YelNatPaOPGAMG01_FD_67568 | JGI IMG/M metagenome (GOLD analysis project Ga0078972, IMG submission 67568) | Hot spring thermophilic microbial communities from Obsidian Pool, Yellowstone National Park, USA - OP-RAMG-01 (SPADES assembly) (version 2) | ecosystem: Environmental > Aquatic > Thermal... | reverse complement strand
AGTCCTTTACCGCATCAAAGTATCGGCTTCGAAGGAAGGCAAAACGCTCGCCTCGATCGAAACCGCAAAGTATTACGGAGGTCAGGCGCATGATTGAAAAGCTCCGCGGCGAAAAGGGCGCTTCCTCGGTTATGGTCGTACTGCTGCTCGTTGCGCTCCTCGTTTTCGGGATAGCGGCTCTTACGACCGCGCTCTCGAGCGCGCGGCTCGGCCAGAAGGTGTCCGAATGGAATACGGCCTATTACGCGGCGGAGGCGCAGGCGAACGAGAGGCTCGCCGAAATTGACAAGGCGGTTAACGAAGCGCGGCTGTCCGCGTACGGTTTCGAGACGGCGCTTGAAAGCGGGTTGGGGTCGCTTGGATTCAAGACTTGCGTCGAAAAGAAGGACGGCCGCCTGCTGATCGGATACGAGGCGAAAAGCGGCGGAATAGCGATAGACGTCGTTTTGTCGGCAAGCGCCACGGACGGATTGAAGATACTTCAGTGGAAAGAGCGGCAATGATTTAGCCGGCAAAAAATATACAGCTATATTCACGGCATATATGAAACTACGATTCGCAACACTGCTCGCCGCATGTATGCTCCTTGCGGGCTGTTCTGTCGGAAGCATAATAAACAATATCGACTCCCCCGCCGCTTCCATGCCTTCGGGCGAAGAGCTCGATTTGTTGTTCGAATCGGAGCTTCCCGGCCCCGTCCTCCCGCCTTCCGTAAAACCTTCGGAGCCGATATGCACGGATTACACTGGGATGGGGCTGCTGCGGATATGCTACCCGGACGATTCCGGCGCCGCCCTGAAGCTTCAGGTTATTTCCGGGGACGAGACGATAGTCTATAACCTTAAAGGCGACGGCTCCAACGAGGATTTCTCGCTGCAGTTCGGCAACGGCAGATACACCGCAAGGATAATGCAGAACGCGCAGGGCGACGAGTATTTCGCGGTAAAGGCGAAATCCTTCGACGTAAAAATGGCCGACGAGAACGACGCGTTCCTGAATTCGATCCAGAACGTATTCTGGAATTACGAAATGCCCCCTATAAAAGACGTGCGCAAAATAGTGGCCGGCGCCTTTGCCGGGCCGGAAAAAGACTTAAGATATTCGTGTGTAAGATATATATACGCCTATATAGTAAAACATATCAAATACGATTCCGACAAACTGAAAAATCTGAGCTTCGACTACGTTCCCGACATCGTACAGACATACGAGCGGGAAAAGGGCATCTGCTACGATTATTCCTCCCTTTTCGCGGCGATGCTGCGAAGCGCGGGCATACCGGCAAAGCTCGTCAAGGGATACGCGGACTACGCTCCGGACTCGTACCACGCGTGGAACGAGGTCTTCGTGGACGGCAGATGGATAGTCGTCGACACCACGCGCGACGCCACGCTTTTGAATTCGGGCGGCGCGTTCGAGATGGAAAAAGCGCCCTCCGGCTACTCGGTCGTGCATACATACTGACGCCCGCAAACCGTCCCGCTTTGCTTAAATACGCGGCTTATATCCCGAGCATAAACATCCGCCTTTTTTTCATTAGCGACTAATGAATTATCCTTGTTTTTTGTTTTTTTATCGCCGCCTTGCTTCCTCATGCTTCTTCGCAGCGCGCGCCTAAGGAATAAAAACGGCATGGAGTTGGAAATACTTCTTTTAACACGTTTTTCGGAGCGGCGATTGGACGGGAACGGCAAAAACAACGCAATAAACGGGAACGGCGGAGCGGACGGGTTCCCCCGCGCGGGAAAAAGCGCGTTGAGGATGTTCCTTTCGCTGTTTTTTTTCACCGCCGCGATCGGAACGGCGATACTGCTTTTATTCGTTTATGTCGCGCTGCCCGCCATAGTTTCGCGTATCTCCGATTTCATTGACGACAATTTCGCGCGGGAGCTGTACGGAAGCACTTTGATTCCTGACGACGGCGCCCCCGCGTTCGGGCAGACTCCGGCGCCGGAGGCTCCGGCTTTGCCGCGGGACTGCTATTCCTACGCGCTTTCGCAAAACCCCGACGTCGCAGGCAGGATCCGCATCGAAGGCGCCGGGATATACTATCTCGTGCTTCAGGCGCACGACAATGAAAAGTATTTGAAAACCGGCTATTCGGGCGAGGCGAGCGACCGCGGAGCGATATTCCTCGATCACAGATGCGACACGAGGCCTGAGGCTTTCCACGGTCATTACATAATATACGGCCATAACGCGCGGGACGGCACGATGTTCCACAACCTGACGAAATACAAGGACGGCGGTTTTTTTTACGCGAACAGGAAGATCGGTTTCGATACTCTATATGAGGATTACGAATGGGAGATTTTTTCCGTATACGTGACCGATATAGGCTTCGATTTCATCAGAACGGATTTTTCGGACGGCGCGGACTGGCTTTCGTTCCTGCGCGAGGTCCAGCGCAAGAGCATGTACGAAACCGATACCGTCCTTCGCCCGGACGACGTCGTTCTTACCCTTTGCACATGCACAAACGAATCGGACGACACGCGGCTCGTGCTGCACGCGAGGCTCGCAGCATAATTTCACGCGAGCTTTTTCAGCAGATCCCCGACGCAGTGTTCGAGATCCCGCGAATTGTCGATTACGACGTCGGCATACGCCTCGTAAAGCGGCTTTCTCTCTTTGTAAAGCCTTTCGATCGCCTCCGTTCCGCCGGCGAGCAGCGGCCTCCCTTCGGTGCGCGCGTTTTTCAGCAGCGTTTCGAGAGGCATGTCTATGAAAACTATTATGCCCGTGTTCCGGAGCGCCTCCATGTTGCGCCTGTCGAGTATTATGCCCCCGCCGGTCGAGACGACGGTGTTTTCCATCGCCGCCGCGTCAAGCGCCGCCTCGCGCTCGTAAGCCCGGAACGCCGCTTCCCCGAGCGCGGCGAATATTGCCGGTATGTTTCCGTGCCGCCGCTCGATCATCTCGTCGGTATCGGCGAAGGGCATCCCGAGCAGCGCGGCCGCCCTCTTCCCCGCCGACGTCTTCCCGCTCCCGGGCATCCCGATCAGCACTATGTTCGCGTTCTCTTTCCTGCGCCGCATATACGCGAAAAGGCCGCGGTAGATTTCCTTCCCGAAAGGCCTCCCGTTCCAGATCTCTTCCGACTTGACCGCCTGCGCGCAAAGCATCCACAATCCGCCCGCCGCGATTATCCCCCTCTCGCGAGCCTTGGCGATCAGCTTCGTCACAGGCGGGTTGTAGATCATGTCTATAACCGCGCCGCACTTGTCCAACACCTTGTCCGAAACGGGGCAGCCCTCGTTGTCCGGGAACATGCCGACCGGCGTCGTGTTTATAAGAACGTCTATCGCGGGCAGCGATTCGAGTTCCGCGTAGCTTACGTAAGGGTATTTCCCCGTTTTGTCCGGGGCGCGGCTCGCGAACACTATTTCGTCAGCGCCCAAATCCGAAAGCAGCTTGCGCGCGCATTTCGCCGCGCCTCCGGTCCCCAATATCACCGCTTTTTTCCCTTCGACGACCACGCCGGACGAATCGATCAGTACCTTGAGCCCGAAATAATCTGTGTTGTATCCGGTCTTCTTCGAGCCTTCGAAACATACGGTATTGACCGCCCCTATATCCGACGCCTCCGCGGACACGGCGTCGAGATGCTCCATGATATCGGTTTTGTACGGTATCGTGACGTTCGCCCCCGCGTACCCGCCGCGCTCCAGCTTGTCCAAAAGATCCCCGAGACCGTTTTTCTGCGTCTCGAACAGCTCGTATCCGACGCTTATGCCGGTCAGAGCCGAAAACTTTTCATGTATTTCCGGAGAAAAGCTGTGCGCCAGTTTTTCGCCTATCAGCCCCGCCTTCATTGTATGCTGTCCTTTTCATAGCTGCCTAAGAATATGAATTCCTGCGTCTTCTCCCTTACCCTGTCGACCGTTTTTTTCACGCCTTCGTCGTATATGCTTCCCTCGAAATCGACATGGAACATGTACTCGAAAGGCTTGCCCCTGACCGGCCGCGATTCGAGCTTCAGTATGTTTATCTTGCCTTCCGCGAACGTGTTCAGCACCGCGGACAGCGCCCCCGGCTTATGCTGCGTCATCAGCACGACGCTGGTCTTGTCGCAGCCCTCTGCGGAGCGCGGCTGTTTCCCGACGACCACGAAACGGGTATAGTTGCTGCCGCTGTTCTGTATGTTCTCGCGCAGCACTTTTAGCCCGTATACTTCCGCGGCCTTCGAGGAAGCGATACAGGCGAGCGTTTTGTCCCCCTGCTGCGCCACCGTCCTCGCCGCCTGCGCGGTGCTCAGGCTGGAGCGCTTTTCGACATGAGGGTATCCGGAAAGGAAAGCGCTGCACTGCGCGAAAGGCTCCGGGTGAGAGTATATCGCCTTTATATCCCCGATTTCGGAATCGGGCGTCCCGAGAAGGCTGTGCGCGACGCGCAGCATCTTCTCGGCGGTTATGTAAAAGCCGTACTTCGCGAGCAGGTCGATGACCGCGGTAATGCTCCCGGTCTCCGTGTTCTCCGCCGGCACTATCGCGCAGTCTATCTCCTCGTTTTTTAGCCCTTCGAAAATGTCTTCGAATGTGTCGTAACTTACGAAATCGGCGTCCCCGAAGGTTTCCTCTGCTGCTATATGCGAGAACGAGCCTCTTATGCCTAAGTAGCCGACGCGCCCGGCCGCGGAGCCGGCGGGGTCCTCCCTTTTGCCGATCAGCTTTTCCTCGCTTTTCTTGCTCGTCTCGATCAGGGCGCGGAAAAAGCTTTTCGCCTCTTCGCTGTATTCCTTGTTGCGCAGCAGGCACAGCGCCTGCGCTATGACCTCTTCCTCGCGCCTGCTGTCTGAAACCTTTTTGCCGTAGTATCCCTTCAGCGCCGCGATCTTTTTTACAATGTCCATCCTGTCCTCGAACAGCGCCAAAAGCTTTTTGTCGATCCCTTTTATATGTTCCCTCAATACCGCAAGCTCGTCATCGTATCCCATAGCAAACACCTCCGCTGATAAGGTCGAGCACCGCTACGCACGCGGCCGCCTCGATAACGGGCACCGCGCGCGGCACGATGCACGGGTCGTGCCTCCCCGTTATCTCTATCGTTTCGGGCTCCATCGTTTCGAGATTGACCGTCCTCTGGGGCTTTGATACCGACGGCGTGGGCTTGACCGCGACCTCGAATATTATAGGCATCCCGTTCGTTATGCCGCCCAATATGCCTCCGTTGTTATTGGAAAGCGCGCATATGCGCCCGTCTTTTAACGCGTAGGCGTCGTTGGCCTCGCCGCCGCGCATCCGCGCCATTTTAAAGCCCGCTCCGAACGACACCGCCTTAACGGCGGGGACCGCGAAAAGGATCGACGACAGCGCGCTCTCGGCGCTCCCGAAATACTCGGCGCCAGCTCCTGCCGGAACTCCGGCGACGGCGCATTCCACGGAGCCGCCCACCGAATCGCCTTCTTTTGCCGCCTCTTTTATCTTCGCCAACATATCTTCCCTGACCGACGCGTCGAGCAGCGGAAAGCGGGAGCTTTTAAGAGCCTCCGCCAGCTCCCGCGGCACTTCAAGGCCGAACGCGCCGTCCTCGACCCCCGCGATGCTCTTTATATGAGCGGCGGTATAGATCCCTTTTTGTTCGAGCGCCTGCGATGCGACCGCTCCCGCGAAGACGAGCGGCGCGGTCAGCCTGCCGGAGAAAACGCCTCCTCCGCGCGGATCGTTGAACCCCGCGTAGCGCACGCTTGCGGTATAATCGGCGTGGCCGGGACGGTTAAGGCCCTTCCGGTAATCCCCGGAACGGGCGGCCCTGTTTTCGCACACCGCGCATAAAGGCGCGCCGGTGGTGATCCCCTTGTACGTACCGCTGAGTATCCTAAATTCGTCGTCCTCGCGGCGTTTCGTCGACCATTCCTCGTCTCCGGCTTTCCTCCTTTCGAGAAAGGCGTTTATTTTACCGGCGTCGAGCCGCAGTCCCGGAGCGAGCCCGCTTATGACTACGCCGATCGCCTCTCCGTGCGACTCGCCGAATATGTCGATTGTCAGATTTTTCCCCCATATGCTCATGAGACTTTCCCTCCAAGCGACTTTAAGTCTTCGAAGAACCCGGGATACGACTTGTTCACGCATTCAGCTCCGGCTATCGTCACCGGCGCGCCTGCCGCCATTACCGACAGGGCCATGGCTATCCTGTGGTCCCCGAACGAGTCGGCTTTCCCGCCCTTTATCCCGCCGCCGTGTACCGTAAGCGAATCGGACGATTCCTCGGCTTTTACTCCCAACCCGTTTAAGTTGTCGCATAACGCCTTTAGGCGGTTGGATTCCTTTATCCTCAGCCTCGCGGCGCCCATTATACGCGTCGTGCCTTCGGCATACGCCGCCGCCGCGGCTATAGGAGGCACGAGGTCGGGGCATTGCGATACGTCTACCTCGATACCGTGAAGCGCCGATTTTTCGACCCGGACGGCGTTTTCGCTCCGCTCTATGCGGGCGCCCATCCGTTTCATTATTTCGATTATGGCCCTGTCCGGCTGCAAAGAATCCCCCCGCAGGCCGTCGATAGTTACGCCGCCCGAAAGAGCCGCGGCGGCTATGAAAAAAGCCGCCTGCGACCAGTCTCCCTCGACTTTTACGTCGCGGGGTTCATATTTCTGATTGCCTTTTACGGTATAGCTCCCGTTCTGCCGTCCGATACGGATCCCGAACTTTTCGAGCGTATCGAGGGTCATGTCTACATAGCCCTTCGATTCGAGTTCGCCGTCGACGTCCAGCACCGAATCTTCTTCAAGGAGCGGCAGCGCGAACAGCAGCCCGGTTATATACTGCGAGCTTACCCCGCCGCCGATTCGATACTTACCGCCCCTGAGCGAACCGTACACCTTGAGGGGCAGGTTCTTGTCATACGGTTTATAGATCGGGATCCGCTGCGCTTCGAATATCTTTAAGTATTCTCCGATAGGACGCTCCGGGAGCCTTCCTCTGCCGGTAAATTCGGGCGTCCCCCCGAGCGCGCACGCGACGGGGATCATGAACCGAAGCGTCGACCCCGACTCCGCGCAGTCTATACGCGCGTTTTCGTATCCGCCCATCCCGCCGTCGATATAAAGGACGTTGTACCTGCCCGCCGGCTGGATCCTTATGCCGCATCCGAGCTCCTCGCACGCCCTTACGGTAGCGGCGATGTCGTCGGACATGTCGACGTTTTCGATAACGCTTCGCCCCCGCGCCAGCGCCGCGGCGATCACCGCTCTGTGCGCCGCGCTTTTCGACGGAGGCGCGGTGATTTTTCCGTTTATGCCATATGGCGATACGGTAATATCCATCATTTAACCCCAAAAATAAATTCTTGCGCTTCGCCCGCCGGAAGCGGGTACAAAAACGCCTCTCCCGGTTCCTTCAAAAGCACTAAATTAAGCGCCCCGGAAAGGTTTTTCTTGTCCACGAATATGCCTTCCATCACCTCGCGCGCGCCGAAGCCTTCGAGACCAGCCGGAAGCCCGTATTTTTCGAGCAATCTCCCGACCCTTCCCGACGCGCCTTTTGCGGTCAAGCCTCTCGCCTCGCCAACCGCGGTAACAAAGGCCATCCCGCGCGCCACCGCCTGTCCGTGCGTCATCGGCTCTCCTTTTTTTGCGCATATCCTTTCGAGAGCGTGGCCAACCGTATGCCCGAAATTCAGCAGCATCCTCTCTCCCGAGTCCCTCTCGTCGGCGGCGACGATATCCCTCTTTATCTCCACGCACCTCTTGATAAGACCGCCGAGCATCGGCGAGCACGCGCCGATAACGTTGTCCTCCAATACGGCGAGCATTTCCTTATCTTTTATCAGCGCGTACTTTATCATCTCCGCCATCCCGCCCGAAAAGTCGTCCGCGCTCAAAGTCTTAAGCAGTGCCGTGTCGGCGTATACCGCGCGGGGATGATGGTAAGCGCCCGCGAGGTTCTTCCCCTCCGGCAGGTTTACCCCCGTCTTTCCGCCAATCGAGCTGTCGATCTGCGCGAGCAGCGTCGTCGGTATTTGCGCGTACCGGACGCCGCGCAGGTAGCACGAGGCGGCGAAACCCGCGAGGTCCCCGACGACTCCCCCTCCGAACGCTATTACCACGTCGGAGCGCGTAAATCCGTCGCGCGCGAGCCCGCTCAGCACCTCCGACAACACGCTCAAGCTCTTCGAGCGTTCGCCGGGAGAGACGATTATGAAACCGTACCCGGCGCCCGCGGTTTCAAGCGCGTTTTTGAACCTCTCCCCGTACAGCCGGAACACGTTTTCGTCGGTGATCACGGCGAAGCGGCTGCCTGGGAACGAGTCCGCCAGCATCCGCGGTATCCGTTCGAGCAGACCTTCTTCGATCACCGCCTCGTAAGCGTTTTCGCGCGCCTTGATCGTTACCGTTTCTCTCATGTTTCAGACCTGCCTGCCCATCAGGGCTGCGGCTCCCTTTATCTTTTTTACGGCCTCAGAGAACGTGTCGGGAAGAAGCGACTGCTTCCCGTCCGAAAGCGCCTCCGCCGGTTTTTCGTGCACTTCGATTATGAGCCCGTCCGCGCCGACGCATACGGCGGCTAACGACAGCGGCTCGACCGCCCACCACAGCCCGGCGGCGTGGCTCGGGTCCACTATCACGGGCAGGTGGCTAAGGCGCTTTACGACGGGCACGGCCGACAGGTCAAGCGTATTGCGCGTATACGTTTCGAACGTGCGTATGCCGCGTTCGCAGAGTATGACGTTATTGTTTCCTCCCGAGAGTATATACTCCGCCGACATCAGCCATTCCTCGATCGTCGCGGAAAGCCCGCGCTTCAACATCACCGGCTTTTTGCATTTCCCGAGCTGCTGGAGCAGCACGAAGTTCTGCATGTTGCGCGCGCCGACCTGAATAAGGTCCACCTTTTCCACGAACAGGTCCAAAAGCTCGACGTTCGTTATTTCGGACACGATAGGCAGCCCGGTCTCCTTCTTCGCCGTTTCAAGGAACCTAAGCCCGTCGAGTCCCAGCCCCTGGAACCTGTACGGGTTCGTCCTCGGTTTAAAAGCGCCTCCGCGAAGCATGTTCGCGCCCGCCTGCTTTACCTTTTTCGCGATGGATACGATCTGCTCCTCGCTCTCGACCGCGCAGGGCCCCGCGATAAGCGCGATCCTTTCGCCGCCTATCCCGAATCCGTTTACGTTTACTATCGTGTCGTCGGGATGGAACGCCCGGTTCGCCTTTTTATAGGGTTCCTGGACGCGCATCGCCCGGTGGACGATATCGATCTCCTGTATGGAGTCGATTTCGATCGCCGACGTGTCGCCTATCAGCCCTAAGATCGAGTAGTTTACCCCGTCGATCCGCTGCACTTCGAGGCCGTGGGTTTTTTCGAGCGTCCGCACGAGTTCGGCCACCTTATGCTCCTCGGCCCCGGGATTGAGTACTATTATCATAATATACCTCCAAATTATATACCATCGTTTGCAATTAAAAAAGGGAGTCCGGTACGGGCTCCCCTCAAAAACACGCTTTAAAATATTTTTTAACCGGCCCATCCCCGCTGAAAGCTATTCGTTTTGCACGCGAAATACCCGAAGCTCCAATAGCTCCGGCCGGTAAACGAGAAGTTTTTGTTTGCTTTCGAACGGTTCATGTCATTCTCCGGTTTCGTTTATATCATTATATGCGGCGGCGCGCCGGCCGTCAAGGAAATTTAGTTTAACCGTATGGGTTTTTTGTATGACGTCAATTCGACGCGACAAGCGCAATGTCGGCATCCGAATTTGGTATCTTTTTTATGATGGCCTTTAATTCCGCGTCTGTTTTGATCATCCTTATCAGCGTCTCGACGACATGCCCGTCGAACTGCGTACCCGAACCTTCTTTAAGCTGCCTTATCGTTTCTTCGAGAGAAAGATGTTTCCTGTAATGCCGGTCGCTCATCATGGCGTCGAACGCGTCCGCGACCGCTATTATCCTCGCGGACAGCCCGATTTGTTCGCCTTTGATACCGTCCGGATAACCCGTTCCGTCCACATGCTCGTGATGGTGCCTCACTATCGGAACGATATCGTGAAACATCGACACCGCCGATAATATCATCGCGCCTTTTATCGGATGCTGCTTTACTTCCTCGTATTCCTCCGGGCTTAAGCTGTCCCGCTTCATCAATATGTCGTCGGCCGTGCCGATCTTACCGATGTCGTGAAATATCCCCGCTATTCTCAATTGTTCGAGCTCGGCCGGCGTCAATCCGAACTTTTTTCCTATCTTGGTGGCAAAATATGCGACCCTGTCCGAATGCCCGCGCGTATATACGTCTTTTGCGTCGACGGCGAGCCTTAAAACCTCGATCGTATCCATATACCTGACTTTAAGCTGCGCGTAAGTGTCGTTGAGTTCTTCATTCTTGATATTTACGAGCGAGTGAAGAAAAGCGTTGTTGATCGAGGACGCCGCCTGATTGGCATATATCTGCAGCAATTTCAGGCCTTCGTCCGCGTTGAAGCTGCTCACGTATATCGCGCCTATCGCGGAGTTCGTGTCTCCGCCGAGCGGCACGATTACGCCGTCCGGAACGTTGACGACCTTCATGCCCGTACGCGCCCTGCCTATCGCTTCCATAAGCTCGTGGTCGAGCAGTTCGGGAAACTCGTCTATATTCACGTCATATTTCCCGATGCCTTTGAAAATGCTCTTTTTCGCGTTCTCGTCCTTCAGCTGCTCGATTCCCGGAATGTCGTCCACCAATATGAACGCGTCCTTGCTGTTGACCATCGGAAGGAGCTGCTTCAATATCTCCTCGAGTATGTTGCCGATAGGCTGAAGCTGGTATATCTTTGGCACCGAGCCCAATATGCTCTGGAGCCCGTCCCTGAATTTCTGTATCGTGCGCATCTGCGAGATCGACTTAATCCCCGATTCGACGAGAAGCTGAAGCTGGTCCATGCGGTCGCTTTTTTCGCAGTACGCCTGTATATCAAGCGATTTTATGGTGTTTATCGGGGGCGCAAGGTCTTTATGCCCCGTAAGAAGCAGTATGTAAAGCTCGCTGTTTGTTTTGCGTATCTGTTCCACGACTGCCTCGCCGTGTATCGGCTGCATGAAATAATCGAGTATCAGGAGATCGTAATGCTTTTTCGACAACTCCTTGAGCCCGAGAACGGGATCGGAAAAACACTTGCACCAGTATCCGTTGCGGTTCAGGAGCGCCTGTATGCTTTCGAGTATCCCTTCCTCGTCGTCTATGACCATTATCCTGTATTCTTCGGATATCTCGTTCTGCCTGTTTTTACGCATACCGTCCCGCCTCCGCTGCCATTTTTGACTCCTGGATAGGCAACTGGATATAAAACCTCGTGCCTTTCCCCGGTTTCGATTCGAACCACATGTTTCCCCTGAATTTTCCCTTTATGGTGCTGTACGACATGTAAAGCCCAAGCCCGGTGCCGTGCTTTCCTTTTGTAGTAACCATCTCCTTGAAAAGCTTGTCTTTGACCCTTTCGTCTATGCCCGTCGCGAAGTCGCTGACCGAAATGGTGAGCTTGTTCTGATCCGACGTAACTTTGAGCACTATTTCCCCGCCTTTATGCCCGTAAGCCTGTATCGCGTTAGCGATCAGGTTGTCGAGTATCTGCACCATGCTGTTTATGTCGCCTTCTATCCGCAGCCCGGATCTGACCAGCACGTTCTGTTTATAAACGCACTTGTTTCTTACGATCTCGTGGTTCATGAGTATCTTGACGCGTTTGAGCAGTTCGTCCAAGGTGAACCACTCCCGTTCCGGATTGTTGAACTTCGTCGCCTGATCCTTGACCGTCGATATTATGTCCGACATATACGCAAGGTGCGTTTTCATCTTTCCCAACCATTGCTGCATCTCGGCGGCTATCTCTTTATGGTCGTCCGTATTGACATCGGGATCGCCGATCGACGCCGCGTATTCCTTCGCCAGCCACTGCAGCTGATCGATGCCGCCGGCCAAGGACATGATCGGGGTCTTGAGGTTATGCGCGATCCCGCCTATCATCTGCCCCAACGACGCGAGCCTTTCCTTTTCGAGCAGTATCGCCTGGTTCTCCTGTATTTTCTCCATGTCTTTGATATGCTGCGTTATGTCCTTGAACAAAAGTATAACGCCTATCACCCTGCCGCGCAGATATATCGGCGTAAACTCCACCGTGTAATATCTCTTGTCGCCGTCCACGGTTATCTCGATATCTTTCGTGATTATGATATTTTTCTTGAACGTATCGAGTATCAGCCCGCGGATCTGCCCGGCGTCAAACGGGCTCCCCTGTCCGGACAATATTGTATAAAGGTTTTCGCCTTTGCGCAAGGCGGTAAAAAAATGAAAACCGTCCACGAAAGGCTTGTTATAGTCTATCACATTAAGGTCGGCGTCCACTACGACGAAGCTGTCCGAGATGCGGTTTATGACGGTCTGAAGCGCGATGGGCGTCACTTTGAGAAGCCTGAACCTGAACATCCCGAGCAGGTACAGGAACACCGTCGCCGTAAACGCCACGGGCGTCGAATACGTATTGAATCCCGGCAGATTCAGAGTATAGCAAACGTTCACGACGGTGGGGATAACGCTGCCCGCGATTATCAGTATCGCCTGCGCCGACCATATCCCCGAATTCCGTACCGCGAAATAACTAAGATACACGAACCCCGTCAGCAGGCATACATACGAATACAAAGCGTGCACGTAAAAATAGACGCCGAGCCGCGCGGATTGTATGCCTTTGTCCACCGATTCGGGGTATTGAACGAAAAACAGGTGATGGAAATCATTCGTCCACAACATTATAATAGTCACAATGGGTATTATAAACAATAACAGGCTCTTTTTCGACAGCCCCCTTTCGGGCTGGGCGTAAGCTTTTCCGAGTATTATCAGGCTTACCGGCGCAAAAGCGGCGCCGAAATAACCCATGTTTTCCCAGAACATATAACGGCGAAGAGTGGTCCCAAATATGTCTTGCATCATAATTGCGATTGATAGAATAAAAATAGCTATTATAATCATCAAGAAACTGTAGTGAAGAAGAACTTTCTTTTTCCTCGTGATTATATAGAATGACATCAGCAGTAGTATCAAGCTTGTGAAACAGGTCATATAAAAAGCCGCGGACATTTAAACCTCCTTATACTGCCTGTCGCCGATGCTGTTCAAAAACCGCCCGAGATAACCGGAGTCGATCGAGGGCCAGCGAAATCCGCCCTCTTCAAGCCTGCGGGCCGTAAGAGCGTTCGTAACCTTGATCCGCGCCTCGCCGCCATCGTTTATATCGTTTATCAGCCCCGTCAATCGATCCGGATCGCCTTTCCTGCTTATTTGCCTTATCCTGTCGCGAAATTCCTCGTCGGCGATCTCATCAATAGCGTATCCGTTTTCTTTGAGCATCGATACGATGTCTCTTAAAGTGATCTTATTGTCATTGTAAACATGAAAAACGGGATTGCGCGTATCCGTCACGGAAAGGATCAGTATCGCTTCCGCGCAGCAATCCACCGGCGTAAGCTCGATTTCGGTTTGCAACGCCCCCGCCGGGACGAATCCCAAGTCGCAAAGCGCCTTGATCCTGTTCGCGAACGCGTTCCTCTCGGGACGCGCCTGAAACCTGCCGTCCGTCGTCCCGGTCAGGAGCCCGACCCTGAAAATCCTCGCGTTCAGCCCTTTTTTAATCGCGCCGTAAACGATCCTTTCGGCCTCGTATTTGCTCTTTACGTATTCGTTGAACGAATAGTCCTGCCCGATATAAAGGCATCTCTCGTCGAATTCCCCGGTTCTTTCCCTGTCGATTATATAATATTTACCCGAAACGCTGCACGTTGAAACATGAATCAGCGCTAAATCAAGCGCCTTCGCCAGCCCAACGGCGTGTTTTGTCCCGAGAACGTTCGTACTATAAAACGCTTCCGCAGACCCGATATGGTCGGTAAGCGCGGCGCAGTGTATAAGAGCGCCGGCGCGGATTTGCGATATTACGTCCCCGCCAAGCCCGAAATCCGGTTCGGCGATATTGCCCCGTATTACGGCGGCGCGTTTCAATATCCGCGAGCAGATTTCCGCGCCGAAATAGAAAAGCATTGTGTCTCTTAAGCGCTTTTCGCATTTTTCGTCGTCGGCGCCTCTGACGAGGCAGTACGCGCGCGTCCCGGGCGAGCGCGTCAGTCGTTCGAGCAGGTGCGCTCCGAGATAACCCGTCGCGCCCGTGAGAAATACGCTTTTCAGCGGCACGGGCCGCAAATGCTCAAACTCGGGTATGTATATGCGTCTTTCTTTACTCTTTGCGCTTTCGGGAACGGTTTCGTTTTTATTCATTCTTTCGCAGATCTCACGCAGCGTCCGGCCCTCGTAAAAATCCTTCGTGCGAATGCTCCAGCCGTATTGGAACACCGCGGACTGCACCTTTATGACTCCCAAAGAATCGCCTCCCAGTTCGAAAAAATCGTCGTCCGGGCCGATCCCGTTCGTTTTCAGCACGCGCTCCCATACCCGCGCCATCTTTTTCTCGGTATTCGTCATTCCGGCGCGGGTCGACGCGCTCTTTTCCGGCGCGCCGTGATTTTTAGGCTCCGGTAAAGCCTTCCTGTCCGTTTTCCCGCTCAGCGTCGAAGGCATCTCTTTCATCGCGACGAAGACCGAGGGTACCATATAAACGGGAAGCTTTTTGCTTAAATGCTGCCTCAATGTTTCGGCGCTTACCCCGTCCGCCGACTTGTAATACGCGCACAGGTATTTGTCCGCCCCCTCGCCCCAGTCTTTAACGACCGCTTCTTCGACCCCTTTTACCTCGCGGATTGCGGCCTCAATTTCCCCGAGCTCTATCCGCAGGCCTCTTATTTTTACCTGATGGTCGGCTCTGCCGCACATCTCTATCTCCCCGTTCTCGAGAAACGCGCAGACGTCTCCTGTCCGGTACATCGTATGCCCGGGCCGGAAAGGGTCGGGAAGGAACTTCGAGCGGTTAAGCTCGTCCCTGTTTATATAGCCGCGCACCGATACGCCTATACCGCTTATATACGCCTCGCCAAGCACTCCCACGGGCACGGGCCTTAAGTTTCTGTCAAGAATATAGATACGGGTGTTAATTATCGGTCTGCCAACCGTTATATCAGAGGTTTTATTTAGAACTTTAAAAGTACTA
>Ga0078972_1012071_pt1 | contig 15070 bp, 14 predicted proteins | sample YelNatPaOPGAMG01_FD_67568 | JGI IMG/M metagenome (GOLD analysis project Ga0078972, IMG submission 67568) | Hot spring thermophilic microbial communities from Obsidian Pool, Yellowstone National Park, USA - OP-RAMG-01 (SPADES assembly) (version 2) | ecosystem: Environmental > Aquatic > Thermal... | reverse complement strand
TTTTATAACATTTGCTAATTCTTGGTTCATATCTTCATCTCATTTTAACGCTAAATTTTAACCTTCCTCCTCCATAACAACATAAAGTCCAGTATTTATTGTCAGGATGCCACCTGTGCCCTTTTATAATTTTTATCTTCTCCACAAATTGAGGATTATATGGAAAAGAAACGATTAAATTATTCTCTTTGTCTTTTAGGATTTTGTCTTTCAAATTCATATTTTTATTATATACATTCTTAATTAAATGTCAAGCAAAATTCAATAACGTTTCCAGCATAAAAGAAGTTTTTGCGAAGCAAAAATTTGCATGCCAAAGTCTCGACGCAGGGGAGAAGCGGCGGGCACGTGCTGTGTTAGGCGAATCGTTGGCATTCTATTATCCAACATCCTCTTCTTCAATACTAACGCCTGCCTGATTTATTGCCTCTTTAATCTTATCTTCATATTCTGAAATCTTTATCTCTCCATTCTGTGCAGATATCTCAATTCTTATATCTACCTGATTAAACTTGCTTTTGATGTAGTTAATCATCCTCACAATATCCGCTAATTTACCTGGAGGAACATTCAATTTAAGGCTAATGGTATGGTATTTTTCTTTTGGCTTACCAATGCCCTTTAATTCATCCTTTTTTCTTCTTATCTCATTTTCAAGTTTCTTTCTTTGCTCTGACGATAATTCATATTGGACAATTTCTTCTTCTATTTTCTTTATATCTTCAACCCTATCACATTCTTTAATTACAGTAATATATGATTGGATTTTCTCGTCTGAAATCCTTTCTACAGGTTTGGACAAGCACAACTCCGCTCTTATTATAATTTCTTCTTCTAATATCTCAGGAGAAAATTCCTCTTTGAAATGACGACAGACAGGTTTTCCATTTTCTATAACTCCAACCCCAAATAGTCCTTGTTTTACCCCTTCTTTAATAGAATCTTTAAGCACCTCATCACTTATGATCCTTATCTCTCCTGGTGTTTTGTAAAAGGATTCAAGAATATTCTTTGTTTCAACATAATTCCTATCTTTAAGATATTTTTCTTTAAGAGATAGGGCACTTAATTTTTCAAGGATTTCGCCATCACCTTTAAGCCTTTCATATACCTCTTCATCTATGGTAACATCTGCTCCATAAGTAGGGATTCCTAAATCAATTTCTTTAAATCCATCCTTTGAAGGGAGCAATATAAGACGGTAGAGACTTCTTATGTGCTCTTTTACTTCATCTTCGGCTTTTTTTATTTTTTCTCTTACTTCCTTTCTCTGCTCATCAGTAATATGGAGTGTTTTATCTTTTTCTATTAGGTGCCATGCAAGTTTTTTCTTCAAGAATGTATCAAATCTTATTCTCTCAGATTCTGATGGGCAAAGAAATAAAAGAGTATTACGGTAAACCCTTGGCTTTTCTCCGCATTTTTCCAAGAACTCTTTACATCTCTCACGATCTGTTAAAATAACCAGTTTCAATCTCGTTGTGTCAGGAATATCTTTAGAATTATTGGGCCAGATATAAATATCAAAATATTCCTTGGTAAGACTTTTGGTTAAAAGATTTTTTTCTTCTAACTTAAGGTCTTCTATGCTCTCCATTTTGGTTAAAAGTATGCGATTTAGGTTTGGTTGGTTTGTAAAGAACAATCCCACATCGGAGATATAAAAGAGATTTTCTCTTAGTTTTGATACTGCTTCTGCAACTATACTACTGGGGCAAGATGTGTCAGCACATGAAAGTTTTATCTCATTAATAGTTGCTCCCCGATCTTGTCCGCCAGAAAACGAGGACATAAAAATTACAGTTGCAGATTTTGTTCCAAATGAAAATGGAGCATAAGCATCTCCAAGACTCCTATCCACCTTTTTAGCACCGGCATCACTTGATGTAATGTCTGCAGCAACGATACTATCATATTCTGGACCAATATGTTTTATAAGTTCTTTTCTTATCTCATCATTATTCAGGTTAAAATCTCCCAACCTAATAAATGGATTTTTAGAATCTTTTAGTGAATGCACAACTAGAGCAAGAATTCTCAGAACACCCCTTGTTCTTTGAAAAGTTGGAAAACTTCCCCACCGTTTATATAAAACATCAATTACCTCCGGCTGGAATGGGAAACTTTTTATGAATCTTTCGCGATAGTTTGTCTTTTCCACCCCCTCGGGAAGTATTTTCTCTCTTTCCGCATAATCCAGAAATTCTTCTATTGTCATTCTTGCCTCTTTTTCATTAACTTCACTGAAAAGTCTTCTTCTGATCACATGTGATATTTCTTCATCTTGCACTGGAGTATAAACCTTCTCCATTCTTCCTAAGATACTTTGAAGTGCCTGCAAGAGTTCTTCAGACTTTTCATCCTTATAAGGATTGCTTGATGGGAGAGAAACAAATAAAATGGTTTTATCCAATGTTTTTACTACGCCAGTAAGTTCTTGAAGAAACGCAATAGTTTGAGAGGCAAGATTTGAATCACCAACTTTTACTCCAAGTGCCTTGATTGCCACATACTCGTGAATTTCATCCAATAAGATTAAAAGAGGCTGATGCCTTTGAAGGAGCTCTCTTAATTTCTCACCGCCAGGCGTTACCATGCCTTTTAAATTTTCTATTCTCCCTTCAAGTTGTTTTTCCATTTCTTCCCAGAGTGTTGGTTCATTTTTGCCTGCTGGGAATTTATCACCGGAGAAGACTATAAGGTTGATACCCAATTCCTTTGCTTTGTGATAAAGGGCAATTAAAGAATGTGTCTTCCCTCCACCAAAAGGTGTTTGGAGCTGGATAATTGGATCACCACCCTTTCCTTTAAGTCTTTTCTCTGCAATCTCCAAAAGATTCTTTAATCCAGAAGTTAAGTATGTTTTCCTAAAGAATACATCTGGGTCCTGATATTCCTCTGGTGCCCTACCTTTAAATACCTCCCATAGGTCAGCCGCAAAGACATCCATTGTAAGCCTACCCTCAAGTATGTCCCTATGGGGTATTGCTATGGTCGGAAATGGTTTCATTCGAACAGCCCTCCTTCCTTGATATGTGCTTCTTTTATCTCTCTTAACAACTTTTCTTTTCCTGAAAGGAAACCATCAAGGAGTTTCTTCTCTTTGCTATCATTTGGCAATGTCTCAGATATTGCCTGGGCAACTCTATAAAAAGCATCTTTGTTACCAAAACCAGTGTCAGAAAGAACCTTTTTCATATCCTCTCTTCTCTCCTCTTTCCATAAGAGAAGTACATAATGGAGCACATCTATGAGTTCTTTTGAATCCTCAAGTTCTTTCAAATTTCTTTCCTGCGGTCCTAAGACCCTTATAAATTCTTTATCTTTTATTATAAATCCTTTATTCCATTCATTTGCTAAATCAATCCCTGCTGACTGGGCAAGCTTCCTTGCATCATCAAATTCAACCTTTGCCTCTTGATAAGTCCATCGCCAGAGTAAATAAAACCTTGTAAGTGGAGAGAGTTCCCCAGCAATGCCATTGTGAAGAATTTGACGAACTGCATAATCGGTTACGAGTTCTCGGACAAACTCAATTAGTTTATCCGCTCTTATTATATTTCCTTCATAATCCATAACCTTCTCATATTTGCCAAAGATTTCAATTGCAGAACCTATACCTGCAATAAAGAAGTCTGCTCCAGAAATGCCTTCCTGCCATAGACGTTCAAGTTTTTGATAAATGTGTTTTTTAATTTCTTCTTTTACTTCGTTATACCAGCCTGTTTCTTCTCTTTTCATCTTGCGGCAGACAAAGTAGATTGAAGATGCAAGTGCGGCGGATTCTTTAGCCCTTAGCCTTGCCTTCATCTCTGTATCAATTGGCCATGATGCTTTTACAACTAAATTAGAGTCTAAAAGTGAATTTATCAATGCTTCCCAGCCCCATGTGGATTTATGTGTATAAACAATTGTTGCTATACCATCTGGTTTTAAGACACGATAAATTTCCTGAAAAGATTTCTTCAGATTTTCTTCAAAATATTCCTTTGCTTCTTCCCAGCTTCTTTCGTTTGTATATGCTACAATCTCCTTTGATTTTGGAGTCAATGGAGTTGAAAATAAATCAGGATATAAATCCCCAATTGTCCTTTTAAGCCAGACATAGAAGAAATCAGAAAGATAAGAATAAGGCACATTGTCATAATAAGGTGGGTCAGTGAAAACTGCATCAAAGTAGTTGTCGGGATAAGGCAAAGAAGTGGCAGAACACTGAACAACTATTGGTATATGTAGTTGTTTCATTTTTCTTCCTCTAATATTCTTTCTATTTTTCTTTTTAGGTCAGGCATTTCATTGATTACTATATTCCATACGATTTCATAATCTACGACAATAGCCATGGATTAATCTGTTTCGCAATCCTACGATCTGATTCCATGGCACATCATTAAATTTTTGCTGTATGTCTTTTGGAATTTGATTTGCAGCTTTCCCTATAATTTCAAGGTTTCTCACCACAGCATCTTTTGTCTTACTGTCGCTTAAAAATTGCTCGTAGTTAATATTAGCAATGTATTCGTCTACCTTTTTAATGCTTTCTAAGATTTCCATCAAAAATAGTTTCCAGTCCCTTTTAGACATAAACCAAACCCTCCTTTATACTCTCCAATAACAATGGTTTCTGTTTCAAAGCATTGGAAGTGAGGAGATCTACTTTTGTCTCCAGTATTCTTTCAAGATAATCCCAGAGTTCAAAGAATTTAAGACCAATTGGCTTTTCAAGTTCAACCAAAATATCCACATCGCTTGTCTCTTTTTGGTCATCTCTTGTGTAAGACCCAAATATACCAACAATGACTACACCATATCTTTCTCTAATTTCTTCCTTATGCTCCCCCAGAATTCTTTTTATCTCTTCAAATGTCTTCATTTTTGCTCCTCTTTCACCCATTCAATAAACTTCTCAACCTCTTTAAGCAAATCCACCATCTCAATTAGTTCATCTTTAGTAATCTTATGATATTCGTGAGAAATCAGATTTCTTAGGAAAATCAGCCTTTTTATGCGCTCAAAAGTTTCATTGTTAACTATTTTGCAGTCATATAACAGCTCAAAAATCTCTCTGTATGTTGATGGAAAACCAAGTTTTTTCTCTGTAACTATCCATTCGCCTATCTCTATCAGCGCATTCACCGATTGGAAACATTCCATTGCCAGTGTGTTGTAAATAAAATAATCAGAAACATCCTTCTCAGCAATATCCTTTGCCTTCTTTAAATGGGTTTCAAATCTCATAATAAGGTCAACTATTCGCATGCCATAACCCTCCGTTTTATCCTTTTATACATATCAGACATCTCTATATATTCACTGAGCACCTCCCGCTTTATCTCCAGAAGATTTCTTTCATCCCTACAAAAGACCTCTTTTCCGTGCTTGAGAACCTCAAACTGGATGTGTAAAGGGAGGCGATGGAAAAGCACAACATCAAACCTCGGCGAATACATACTCCCAATCTCACCTTCTATATGTTTATCTGGGTTTCTAACAATAACTGCAATATCTATATCAGAAATTTCCTTTGCGGTATCCCTTGCATAGGACCCGAAGATGATGATAGCTAAAACCTCTGAAAATTCTTTGATTTTCTCTATTAAGGCGTTAAGCCCAGATTCTTCTTTATTCATGTTCTTCGCCTCCTTTTTTGTTTTCTTCGGAAGATGCAGCAGAGGATTGAGCGACAGTGGCGGGATTATTTTGGAAAGAACTACAATACTTTATGTTTGCTAATATTTCCTCGACAATAACATTCCAACCACTAGGATGTTCCATAGAATTCATTTCAATGTAATTCCATAACATAGGCAAAGCTTGTCTCCCGAATGTAAAACCAATTGCTTCCGTCTGTGAAATTAGCCGACATAAAACAGAATCCTTATCAGATAATCTATCCACCCCCAACCCCAAATAACTCACCACTGCCTTGGCATACTCCTTATCATATCCTTCTTCAATCATTTTACTATATGCAAGCCGAACCTTCTCCACAAAAGTAATCAAAGCCAACTTCTGCCGTGAGTTGAAAAGGTCACCCCATTTGAGCATACCATATCTTTGAACACGAAAGCCAAGAGTCTCTTTTGGTGGTAAAGGTTCATCCGGCACCGGGTCAATTCCCCATTCATCCAATAACTCCTGCCTCTTCTCCTTAAGATACTTCTCAGCCTCTTTGAAAATCTCCATATCCTCTTCAGTTGCCAGCCGATATGTCTTACCAGCTCTCTCTGAATGATGCAAAACCACAGCCACCATCCTCTGCCCTGATCTTCCTCCCTGAAAGAGTTTTCTTACGGTTTTATCATCAACAGTTGAGCCACAAACCAAACAGGTTGCAATTGCTCTGCTAACGGTTCCTTTTTCTGGGTCAAAATCCTTTGGAAATGGTTTATTTTGCCCTACAATTTCCAATTCAACTTTTTTATCTTTTACATAAGGTTTTAGAGCAACTTTTTTATTATCTTTTTTAGCAAGCCACCAATTTGCAGTCAGAGGAATTTCAGCCCCGCAAGATGGATTTTGGCAAGGTATTGTTCTCATCCAATAATATCCCACTGGTATCGAGCCGTTTTCATCGTTTGGGTAGAATTTCCCTATTTCTTTTTTTGTCTCTTCCAGAACCCAGTTACCCCATTTTTTTACATCCTCTAATAGAACATTTTCAACTTTTGTTTTCTCTTTTACTTTTTTCCCAAAATCTTCAAACTCTGTTTCAACTTCTCCTGGTTTTCCATATTTTTGTGGATACTCTAATGTGCATTTAAGAATTAAAACTGCGACAGGATTATACTCGCTTGCATAGGTTTCCAAGCCAAGCCTTAAACATTCAAGGGGTATGGAACCACCACCTGCAAATGGGTCTAATACTCTTAGTGGTTTCCCACCATTTGTGGATAAAATATCTTTTCTTGCTTTTTCAATAATTGCAGGATTTAAAGAATTCTCCCATTTTGAGAGTTCTATTATGAATTGTCTTTTCTTATCCCATGCCAAATCGTTTTCAGGAGCAGGTATTAAAGCAGCATAAGAAGTAGCCCTTGAGGATGCCAAAGGCTTTCGCGTCCACCAGATATGAAGGGTAGAAATATGCCCATGTCTTATGTTCTTTTCTTTTGCAGATTCTTCGCTTACTTCTTTCACAGGAAAACTCACTTCTATGAATCTTTTAGAATTCATATCTCCTCCTTCAGCGATATTAAGAGTTTTTCAATCTCCATCTTAATCTCTGGTAACCGTTCTTTTATCACCTTCCACACTATTTCATAGTCCACCCCATGATAAAAATGTATTATCTTGTCTCTCATTCTTGCCATATCTGACCAAGGTATTTGTGGGCACTTATCTTGAATGTCCTTCGGAATATTTTTTGTTGCTTCACCGATAATTTCGAGTTTTCTTATAACTGCACTGCTGGTCTTATCGTCGTTAACGAATTCGTCAAAGTTCATATCACCGATAAACTCATTAATTTTATTGATAGAGTCAAGAATATCTTTCACAAAATGCTTAATATCTCTCTTCATACATTTATAACCTCTTTTAATATTTGTGGCTTTAATTCATCTCTAATTACCTCTTTCCTAACAAGCTCAACCTTTAATCCTAAAAGCATTTCTAAATATCTTTCAATCTCTATAAACTTTAAAAGGTCAGGAACCTCTTCAAATTCCACTAAAATATCCACATCGCTTGTTTCTCTTTGCTCATTTCTCACGAAAGAGCCAAATATACCTATCTCTTTAATTTTATATCTTCTTTTTAACTCCTCTTTATGCGCAGATAAAATCGTTATGACTTCTTTTAAACTTTTCATACCTTCACCCCTTTATTCTTCCATTCCGTTAAAGGCACTATAAATCTCACAACCTCAACCTTCTCCTGCACATTCAAATTTTCTGCCGGATTGTTTATTATGTAAAGGACTGGATTTTTAACTGCATTGGCAACTACATAAAGCCAGTATTGCTCTTTAAACCTTTTTGCCTTAAACCATTCATTGGGAGTTAATACTATTTGTCCTTCATCCTTTCTTGCCTTGACTTCTATATACCTTATCTCTTTCTCACTTTTAGACCTTATGTCAAATCCTAAGTTTTCTTTTGAAACATCCTCTGGTTCTCTCCCTTGATTTTTTTCATATTCCATCACAATCTCCATCCCTATTTTTTCTACTTCTTCATCACATATCATCTCCTTTGAAGCTGTGGGCTTAACAAGGATTGCGCCTAAAAATTTTGGCATAGAGATTGTTAGACTCATCTCCTGTTCTATTTCCTTTTGTAGTATTTTTAAAGTTTCTTCGTATTGCCTCTTTTTCTCCTCTTTATTTCTGATAGCAATATCTACCTTCTCCCCATTTGCTTCCCTCTCATAAAGTTTAGCGAGGTCAGCGTCAAGTTCACCTATTAAATATTCCAGAGATTTAATCCCGTATTTCCCTTTTATTTCTGCTTGCCTTTTCCTCTCTTTAAATATCTCTTGTTTGTAGGCTTCAACAGTAGCTATTGAATATTCTTGTGCCTTCTTTTTTGTTATATCTGCCTGTACCAGCATGGCAGACAGGTCTAATTTTGTTGGCTCGCTGGTATCCTGCGGAACAAGATCCCATAAAATCGCTGGATTAACCTCGTTTAACTCTTTACCATTGTCATAAATTGCCATAATGCGTTTCCCTGCAACGTTCCCTTTTCCGTCTCTTACCTCACCCTCAAAGAACCATAAAATACCATCGTATCTGCCTTCGGGGTCTTCAAATACTGCACCTTTCTGCAATTTTGGAAAGTAATTTCTATTTATCCACTCAATTAATGCCTCAAGGAGTGGGTGCCCGAATGATATAAACTCTGCATCAGGATTCTTGAAAGCAATTTCTTTATCAAAGGTTACTTTTGGGTATTCCTTTAAGATAACACCGTATCGGTTTTTAAAATCAACTTCTTCTCCTATTTTTCTTATTCCATAAGGGATTGAATCTATAGCGATAAACCCATCTTTTCTAACTCTATATTTCCCGCCAGCAAACTTTAGTGCCTCTTTAAAGAATTCCTCCACATATTCGGGAATCAGCCTGTACTCTTTTGCTTTTTCAGCCATCTCTTTTATTCTTGTATAATCAATGTATCTCGTCGCCAGACTCTCCCCCAATGCCTCCTTAATTTTTTTAATGTATTCTTCGTCTACTTTGATATCCAACTCTTTTATTATCTCATCCATGCTTTTTGCATTCGCTACCGCATCTAAAATGAGCTGATAGAGATTTTTTCCGTAGAAAACATCACCAATAACATCAAACACTTTATCGCTTCCCATAGCCTTTCTAATCTCTTCAAGTTTATCAAAAATTTTAGCCAGAACTTGACCTTCCCTTGTATCCTCTGCTACCAGGTTGAAGACATAGACATCTTTCTGCTGTCCATATCTGTGGATTCTTCCCATTCTTTGCTCAAGTCTATTAGGATTCCATGGTATATCATAATTGATCATAAGGTGACAAAACTGAAGGTTTATGCCCTCGCCAGCGGCTTCGGTTGCAACCATAATTTGTCTTTCATGTTGAAAAACCTTCTCAGCTACTATCCTTTCCTCTAACCTCATACCACCATGAATATAGTTTACAGAATATCCCCACGACTTGATCCTTTTTACTAAATATTCCATTGTATCTCTGGATTCAGTAAAGATTAATATCTTCTCGTTACCCTGTATCTCTCTTATCTTTTTAAACCCTTCCTCTATAGCTCTCTTTAATTCTGTCAATTTGACCTCTTGCTCCTCATCAAGAATCTCCTTTGCCCTTGCTATCAATTTGTTAAGAGTAGCAATCTCTTTTTCTAATTCTTCTCTATTCTCAGCAATGCTCAGAGTTTCCCATTCCTCCTCTTGTTCCCATCGTTTCTCTTCTTCATAATCATCAATTTCTTCGATATCAAAAGTTGGAGTTTCTTTTACGATTTCAGGGGCTTTAAGCAAATTTTCAAGTCTATTCTTTCTTCTTTCGAGGGATCTGAGGAGTGCGTAAGTGCTTGATGCCATTCTCCTTTGCAAGATTAGCAGTGCAAATGCAACATTTTTCCTTTTGTCCATTTCTAAAGCCTTATTATATTGAGAAATTACATATTTTGAAAGTTCATTATACAAAATTTTTTCCTTCTCAGATAATCTGAACCTGATGGTTTTTGGATAGCGGTTAGTGAAAATAGGTTTTCCTTCAAAGTTCTTTAAGTCCTCTTTCATCCTTCTGATAAATAAGGGATTGTCTCTGTTCTTTAGGGATTCATCAATTAACTCCTGTGTGGCAAAGAATCCTGGCACTAAAAGGTCAAGAAAAAGCCTGTAATTTTCGGGGTCACCTTTGTGAGGCGTTGCGGTAAGAAAGAGTAGATGGTCTGTAGTTTTTGAGAGAACTTCTCCCAATTTGTATCGCTCAGTTTTCGATAATTTATCTCCATATCTATAAGCAGCCAGTTTGTGAGCCTCATCTACGATAACCAGGTCCCAGTCAACGCTACTAAGGGATGGTAAAATCTCTTCCCTTTTTGCAAAGTCCATGGAAGTGATGACTTGCCTTTCCCTTCGCCACGGGTTCTCACCATAATGTGCATCTAACGAACTTCTATCAATCACTGTAAAAGTTTCTTGAAACTTCTCTTTTAGTTCTCTTCTCCACTGGTCTTTAAGATGCCCGGGAACAACTATTAAAATATGATTTACAATACCCCTTAATTTTAATTCTTTAACAATCAGCCCAGCCATAATAGTTTTGCCAGCGCCAGGGTCATCTGCAATGAGAAATCTTATAAGTGGAAGTTTCAGAATATAACCATACACTGCTTCTATCTGGAAAGGCAAAGGGTCTATCTTGGAAGTGTTCATGGCTAAAAGTGGGTCAAAAAGTGATGCAAGCCGGAAACGTGTTGCCTCAATTGATAAGAACGCTTCAGAACCTTTGGTGGTAAAATCTAAAACAAAATCTTTTGTTTTTAGTTTCTCAATCTCTTCTTTAGATATTAACCGGTCTATATGTTCATTAGAGTAAATAGTTGCACCTATGATATGAACCCGACCAGCAAATTCCTCAATCTTCTTTATTTCAATGGGTTCTCGCCAAAACGAACCCTCAACTATCATTCCTTCTTTAATCATATATAATTCTCCAAGCCGCCGTTTCGCCTAACTCGTTCATAGACGAAGTATTTCGTATATCCCAACTATGGTTGAACTGCCGGGATTCTCTATTTTTTACTAATTTTCTCATTCCGCACCATATGAGTTTCAGAATTTTAGTTTTCATAACTATATTGTTATTTTATACACCTTCAATTAAAAGTCAAGCAAAATTAATTTACCGCTCCCAGCATATACGATGTTGCGGCCGAAGGGAACAACGTTTCGATGGAATCACGTGAACCTGCAGAGTATATGTTGTGTTAGGCGATGGGGTGGCTTCCTATAAAATTTCTCCATAATCTACCTCAATTCCATCGTCAATCTTTCTGTAATAGATAATTTTAGTCTCTATGTGCTCCGGTAATGCAGTTTTAACCTCATAGGTATGTGGCTTTATAGATACTGGAATGCCTCCAATGTAACCATCTATCCCTTTTGATTCTTCATCAGGTTCTGCCAGCCTATAATTTGTTCCTTTAATTTCTGCACCTTTCTTCAAGATTGCTTCTTGAAATCTCAGCCCAGCAAATGTTTTCACAATTACTAAATCTCTTACCCATTGTTCAACAGTTGCCCGATCAATTTTATTTAAGGCATTTTTAAGTTCTTTCACTTTCTGTAATATCTTTTCTGTAGCATTTCTTATTGCATCAGGTTTTTTCTTCAAGTACCACTCTTCCCATTCGCGTAATGTCTTCCCTTGAAATTCCTGAATAAGTTCACTCATCTGACCCACTACCTTCGGTCTTGTTCCCTGTGCATATTTATTTTATGCCTATCAGGTCATAAATTAGTTGTGCTTTATGAGCTGCTAGTTTAGGAGACTTCGCATCTTTGCCTGAAAGTTTTTTATATCTTTTGTTATGAATCCTCTCTTGAAAAACAATGGCGCTCAATGAACAATTTGTTAGAATAAAGCAAAGTGCATCTTCATGATCAAAGCCATTTTTCAAAAGTAGTCTGAATAGATTATCAAAAGTATAAAGTTCGTATACAATATACAGCTCATTATGGTCTTTTGGAAACTTCTTCAGAAAGTCTAAATTATTTTTCTTTCTTCGCATTTAAATTACCTCTTCAAATTTGTAATGGTATTTGTAATTGTTCTCTCTTTAGGTGCAAGTATAACTCCAAATAACCCAAAACTCTCGAGCCCAAGGTTGTTAACATCACCCTATCCCAAGGAGATTTAGAAATCTTTATTCTTTCTACCAATTCTAATTCCTCACACTGATTACAAGTGAACGATAGAAGTTCTCTTACAGTAGTCCACCGGTATGTTTTACCAAATAGGGAGTTAATAAACTTTAATTTTTCTAGATCTTCAGATGTACCTGTCTTTGGTAACCAATCACCATTTGTAAGATGAACAAATCTGAGGAAATAGTATATGTTCACTTTGCTTTTAGTAAAAACTCCGTTTGTTAAAACTTCTAATAAGACCCTCTTTTGTTCAGTGCTCAGATCGGGCATAGTAGCTCTTGACTGAATTATCTCAGCATTATAATTGTCCCTAAACCGCTTGCCATAATCTGTTAATCCTATCATTCCATTTTGCTTTTCTTCTATCAATTCAAAATACTTTGCCAACGATGTATATACTCCGAAACTTGTTCTGGACCCAAAAATACTTCTTACCTCGGCAAAAGGCAATGCATCTGCATGTTTATCGTAAAAAGGTTTAATAACTTTATTAAGCCAGCGAAGATAGACTACATCCAAAGCCACAGGTGGGCCAAGATATATCCCTGTGGTTTTACTAAGCTCTTCTAAACATTTTTTATATAGCTCCTGAACATCTAAAATTGAATAAGTTTTTAGGATGATCCCTAATTTCTCACAAAAATCACGCAATGGTTTTACAAATCTTGGAGGAGTATTTTCTTCATCAAATAAAATAACAAATCTCACGGGCTTTTCTGTGATGAAACCTATATTTTTGTATCTTTTTACCTGTTCGGTACAGTACTCAAATTTAGCTCGATTGTTTATTCCTGTTTCTAATTCTACAATTAATATTTCATTATTCACTGTCTCAAAAGCAAAATCTATTTTCCCCTGCTCAGTAGTATAATTTTCACCAATTTTCCGTTTTAATTTAAAACCAATTTTTTTCTGTAAATATTCAGGCCTCTTTAATAAAACCCACTGAACAAGATTCTCGTTCATTTTTGTACCTCCTTATTGAAACATAGCAAGATGTTTATCCTGCTTTATCCCCGGGGAAATTCCAGTGTCCTGTAAAGCATTGATTCCATTCCTCATCTGTTAATTTTGACTGCTCTTTAATTTCTTTTGTAACCTTGGGGGGATTTCCATATTTCTTAAAAATTAAGATGAATTCGTAATCCAATTTAAGAATCCCGTTTCTCGGATAAGGATAGGAACCCATAACAGTTGCACCCCCAGTAGTATGGCATGTAGTTACTTTTTGCCATATAATAGCACCCATATAATCAAAACCCACACTCTCGCAAAATTTGATTATTTCTGTCCTTATCGGAATCACCTTATATCTGCCATAATAAACAGAACGAGCAAACTGGTCACCGATATTGATACATAATCGGCAACCCTTGTGCAAGACTCTATGACATTCATTCCAGACTAAATTAAGATTATTGATATATTCTTCATAAGTGTCATTGAATCCTATCTGCTTTTCATTACCATAATCCTTTAACTGCCAATAGGGGGAGAGGTAATAATGAGGTGGACTGACTCATCGGGAATTTCCTTCATCCATCTTGAATCACCGATAATTATTTTGTGCCATGTCTTCATATTTCACTTTAATATTTTACCATACTTTAAAGTAACTGTTTCGGCTTTCTGGATTTTAATCTTCATACCTATATTATTTTATACACCTTCAATTAAAAGTCAAGGGATTTCAGGGACAAGCCCTGTCCCTAATTTTACAAAAAGGGGTTGCCCGCCACAAAGAGTGGCGGGCAACGAAAGGGGGTATTAGGGGGTGATGAATTTTAATCTTTGTTTTTGGTCCTTCGTTCTATCACAAGATAAAGGGTGGGAATGAAGACCAGGGTCAAGAATGTAGAAAATGTAAGACCACCGATAACCGACCTTGCCATTGGTGCACGTAATTCAGCACCCGAACCAATTCCCAGTGCCATTGGGATGAGACCGAATATGGTCGTGAGTGCAGTCATCAAAATCGGTCTCAAACGCACCCTGCCCGCCTCAATCAATGCATCATACAAAGGCATCTTCTGATTCCGTCGTAACTGATTTGTATAATCAACATAGACAATGGCATTATTCACAACAACTCCAGCAAGCAACAGAACACCCAATAGACTCTGCATATTTATTGTAGTATTGGTGAAGAAGAGAACCCACAAAACACCGATCAGTGCTAAAGGAATAGAGAACATAATGATAAATGGCTCTTTTAGCGATTCAAACTGCCCCACCATAATAATATAGACAAGAAAGACTGCAAGTAGTATCACCAGTCCAATATCCCGGAATGTGGTCTGCATCTCCCTATAACCACCACCCAGTTCATATTTGAATCCAGGTGGAAAAGGTATCTCACTCAAAACCTTCCGGACATCCCCTGCAACGCTATTCTGATCCCTTCCTTCAACATTACCACTTATCGTGAAGACCCGATAAGTCTCTTCATGGGAAATCTTGGTTGGACCGGTTGCAGTTGTATCCTTAAGAAAGTTACGAATCGGGACCTCACCCAGTGGTGTGGGAATGGTAAAACCTGCTATCTTCTGGGGTGTATCACGGAATTCTTTTTTCAGAATGACCCTCATATCATACTCATCACCACTTATTCTATACTGGCTTGCAATAATCCCTTCAATCCGGCTGCGTAGTGCCAAACCAATCTGGTAAGGAGTAAGACCAAACTGACTTGCCTTTTCCC
>Ga0078972_1012068_pt1 | contig 15074 bp, 15 predicted proteins | sample YelNatPaOPGAMG01_FD_67568 | JGI IMG/M metagenome (GOLD analysis project Ga0078972, IMG submission 67568) | Hot spring thermophilic microbial communities from Obsidian Pool, Yellowstone National Park, USA - OP-RAMG-01 (SPADES assembly) (version 2) | ecosystem: Environmental > Aquatic > Thermal... | reverse complement strand
GTGATCACGGGGATCTTGATCACCGTATAGGCTGAAGGCGGTGGATACATCAACGGATCGAAGATCTCCTTGTGGGCTTCGTAGTAGGCTTCCTTATCCGAGGCTTCAGCGAGCTCCTTTATCTCATGCCTCCTCCTTTCGAGCTCTGCGTTGAAGGATTTCACGTCGGGCATTATAATGTGGAAGACGCCGTTCACGCCGAAGTATTGGCCTATAAGCGAGAGGGTTATGCACATGTCCTTCCTTCCTCCCGCCACGCATAGGTAGATGAGGTCTGCCTTATGGACCTCCCTTTGATCCCTCAGTATTCGGGCGGAGATCCTCATGAACTCGAGGTTATCCTCCTGGGACCCTATATCGCTGAATGGGAGCTTGACCAGGTGGAGGTGGACGTGGGGATATCTCCTCCTCAAGGCGGCTGCTATAAGCTCCACCCCCTCCAGGACCAAGGGCTCCCTCGTGGCTATTACTGTGAGGTCCGTCACCCTTTTCTCCAGGAAGCCCTCCACGTACTGTACGAACTCGGTTACCACCGGGGGGCTTGTACCTACCGGCGCGATCACGGAGACCTTCAAATAGTTACGCCTCGCACGAACCTTTATCTGAGAGAGACCCCCAAAGGTTTCTCTTATAGGATTGGATCATGCCCTTATACATCCTATAAGGAACATCGACTTATATTTCTATTTCATTCAATACTTAAGACTTTCGCCACCATGTGCTTCAGGATCCTGAGACAGTTTACGCTGTCCTCGATATTATAGATCATGGGCTTAACGGCCCCATCCGAGAAGAACCCCTGGAAGGCCTCATGATAATTGGACCCGTTCACATCCCTTACAAGCCTCCCCAAACCTAGGAGGCCCTCCACCTCCTTCTGACAATAGCTCGGGAGGCCCGTCCACAGCCTCCTCACAACCCTGTACACGTCTATGCTCCTAAAGCCCGTGTAGGCTTCCCTGAGGTTCAACCCGTACAGGGAGGCACGGTAGGCCGTATAGGGTAGGTCGAACCTCTCCCCGTTATACGTCACCAGGCTGCCACCTAAGCCCTCCAGGTAATACCCGAGAAGCCTCAAGAGCACCTCCTCCATCCTAGGCGGGAAAAGCATCGATACCAAGACCAATCCCCGATCCATCTCTAGGGATGGGGAAACAGCCAGCGTAGCCGCGACTATGGGGTCCCGCCTATCCGCCGGAAACCCGTGAGGGCTGTAAGTCTCGACGTCGAATCCAACAATGGGACGGTCGAAATCGAAGCCATCCCCGCCTACCGGGGATCCTACATCCCTAACCAACCTCATGAGATCGATCATCAATGTCTATTCACCCTCTATGGAAGGGATAGGGTGCTCCTCTTCCACTATGGATCACAAGTGCCTGGAACCTATGTTAACGTTATTGTGAACCAGTTCAACTGGGATCAGGTTAAACGCGAACCCGGCGTGGACGAAAGCCAGCCTAAGAATAAAATAGGTGCGTTAACAGTCTTTTAACCTAGGTAACCATGGTATCCGATGCCCATCCAGGCCTCCCGGACTATAAGGGTTTAGGGGAATGTAAACGGAGATATGTCAGGAGGATACTCGGCATCCTCCTGAAGGAGGGTAGAGAACTCCGCTTCAGCGACCTCCAAGCTAGGCTCGGGATCCCGGCGAGCGAGAAGTCTACGCTTCACAATAACCTGGATTCCCTCAGAAGCCTAGGCTTCATAAGATGGGATAAGGGCGGTCCCATAAGGCTGAGATGGAGGACCCCCTTATGCTTCATAGCGGACACCCCTAATGTCACGTACGCCTATCTAGGCCTCCTCGGAGTTAAAGACAAGAGAGAAGTGTCCGAGACGGAGACGGCTGTCCAGGCCCTCGAAGCCTCCGGGATCGTAGTCGACAAGATAGTCGTGGCCACAACCCAGGAGGCCATAGGATCATGGTCCAACTCCATCGACCCCAGGCTTAAGATCGAATGGGTCACCATGAGACGGGAAGAACTGAACAGGATAGAGGACGTGAGGGACAGGATCAGACCTAAACTATTAGAGCTCATGGAAGGGTTCAACGTGATAATGGACTGCACCTCCGGGACCAGGCCGGCTGGAATAGCCTACTATAACCTAGCCATCCAACATAAAGTCCCATTAATATACGTCTACGAGCCTGAAAAAGAGTTGATATGGCTGATATCGAGGAGAGACCTAGAGAGAGATCTGGGACACCTGTTCACATCGTAGCCGTCAAGTGAACCCGTCGTCTCGGAGCGAAATTTTCGTAAGCATTTTTAGGACCACCCCCGCTTCTCCAGTGTTTAAAATAAGTCTCGAAGAGTGCATGCTTTAAATGAATATGGGGCCTCTTATGGAAAAATTTTTATGCTTTCCAAGATATAAATAATTGATGAGGAAGACTCTATTGTATGATGAAGTATATAATTGGGCCTACGCTGTAGGCAGAACCATCCTAGAGCAGAGCGACAAGGGCGACGACCTTCTCAGGGCTTTAATCTTCAATATAAGGGGCGAGGACCTCCCGGGTAGATTCCTTGAGAAACTATCCAGCAGATTGACGGAGTATAAGACTAATAGGAACATAGCCATAGACGTCTCCATGCAGAGGAGGCTATTCGAGAAGAAATGGTATGGTGACAGCTTCAGATATATGAAATCCGCGGTGTTATCCGGGCTATTAAACTCCCTTGGAAGCAGATCTCAAAAGAGGGAGGAGGTTTCCCCTTGAATACCGTTAAAAGAAGAACCGTGCAGGCATCCATCCTCGCGAGGATATATGGAAACGTTAACGCCGATGAAGTGATAGGCACAAGGGTCACCCTGAAGAAGATGTATTCCACCACCGGCGAAGTACTTCCCTTCGTATCAGCGAGGGCCATAAAATACTCTATAAGACAGGCCCTAAAGGAGAGAGGCTACGAGGTAGATCCATTCTTAGAGGACCCCCAGGCGACGGAGGCTTTAAGGCTGCGGGACTCCGGTAGGCCGGATAGATATATAGATAACGACCTTTTCGGCTACATGGTAACCATGGGGAGGCGGGAGCAGGCCGTTAGGAGACAGGCCCCCATATCCTTCTCGTACCTTAGAGCGTTAAAGGACACCCCTATAGTCACCGAGTTTGCAGCTAGGTTCCCTAGGAGCTTAGAGACGGGCTCTAACCCTGTCCCCTTCGAGGTGGAGGTAGCGGATTTCCTAGGGAAATTGAACTGCCTCATCTACGATTACGTAGGTGACTTCTCCATTGATAAGAGGCAGCCGGGAGCCCCTCAAGATCTCCCGGAGAGGCTTCCCGAAGAAGAGCGTAGACGTAGACTACGGGATTTCCTTGAGGTCTTATTAACACCAGCCTACGTACTCCCGAGGAGGACGAACTCCCTCAACCTCCCCGAGTATTATGCATCCCTGGTGACGTTATCCTATGGACCATTGCCTATCTATCAATACTTCGACTACGACTTAGAAGAGGATACGGTAAACCCTGAGAAGCTCGACAGCCTTAAAAAGTTGAGGCCCTTCGCCGATGGGAACTGCCAAGCCATCCTGATAGACTATAAGGGAGTGGTAAAGGATAGCCGGGGCATAAGGATCTCCAGCCTAAGCGAAGCCATAGATGAAATACTGGAATTTTACTTTAAACCGGAAAAAGAGGCATGAAAGCAATAATAGTGGATATATCCTTCTACGAGGCTTTTTTCAAAGTCCACTATACGAAGGGGTTTAGACTTACATACCCTATGCCCCTACCCACATCCGTGGCGGGAATCTTCGGCTCCATGCTGGGGATAGATAGAGGCCGCTTAAAATACGAATTTAAAGGCATGTATTTCGGCGCGGGACTGAGAAGCTACGATGGGATAATAGTCGAAAATGAAACCTTCGTACAATATAAAAGTGGAAGGGTTGAGAAGGGTGTCGTCCACACCCAGGTGATCAACCATCCCCGCTACCTACTCGCCATGGCAGGTGAAGACTCCAAGGTCGCCCAATACTGTAAGCTCTTGGAAGATGAGGGCCTCGCGTATCTACCCTACGGAGGACAAAACGACTTCTTCGTCGAAGATGTAAACCTAATGGGGTTTTCAGAAGTAGCGGAAAAGAGCATAGTCGGCAACTATGCTCCTCAAGACATGGTTGAGGGGGTAGAGTCGAAGGAAGCCGTCTTTAACATTCTCCCAGTCATGCATAACTACTCGGAAAACCCCAACTTCTACTTCATCCTAGAGGGAAGCCTGAGACTTAAGAGGCCTGTTGAAACCGTTGAGAGAGATATTAAGATAGCGGTCTTTCCCCTCGAGATGTTCAGGCTTGTATACTAGGCATATGAAATGTGCCGGATGGGACTCTAAGGATGTAAAATATTCGCATGAAGGAAAGGTGCTTTCGGATCACATAAAGGAAGTAAAAAGTTACCTGAGGAAATTCTTAGACTTCTACGGGGGGTTCAGCGAACTCCACCATAGAGCCGCCGACTACCTAGCGGAATACCATGACTACGGCAAATTATGTAGCAAATGGAGCCTAAATGAAGGGTATAGGCCGCCTCCCCACTCTCCATGGTCGATTCAATGGCTTATGGACAACCAGAAAATTCTAGGCGACAGCGAGGAGGATAAAAGGTTAACTCTCATCCTCTGGTATTTCATTTTGAAGCATCACTCAAAGCTGACCAAGATAATTCCCGTCGATTATTATAAGTCCTTAGCAGATATAGTCGAAGAGCATGTGAGAGAGACCGGCTTCAAAGAGAAGATAGATCTAGTAGACGTGTTCGGATTGTTCAAGATAGCCGACATCCTCTCTGCAAGTGGGAAAGAATACACACCACACGCTCCCATAATAGGGGAGGAGAAGGTGAAGAGGATCATAGGCGGTAAAATAGACGGGGAAAGATGGCTTCAACAGTTGGAACTGGAGAAGATAGAGGATATAGGCCTCCTCAGAGCCTATACAGGATGGGGTAAGACCACGGCTTCACTGCTGTTTTTCGTGAATAAACAGATAAGAAAGGCCTTCTACCTCCTCCCCACGATCACCGCAATAAACAAGTTTCATGAGAAGATGTCCCAAAGCTTCCCAAATGAGGTGGACAAGTACTTCCACCTATACGACGCCGAATTAGTTGGAGAAGATGAAGAAACCGACAGGATAAAGGAGATGTTCTTCGCGGAATATTTCCTATCGCCGATCACCATAACTACTATCGACCAGTTCCTCTTAGCCTTCCTCCAGTATGGCAGGTATCCCACTAAGAGGAGCATGTTCAGAGGGGCTGGCTTGATCCTCGACGAAGTACATCTACTCAACCCATTAATGCTAAAGCTCACCACATACTTCCTCAGTAAGTATCTGCCGCTTTATAGGATGAACATACTCTTAATGTCGGCCACAATGCCTGAGGCATTAAGCCGATACCTTCAAACCAGCCTAGAGATCCCTAATAGAGACTTCCTAGACTACTCGGGAGAGTATAGTAAGCGTAGGAGAGTCATGCTGGAATACAACCCGAAAACTATCGAAAGGGGAATAGACGAAATAGTGGAACAAGCCGATAAACCGGGCAAGAAAACGCTGATAATATTAAATACGGTGGATAAAGCTGTGAAGTTAGCTGAAACCCTAAGGGAAAAGATGCCTTCGAAGGAGATCATCCTCCTACACTCTAGATTTATGTACAGGGATAGAAGGAGCAAAGAACACGGGATTGAAAGAAAAAAAGATGTCCCACACGTATTAATCTCAACGCAGATAAGCGAGGTTTCTCTTGACATATCATACGATCTATTATTTACTGAGATATCTCCTCTAGCATCAATGATTCAGAGATTCGGTAGGGTTAACAGATATGGGATAAAGACTACTCACGTAAACGCTCATCTATACGAGCCAACCATAGAGGATGATTCCTACTATCCTTATTCTCCAGGGGAGATAGAGGCGACGAGAAAAGTCATCAGGGAATTGGAAGGAGAAAATCTCCGCGATGAAAGGCAACTCCTCGATATCTTCGACTCAATGTACACCTATGAAGACCTGATAGCCGAGGTCAAGGAAGCTGAAAGACAGGTTAACTTAGGAGCCTTCGAGGATTTATTAAAGTTCTTCTTCTCCCTTGAAGTAGGAGAAGATAAACTATTGAGGATCCTAAACTATAGAAGCTCATTCAGCTCACTTATAATACCAGATCCAAGCTGCATTAGAAATAAGGGTCTAAGCTCATACCTAGAACATGTACTATCCATAGATTTAAAAAGTGGAGGATTCGAAAAGAAAAAGAGGCAGATAGCTAAAATAAAGGATGTTTCAGTTCCAGTTCCTTTATGGTGGATTAGAAAAGACGAAATCGTTGGAGACTCCCCCTACCCTGTGATCAGATTTAAAGATAAAATTTATGACGAATACTTCGGATTAATAAAGGAGGAGAATCCATGACCTATGAACTCCAGTTAGACGAGTTCTTTAAAGATCCAAAAAACAGGAGCTACGCGGCCAACATAATAAACAAGCTCACCGCGCAACATAAACATGGCCTGATCGCGAAAATAAGAAATAGGGGCCCAGCCGAAATGGCCGATAGAATCCATGAGATAGTTGGATACCTGGTCGACGATGCCATCGAAGAGAAACGATACACCAGTTCCATACTGCCAACTATAGTATCGCCCCAATTAGCGCCAAACTTCTGGTTTAAGGATGAGAAGGAGCCGACTAGAGAAGAAATCTATAGGCTACTCTACCTGATCCTAACCGGCCTCTACAGGGGCAGCTATATAGTTAACTTGGATAATGCGGCCCCTCCCCTGAGAGAGGACTTCAGGAAATCTCTAATCCAAGAAGCAATAATCATATTCCCTGAGGGCGGAATAGGAGGGGGAGTCGACGTAAAGAAGATGTTCATGCACCTGAGATTGGGCAGGTTCCCTATCAAAGAGTTCGGCTTCACCCTCCTAATTTTATCATGCTTCGCTAGATGGTTAAAGAGCAAGATAGAAAAGCCGGAATTTCTAAAGAGGATAGAGGAGATAGGCCTCCTTCAGGTCATGCCCGACTTAGGTGTCGATGATTCGATATCCCTAGTGTTCTTCGACATTCCCAGACAGAAGAAGGAGATGCACATATTCCCACGCCTCAAGGATTTCATCGTAAAATGGTACTACGACTACCTCATGGGAGCGGAGGACATCGACCTCCTGATCTTCCTATCCTCACTATACATAACTGACAGGAATTATCAGGAAATCTCCGATTCGCTCATGAACAAATTCATCTACTACCTTTTAAGGGGCTACATCAACGGTGAACTCTTAACGAATATAATCAACATTAAAGTAAGGTACGAGTTGAAGGAGAGGAAAAGGCGTATATATCCCATACAGAGGATGAGGGAGATCCTACGCAGAATCTAATTCGGGCTTCTCGTCCATTCCGCTCCTGTACTTGGTTACGCCGAATCCTCCTGTGCGGTTTCCCCCTATGTTGGAGTATTCCGCGTATCTCGCCAGGGTCACGGTCACCCTGCTCCATTTATCCCTGGCATTCATCTCGTAGGTCGCCCATCCCGTGAAGCCTGTGGCCTTCTTCTCCCTCATATGGGCTATCCTCGTCGCGAGGCTGTGCTGGCTGACACCCATCTTCTCGTGGAGCCACTCTTTATACTCGTCGAGCTCCTCCACCCCGAACCTCTCATCGTCCGAGAACTGGTTCCATATCCTCAAGAGGTTCGGGAATATCCTCTCGTGATCCGGGAAGAGGTAATGGTACCCTGACCCCGAGACGGCGAGGTATGTGGGCGTCTTAAAGTAGAGCCTGAAGGACCCTCCATGCGCCTCGGAGGACTCCCATAACTCCCTGTAGCTCGTGGATCTAAGCCTCATCGAGGCCGCGTGGAATGGCTCCTCGAATAGGAGGATCTCGCCCGTCCCCTGGAAGTATCTGAGGAACTTCTCCATCAGCCCGTCCTGGAGGAACCTGAAGCTCACCCTACACGGATACGCGGGGTCCATCAGGTAGCCTTCCTTAAGCCTCTCCCTCGCCTTGAACCATAGGGGGGTCACCGAGTAGGGCTTCGGCTTATCCGCCTCGTGGAGGGAAGACGCAAGGCCGGGATCCACCCCCTTTAAAATATGGAGGAGGAGGCCCCTGGAGACGTAGCCCGTATACGAGGGCATGACCACAGGCCTCTCCCCATAAAGCTCCAAGCTAACCTCGACGGGCATTAAACCATCCCCTCAAACCCTATACATGTCCCGTCAATCTAGCCTCCCAGCCGAGGGAAGACCGGTCGACCCAACCCTCTCCTCCTTAAAAACCAAGGAACCCATCCAAGCCAGAAATTAAGCCAGGCTTCAGCCTATAAGATTAACGGACCCGGAAACGCGTAAATCCCCCCTACACTTGTAGAGGGAGGCGGGGGCCTGAAAGCCATAGAGCAGCCAACCCATCCCACCGACCACCCATAGGCTATGGGCGAACATGGAAGAACGCATGAAGGCCCATCCACTTCAAACCCCCTACCAGGACTCTCCACCTCGAACCCCACAAGCACCTACTTCAACAAATTAACTACCAATTCAGTAACAGGTCCCTATTATTCAGCCCTTACATAACATCCATATCCATATCCATATCCATATCAGAAACTAACTAAGCTTAGTAAGCTTAGTTAGTTCTAATTTTTAGATCCGTTAAACTTAACGCCTCTCGGAGCATCGGATCGTGTTCACCCACCTTCCTGTGGACCCCTTAGAGGGATGCTCCTGTCTCCTCCGGGATTCATCAGATACTCTTCGATCGTGGAGAACTGAGAGCTGGGGGTGGATGCTAACCGATAGAACCATAATTGAACTCAAATATAATGTTTAAACGTAATTCCCGCGATGAAACTTGGCTAAGACAATAACGATAAAGGGAAGTTTATAGGAAGCTGTTGGCAGTCAAGAGATGACGAAAGCTTCAGCGAGCTGTCCGAAAAGCTTGTGGAGGGCATGAGTCCATTGGAGACCCTGAAGGGGATCCTCGTGTATGAAAGTATTGAATTATGATGAAATTTAAGCTATGCGTTGATGGTATGCTCTCCCCCTCTGTTCAACTAATAACACATGTACCTTTATGAGATCCCATAGAACCTCATAAATTATTCTGATGTTTCCAACTCTAACTCTATAGGTATCCTTATACCCTCTCAGCTTTTTGACGTCATAGTGTTCGGCAGGAATTGGATTGTCACGAAAAACTAGGAATAACTCAATAATTCTCTGCCTGTATGATTTGGGAAGCCTCTTAATGGACCTTTCAGCTCTTCTAGAGATAATGACTTGAAACAAACAGCTTCAGCCTGAGCCTCTAGTTCCTCTAATCAGATCTTCGAGGCTTATACTGAGGCCTTCACCTATTTCCCTTTTCGCCTCCGCTAATTCTTTCTTCTCTTCTTCACTCAGCTCCTCCTCGGGCAGGAGTATAGCTCTGAGCTTTAAAAGTTCGATCCTAATCAGGTCCAGCTTATCCAGCACTAATTTTAACTGTTCTTCAGTAACGGTTAAATCCACTTCTACTCACTCTAAGGATGCTTCTAGGCAAGAGATTTATAAAGTTCTCCTTTTTGATGTTTTCAAACATCCATAATGGATTCCCCAGAACCCATGCTTGGCTTCGGGATCCTCGAAGGCTTAGGGTCCTTAACCCGATACCGATGGGATAAAACTTAATCTGGCGGCATCTACTCCGGCGAGAAAGCCCAAGCCTAAATCCCCTAAATGCATCCTCCTTATTGGAGGCCCTCCTTCAGGTCCCCGTGGATCGGCCCTGCTTCTTCTCCCTTTTCTTCCTGAGCTGTTCCTTTACGATTTCCTTGAGGGGTTCGAGGCCGAGGCCCCGGTCTTCCACCGTGAAGCTTTCTCCGAGGTATTTTCCCTGGGCGTATAGTCGGTATCCCCCTTTGGGGAGCCTCCCATTCCTCCTGACCGTGATGTGGACTTTCTCGCTGTCCCCGTCGACGTCGATCCATCCCCGCCATATGATCTCGCCCAGCCTCCTCCGCGATCTCCTCCGGATGGACTTGGGCATGAACTCGAGGAACCAGATCATATCCCAGAACTTTCTCTCTGCGGCGCGGCTCCTCCACGGGTTCAACTCGCCGGCTTCCCCCTTCAGGTTTGGCTTGTCCCTTTAGCCGCTCTGCGGGACTGTCGCGGCGTAGTATTCTCCCTTTTCCCTTTGGATCCGGTCTATCCTGCTTCCCGGCTTGTTAGCTCTCAGGCGGCCCGTCTCAGGGTCCCTCCTGAAGGTTACGTCCAGTTCCTTCAGGAACGTGTTCACGCCCTCGCCGAATGTGGTAGGGGGGTTCGCCTCGCCTTTTACGCCGGGTACTCCCTGGAATATCATGACGGCGTCGGCTAGGAGGTGGGCCGCCGTGAGGTCATGTTCGACGACGAAGGCGTATCCCTTCCTCTCCTCGACTATCTCCCTTATCACCCTTGAGGCTGTGAGCCTCTCCTCCACGTCCAGGTATGCGCTGGGCTCGTCGATGAGGTAGATGTCCGCGTCCCGGAGGATGCAGGCGGCCACCGCTATCTTCTGGAGTTCGCCGCCGCTCAACCGGTCCACCCTCTTATCGAGGAGATGGGATAACCCTAATGGCCCTATAACCCTCTCCTCGGCTACATCCCTGAGGCTCGGCGCCACCTCGACGCGGCTGAGGAGCTCCCCCGCCGTCCCCTCGAACCTCGAGTATATCTGCTGGGGCTTATATGAGACCCTGTAGCCTTCGGTCGGCGGCCTAACCCCCCTACATGGGAGGAGGCCCGCGATCAACTTTATGAATGTGGTCTTACCTATCCCGTTCGGCCCCAAGACGGCTATGACCTCGCCGGACCTCACGTCCCCGGCGTGGACCCTAAGCGTGAAACCTTCCCCGTTGTAGGAGAACTCCATCTCAGGCCATGAGATCCCTAAGGGTTTATCCCTCATCCTCATTGAGGCGGCCTGGAACTTTATCGCTTCCCTCCTGAACCTCACATTCTCATCGGGTATATATCCGTCGAGGTAGACGTTGACGCCCTGCCTTGCACCGTGGACGTGGGAGACGATCCCGTAGACGCCGGGTTCCCCATATAGGAGGCATACCTGATCCGAGAGGTAGTCCAGCATGACGAGGTCATGCTCGGATAATATCACGGTCTTCCCTTTTTCAACGAGGCCCCTCACCGCCTTCGACGCCCTGATCCTCTGATAGACGTCGAGGTGGCTTGAAGGCTCATCGAATATGTATACGTCGCCCTCCCGGCTTATCGTCAAGGCTAAGGCCACCCTCTGAAGCTCGCCGCCGCTGAGCGTCGACAGCCTCTTCCCCATAAGGTCTGCGGCGTCCAAAGCCTCGATGACCCCTTTGGAATCCGATGCCTCCTCCACCTCTCCTCCGTCTTCCATGAGGTCCGAGGCCTTCAAATCCATGTCCGGGAAGAGGTCGAGGAGGTTCTGAGGCTTCACAATGATCCTCAGCCTTCCCATGCTGAGATCCCTGAAATAATTCTGGAGGAGGGATCCCCTGAACCTCCTTATCACCTCATCCCAGGACGGGGGTGTAGACCATTCCCCAAGGTTAGGCTTAACCTCCCCGGATAATATTCGGAGGGCCGTCGTCTTCCCAATGCCGTTCTTCCCTATCAGGCCGGTTATGAGGCCCCTCCTCGGTATCGGCAACCTGTAAAGCTTGAAGGAGTTGGGGCCGTAGCGGTGGACGCACTCCCCCTCCAACTCCTCCGGCACATTTAAAACCTTCAAGGCGTGGAAGGGACACTTCTTAACGCATATGCCGCATCCCGAGCAGAGCTCCTCCACTATAACGGGGAGACCCCTCTCCTCATCCATCCTTATCGCTTCAACCCTCCCCCTCACCATGGGGCAGAAGCTGATACAGGGCCTCGTACAATCCTTAGGCTTACAACGATCCGCGTCCACCACCGCAACCCTACCCATAAAACCTCACCTGAAAGCCCGGTCCAATAGGAAAGGAATCCATCGGGACTAGAACCCTAACCTAACCATCCCACCCTGTCCTATCCTGTCTACCGTTTATCCCCGGGTTGGAGAGACAACTCCTATATAAATAAATAGGGGGATTAAGCCTTGAGGAGACCCCTGGCCCGTCTACCACTCCTCCTCCTCGATCTCCTCTTCCTCCCAGTCCTCTTCCTCCCATTCCTCCTCGCTCAAGCAAAGCTCCCCCATCAGGCAGGCGGAAATAATAGGATCCTGAAGAGTAGAAAAAGGTTACGGCCAAACCCCTCGGCGAAACCGGAGGCCCCCGCCGACTCAGCGGTGGGAACACGGGTGATCGGGGTCAGAAATGAAATCGGGATCGGGGATCACGGTCCATCCTTAGGGGGCTTTAGGGGATCTCTATCCCATCGATGAGGCTCGTCCTCAGCCCCTCCACGCTTCGTGCCTCAGCCTGGCCTGACGGGCCTGGAGCCCCTGATAGCATAGGTCTCCCTCTCCCATCTCCTCCCCTCCCCTCCGAGCCTAGAAGACGGCCTTTGGGGCGTTAATGTTACTTTAACCGTCATTTGTATAGGAGTTTCAGTAGGGCTATGAGCTTCTCGTCTCTCCATTCGATGAGCTCCTGGAAACTCTTGGATTTGACCAGTTCCATCCCTTTGATCCCTTCTACGGCTTTCTCCGCGGCTGAGTCGGGTATGGAGGTCCATTTAGCCATGTCCCTCCAGTATTCCGAGTATTTCCCGCCTAAATGCTCGATTAGATACTTTAATCCTCCCTCTCCTCCGCCTAGGTGGAGCGTCAAATTGGAGCCCATGAAGGCCCATCTTATTCCAGGACCCGCATATAAGGCCTTCTCCACGTCCTCGAGGCTGGCTACACCCCTATCGACGAGGTCTAAAGCCTCCCTCCAAACCGCGACCTGAAGCCTATTCCCAATATAGCCTGGAACCTCCTTCCTTAACACTACGGGGACTTTGCCGAGCCGCTCCATAAACGAATAGGCCCTCTTAACGGTTTCTTCAGAGGTCATATCCCCTGGGACGAGCTCCACTAAAGGGATTAGGTGGGGAGGGTTCCAGGGATGGACGACTATGCATCTATCCGGATTGGAGGTGGCCTTCTGTATCTCCGACATCAGTAAGCCTGAAGAGCTCGTAGCGATTATAGCGCTCCTAGGGGCGACGCCATCTATCCTCCGGAAAAGCCCCCTCTTAACGGAGTAGCTTTCATAAGCCGACTCCTGAATATAGTCCACATCCTTAACGGCCTCTTCAAGGCTTTCAAAAGACTTAAGTTTCCCCAAAGCCCTTGAAACCATCCCCCTCTCAATATAGTCCCTAGAGGCGAGGAACTCCAAGTTGGCCTCGATCCTATGCAGAGCCCACTCAAGCTTAGACGGCTCCACATCGTATAGGTTCACCTCCAAACCCTTCATAGCGAACAGGGTTGCCCAACCATGGCCTATAGTCCCAACCCCTACGCAGGCCACCCTTCCAATCTCCACTCCAAACCCTCCAAAAGATAGATCCATTGTTTAATTCTATCCTATCATGAACGAAATATGAACCTTTAAATTGGAGAACCTCGTTCACGCTTCCAATGGATAAATTCCTTTATCCCGGTTTTACCCCAAGTTTTTCCAGGATCTTCACGTATGTATCTTCTACTCCCACGTTTCCCGGCCCTAATATCATTAGGGTTTCCCTGCCTGGGCACCTTATATTGTCTTCAGGCTGGATCTTTACGATGGGTATCCCAGGGGATATCCGACCCATCACTAGGACCTTTCTAGCCGAGTTGAAGAGGCCTAGGCTTGAAGTCACACCCCCCTTAAACAATACTACTCTAGGGGTGTCCTTTAGGCGGTTGTAAACCTCCTGTAGGGCTGACGCGATCTTCTGTTGATTCTCAGCCCTCACCTTTTCAGGGATCACTTCAGGAGGATACTCCTCCCTAGGGATCGTGTATACTATTACGGGCCTCCCCTTTCTAAGGCCCTCTTCAACCTCGTTCACAGCCTTGGATATAGCCTCTTCAGCTTCTCCCCCGAGGACCCTCCTAACATCGAATTCCACCGCTACAAGGTCGGGAACCCTATCCAAGATCGCCCTTAACTGCCGGTTGGAAAGGTCTACAAAGGATCCCCAGAGGCATAGGATGCTTCCCCTCGCTCCCCCTAGCCTCAAGTCTCTCGTATCTAATATTGGGCTTTCAGGCATGTTCACTCTAGCCGGGGGGAAGGAGGCGGCGGTCCGGTAGATCAGGTTTAAACCCTCATCTTCAGCCATTAAGACGGCTAGGACCAGGACTTGAAGGTCCCTCCTGGATACGATATCCGGTATGAGAAAATTTAGGCCGTCGTTTCTCCCTTTAACCTTGAGGATCTCATCTCTAACCGCTTCAGGTCCCTCCCTCACCCTCCTTATACTTATATGATGGATGTTCTCATCTCCGACGTGGAGGCCGGAATGCTCGAACTTATACTTTACATACTCCCTAAGGTTCGATGTGGGATACCCGAACCTTCTGTCTGAGGCGAAGCCTGTGAGGTGGACTGGGGTGTACCAGTGGGATCCGTCGCTCCTCCTCTCCCTCAGCCAATGGATACCGTTAAGGGTTATCCTGCTCATCTCCGTGAGGAAGGCGTATGAGACGAGGATTCCATCCACCCTAATCCCGGCGGCTTCCAGCGTCTCCTTCACGGCTAAGGGTTCAAGGGGGAAATGTCCCCTCAGGGTCGAGTCGCTCCGGCTTCCAAACCTGAAAGTGAGATCTTCGTCGCGGGACGCATCCAATAGGATGGACGTTAAACGTCTATTAAGCCCCTCAGCCTCCTCGGAACCTAAAACCCTGGAATTGGTGAGTATGAACACCAGCCTATGACCCGCATTACGTGCAGCTCTCACACCCGAATAGACGCCTTCCCGAGAGAGATCCGTAACCAGATATACGTCATGGGACTCCTGAACCCCGGTGGAATCATCCTCTAAGAAGACGACCAGCTCCCTGCCCCTAGACCTTAAAGCCTCCTCGATCCTATCGGTCAGATCCCCCTCATACTCCGGAGGCAAACC
>Ga0078972_1012065_pt1 | contig 15078 bp, 12 predicted proteins | sample YelNatPaOPGAMG01_FD_67568 | JGI IMG/M metagenome (GOLD analysis project Ga0078972, IMG submission 67568) | Hot spring thermophilic microbial communities from Obsidian Pool, Yellowstone National Park, USA - OP-RAMG-01 (SPADES assembly) (version 2) | ecosystem: Environmental > Aquatic > Thermal... | reverse complement strand
CGCCAGCGCGGCGAAGCCGGGCGCAGCGGGTCGCCGCCGACTAGCCCCGCGGCGATCGCCAGCGCGGCGAAGCCGGGCGCAGCGGGTCGCCGCCGAATAGCCCCGCGGCGATCGCCAGCGCGGCGAAGCCGGGCGCAGCGGGTGTCAGTCGACCGGGACGACAAGCAGCTCACGGGGCCGGTTGTTGATGGTGACGGCGCCGTCTTGAGTCACCACGACGATGTCTTCGATGCGGGCGCCCCACCGTCCGGGGAAATAGATCCCGGGCTCGACGGAAAACGCCATACCCGCCGCCAACGGCAAGTCATTGCCGGCGACGAGGTAGGGCTCTTCGTGCACTGACAACCCGATACCGTGCCCGGTGCGGTGCACGAAATGCTCGGCCAAGCCCGCGTCGGCGAGCACGCCACGCGCGGCAGCGTCCACCTGCGCGGCCGTCACCCCGGGCCGCACCGCAGCCACCGCCGCGCGCTGCGCCCGTTGCAGATGCGCATAGTGCTGGGCCACTTCAGGGCTAGGCTCACCGAGGCTGTAGGTGCGCGTCGAGTCGGAGTGATAACCGGGCTCGTAGCATCCGCCGATATCGACCACGATGACGTCACGGTGTCGCAGTTCGCGGTCCGAGCATTCGTGGTGCGGGTCAGCGCCGTGCGGACCGGAGCCCACGATCACGAACGACACCTCCGAATGTCCTTCGGAGATAATGGCTTCAGCTATGTCCGCGGCGACGTCGGCCTCGGTTCGGCCGGGCGCTAGGAAATGCGGCACCCGGGCGTGTACCCGGTCGATGGCCAGAGCGGCCTTGGTCAGCGCATCAATCTCGGACGCGTCCTTGAACATCCGCAGCCCGCGCAGCACGCCGGTGGCCAGCACCGGCGAGACTCCGAGCACCTCGGCCAACGGCAGCACGTGCAGGGCAGGCATCGACTCGGTGACCGCGGTCGCCGCCGGGGCACCGCCCAGGACCGCGGAGACCAGCCGGTAGGGATCCTCACCGTCGACCCAGTCCCGCACCACCAGCCCCAGCTCCGTGGCGGCGGACTCCCGCAGCGTGGCCAGTTCCAGCCGCGGCAGCACGACGGTCGGTTCCCCGGCGGCCGGCACTACCAGCGCAGTCAGCCGCTCAAAGGTCTGCGCCCGCGAACCGATCAGATACCGCAAGTCATAGCCGGGGGTGACGACCAGACCCGCAAGGCCGGCGTCGGCGGTCGCGGCCGCCACCGCGGCAAGCCGGCGCGCATAGACGTGTGTGTCGAATCGACGTTGGTTCATTTACCGATCAGGCTAGACGACCGCCAGAGTGCAAGTAGAAACCCATTTCCCAAGAAGTCCCGTCGCTAACCACACTCTCGCGAACGTTACGGTGATGGGCATGTCTGCGCCTCTGCTGCTGCTCGACGGGGCCAGTATGTGGTTTCGCTCCTATTACGGGGTGCCGACGTCGGTCACGGCGCCGGACGGGCGGCCGGTGAACGCGGTCCGTGGTTTTGTGGATTCAATGGCGCTGCTGATCACCCGGCAGCGACCAGCGCGGTTGGTGGTGTGCCTGGATCTGGATTGGCGCCCCCAGTTCCGGGTGGATGCCATCGGTTCGTACAAGGCGCACCGCGTCGAGCAGGCCAGCCCGGATTTCGAGGAGCTGCCCGACGAGCTGTCCCCGCAAGTGGAGATCATCGAGGATCTCCTCGGGGCATTCGGTATGTGCACCGCCGGTGCGGCGGGCTTCGAAGCCGACGACGTGATCGGCACACTGGCCGCCGCCGAACGCCGGAACGCGGTCGTCGTGGTCAGCGGTGACCGCGACCTGCTGCAGGTCGTCGCCGACGAGCCGGTCCCGGTTCGGGTGCTCTACCTCGGTCGCGGGATGACCAACGCCACCGTGATGGGACCCCGCGAGGTAGCCGACCGCTACGGTGTGCCCGTCGATCGGGCCGGTGCCGGCTACGCCGAATTGGCGCTCCTGCGTGGCGACCCGTCCGACGGGCTTCCCGGCGTCCCGGGTATCGGGGAAAAGACCGCCGCGAGGCTGCTGGCCCAGCACGGCTCGTTAGCAGGCATCCTGGCCGCCGTCGACGACCCGAATTCGTCACTGTCGACGGGACTCCGTGCCAAGCTGCGCGCGGCCGCCGACTACCTGGCGGCCGCCGGCCCGGTGGTGCGAGTGGCCACCGACGCGCCGGTCACGTTCTCGACGCCCACCGACGCGCTCCCGCTCACCGCGGCCGACCCCGCGGCGGTCGCTGAACTCGCGGACCGATTCGGTATCGGATCGTCGATCAGCCGCCTACAGAAGGCGCTCGACAGCATCGCTGCCAGGGCTTCTTGACGGTGTTCGGTCGCAACATTCACGGGCCCCGGCAGCGAGAGTGGTGTTCATTCGCTACCACGAGCCCGTCTCACCCCACCGCTCGAACAGGCAGTCCGGCAGAGTGATCGCCGTTGCTACTCGGGCCGGCCGACCTCGTAGGTGCCCTTGTCGTCCTGGAAAGTCACCGTCACGTGGCGTTTGGTGCCGTCGATACTCACATCGCAGGTGAACGTCGCGCCCTTTTTGACGATGGGATCTCCCTTGCCATCGTTGCACTTGACATCTTTGACGTTCTTGGCTCCATAACCGGTGGTGCTGTCACTGAGGATCTGCTGCACGCCCTGCTGCGCCTTGTTGATGTCGAGTTTGGTGGTCACGAAAAACCCGGGCGCCCAAAAACCCAGCACCAACACGACTACGACGACGATCGCTGCGAAGACGCCGCCCACGGTGGCGATCACGATCAGTGAGCGCTTCGAGCGCTGCGCCGGCGCGGGCGCAGGGGCGGGCTGACCGTAGGACGCCGGCTGCTGTGGGAACGAGCCGTAGGGGCCCGGCTGCGGCGGATATGGCCCCGGCCCGTACGGCGGCGGCGCACCGTATTGGCCGGGCTGCGCCGGATAGCCGGTGGGCGGGGCGAACTGCTGAGGCGGCGGATAGTACGGCGCGGTCGGCTGCGGGTACTGGGGGTATTCGGAAGGATTGTAGGCGGGTGCCTGCCACACCTGCTGTTCTGCAGCAGACTGCTGCCAGGGCGACGCCTGCGCGGCCTGTTCTGCGCCGTTGGCCTGCTGGCTGTCAGCCTGATCGGGCTGCCACGGCTGCGTGGGGTCGGGTCCCTGTGGTCCGCTCATCGTGTCCTCAGTCCTCTCGATCTGCCCGAAGATAACCGTAGCGCGCGCCAGCCTACCCGGCGTCAACTGCGACGACGCCACGCCGGATCGCGTCGATCGCACTTTTGGCGGTGCTCCGCAGCTCCGGCTGGGGCGCCGCGTTGCGCACCTGATCGAGCAAGTCGAGCACCTGGCGGCACCAGCGCACGAAATCTCCCGCCGATATCGGCGAACCCGCCCCGTCGCCGTCGGCTAACGCGGCGGCCAGGTCGCCGCTGCTGGCCCAGCGGTAGATCGCGGCGACGAATCCCTCATCGGGTGCACGACTCGGCGCTATCCGGTGCAGCTGCTCGTCGGCGCGCAACTGGTCCGACAATTGCTCGGTTCGGCGCAGCGCGTGACGTAACTGGGCCGGCAGCGCCTGGGTGCGCTGCGGTGGTCCCGGCCCGTCGCCGCCGCGCGATTCGAACAGCACCGTGGAAACCACCGCGGCCAATTCGGCTGGCCGCAGACCCGTCCAGGTATCGGTGCGCAGGCATTCGGCGACCAAGAGGTCGCTCTCGCTGTAGATCCGGGCCAGCAGGCGGCCGTCCTCGGTGAGCCGGAAGTCGTCGTCGACCATTCGGATGAACCCGCGCTCAGTAAGTAACCCGACGATTCGGTCGAAGGTGCGAGCCAACGAGTTGGTGGCGACGGTCACCTTGCTTTGCAGCTCTGCGTTGTCGCGTTCGATCCGTAGGTAACGGTGCGCCACCCTAACCTGGGCCTCCCGGTCCGGCATATGGTGGGCGGGATGACGGCGCAACTGCGCGCGCAGCTGCACCAGCTCCGGATCGACATCGGAACCCGCGGATTCCGGGCGGCGTGCGCCGCGCCCGCCAGCGGCGGTCGGCAGCGCCAGGCCTTGCGCCGCCGAACGCAGCGCCGACGCCAAGTCCCGGCGGACCCGCGGCTGACGATGTTCGACCCGCTTGGGCAAGGTCATCGACCCCACCGGGGTCGCCGCGCCGGAATAGTCGACCGACGAAATCCGGCCCGCCCAGCGGTGTTCGGTGAGCACCAGCGGCCGGGGCTCGGAGCTGTCCCGAGCGGATTCCAGCACGACTGCCAAGCCACCGCGCCGACCGTGCGGGATCGTGATGATGTCGCCGCGACGCAGGGCGGCCAAGGCCTCGTTGGTCGCCCGCCGCCGCTGCAGGCGCGAGGTATGCGCCTGCGCCCGCTCACGGGCCGAGATCTGTTCGCGCAGCCGGGCATAGGCCAAGATTGGGGCATCGTGGCCGCCGAGTTCGGCGGCGATTTCCCCGAGCATCCGCTGGCCGCGCTGCACGCCGCGGACCAGCCCGACGACCGACCGGTCGGCCTGATACTGGGCGAACGACTGCTCCAGCAGCCGGTGGGCCTGTTCGGGGCCCATCCGGTCGACCAGATTGATCGTCATGTTGTACGACGGCGCGAACGAACTGCGCAGGGCGAAGGTGCGGGTGGAGGCCAGACCGGCCACCGAGGCCGGCTCGCTGACGTCATCGCCGGGACGCCAGATCACCACTGCGTGACCCTCTACGTCGATGCCGCGACGGCCGGCGCGGCCGGTAAGCTGGGTGTACTCCCCCGGCGTCAGCGCAGCATGCTGCTCGCCGTTGAACTTCACCAGCCGTTCCAGCACCACGGTGCGGGCCGGCATGTTGATGCCGAGCGCCAGGGTTTCGGTGGCGAACACCGCTTTGATCAGGCCTGCGGTGAACAGCTCCTCGACGGTGTGCCGGAAGACCGGCAACATTCCGGCGTGATGGGCGGCCAGGCCGCGCAGCAGCCCCTCACGCCACTCGTAGTAGCCGAGCACAGCCAGATCGGTGTCGGCCAGGTCCCCGCAGCGGTGGTCAATCACCTCGGCGATCCGCGCCCGGTCCTCCTCGGTGGTCAGCCGCAACGGCGAGCGCAAGCATTGGGCGACCGCGGCGTCGCACCCGGCGCGGGAGAACACGAAGGTGATCGCCGGCAGCAGACCTTCGCGGTCCAGTGCGGCGACCACGTCCGGCCGTGACGGCGGGCGGTACATGGCGGGCCGGTCGGGGCCCGCTCTTGTCCTTCCCGTCTGGCGGCGGGGCCCTCGCCAGTCGGCGAGTCGGGCCGCCTCCCGCCGGTGCGCGATGTGGCGCACCAGATCCGGGTCGACCCGGGGCCCGGGGTCGGTACCGGTCCCCCGGTAGTCGAACAAGTCGAAGAGGCGTTTGCCAACCAGCATGTGCTGCCACAGCGGGACCGGTCGATGCTCGTCGACGACGACCGCGGTGTCGCCGCGCACGGTCTGGATCCAGCCGCCGAACTCCTCGGCGTTACTCACCGTCGCCGACAGGCTGACCACCCGCACCTCGTTGGGCAGGTGCAAGATGACCTCTTCCCAGACCGGGCCCCGCAACCGGTCCGCCAGGAAATGCACCTCATCCATCACCACGTAGGAAAGCCTTTGCAGTGCAGGTGAATCGGCGTAGAGCATGTTGCGCAGCACCTCGGTGGTCATCACCACCACGGGCGCGTTGGCGTTGACCGACAGATCACCGGTAAGCAGCCCGATCCGGTCTTTGCCGTAGCGGGCGACGAAATCGGTGTGCTTCTGGTTGCTCAGCGCTTTCAGCGGCGTGGTGTAGAAGCATTTGCCGCCCTGGGCCAGCGCCAGGTGCACCGCGAACTCGCCGACCACGGTCTTGCCGGCGCCTGTCGGTGCACAGACCAGCACACTGCGGCCCTGTTCCAGCGCGGCGCAGGCCTGCCGCTGGAAGCCGTCGAGCCCGAACGGCAGCTCGGCGGCGAACCGGGTCAGCTCGCGACCGTCAGGTGACGTCGTCATGGAGTGCGCCGATCCGTGACGGCGCCGCGACAACCGACGGCGGCTCGATGTTCGAGGCTTGATCGTCGGCAAGCTCGGCCAGCGCCGCGCGCTTGGCCTTCCGTTTGTCATGCAGGCGGGCGATCTGGATGGCCAGTTCGAGCAGCAGGGTCAGCGCAAGCCCAAGTGCGGTCATCGAGAACGGATCCGACCCCGGAGTGAAGATCGCCGCGAACACGAACATCGCGAAGATCAGGCCACGCCGCCACGAACGCAACCGCTCGTAGCTGAGCACACCGGCCAGGTTGAGCATCACGATCAGCAGCGGGAACTCGAAGCTGATCCCGAACACCAGCAGCAGGTTGATCAGGAAACCGAAATACTTCTCGCCGGACAATGCGGTTACCTGCACGTCGCTGCCGACGGTCAGCAGAAAGTGCAATGCCTTCGACAGCACCAGATATGCCAGCACCGCGCCGGTGACGAACAGCGCCGCCGCCGGGACGACGAACGCCAGCGCGAAGCGGCGCTCCTTACGGTACAGGCCCGGCGTGATGAACGCCCAGACCTGGTAGAGCCACATCGGACAGGCCAGCACGACACCGGCGGTCAGCCCGACCTTGAACCGCAACATGAACTGGTCGAACGGTGCGACGGCCAGCAGCCGGCATTGCCCGTCGGCGCTGATGTCTGCGCGCGCGGACGCCGGCAACGCGCAGTACGGGTGACGCAACCACTCTCCTAGGCTCTCCAACCCGAACAGCGAATGCGAGTACCAGATGAAGCCCAGCGCGCTGGTCAGCGCGATCGTCGCGAGCGAGATCAGCAGCCGGGTGCGCAGCTCGGTCAGGTGCGCAACGAGCGACATCGTCGCGTCCGGATTGGTGCGGCTGCGACGCTGACGCGGATCGAGTCGCCGCAGCATGCCGGTGGTTCGCACAGTCCGTCAGGCGCAGAGGCGCCGCAACCGCGATGCCGGGCTAGCTCGACTGTCCGTCGATGGGCGGATCCACCCGTTCCGACTGGACCGTCGTCGGAGCGGCGGGAGCTTCCGGCCTGTTTTCGTTCTGCAGTTCACGGACCTCCGATTTGAAGATTCGCAACGACTTGCCCAGCGAACGCGCCGCGTCGGGGAGCCTCTTTGCGCCAAACAGGACGATCACCGCAACGACAAGAATCGCCCAATGCCACGGACTAAGACTGCCCACTTCGGTTACCTCCAGACTCCCTGCCGATGCTACCGCAGCTGCCCGGCACCTCAGTCGAACCGCGCCGCGGACTCGTACATCTCAACCGCCGCCGTCGCGGCCGCGCGCACCCGCTGGGCCAGGGTTTCCGGTCCCAGCACCCGGACCGCCGATCCCACACCGAGCACCAGGCGGGTCATCCACTCGTCGGAGGCGTACGTCATCGCCGCCTCGCAGTAGCCTTGGGGCAGCTCACGCAGTAGGCGCATCGGGTAATACTCGAACATCCACGAGGCCGAGGGGGCCAGCCGCAGCGTCGCCGACGGCATCGACGGATCGGCATTGAACAGCGAGGTATCCGTCGGCGCCGCCGCGGCAGGTTCCGGCGGGGCCGACGGTTCGTCGAGCACGGTGGCCTCGACGATGCGGTCGAACCGGAACAGCCGCACACCTTCGGCCTCGCGTGACCACGCCTCCAGGTAACTGTGGTCGCCGACCAGCACCACCCGGACCGGATCGACGATCCGGCGCGACAAGGTGTCGTGCGAGGCGGCGTAATAGTCGATCGCCAGAGCGCGGTTTTCGCGCACCGCCGCGCGCACCGCGTTCGCAGCCCGGCTCTGGGCGGGTGCAGGCTCCGCGGCGGCCGCACCGGTCCGCGCAGCGACCCCGGCCGCCATCTCGATCTTGGCGATCGCGCTGCGCGCCGCCTCCGGATCGACCACGCCGGGGATGTCCGCCAGCCCCCGCAGCGCCACCAGCAAAACGCTGGCCTCCGGCGAGGTCAGCCGCAAGGGCTTGTCCACGCCTGCGGAGAAGGTCACCGAGATGGTGTCGCCGGAGAAATCGAAGTCGATCAGGTCGCCGGGATAGTAGCCCGGAAGACCACAGCACCATAGCTGGTCGAGGTCCGCTTGCAGCTGCTCGCCTGACACCCCCAGGTCAGCCGCGGCCTTGGCGCGGGTAACCCGCGGGTTGGCCTGAAAGTACGGCACCATGTTCAGCAGCCGCACCAGCCGGGCGGACCCCGCAGTCATGTCTGCCCCGAATCGTCGTGCGTCTGGGCGCGCAACCGGCCCAGCACCTCCTCGCGCAGTGACTCCGGTTCCAGCACGACGGCGTCGGCGCCGTATCCGGTGATCTCCTGGGTCAGCCGGTCGGTGGACCCGATGTCGAGTTCGATCAGGTCGCCGTCGCGGCCGGCCAACCGCCGCGGCCCCAGCACGGTCCCGGCACGCCGCAGGGCCGTGCCTCGCCCCCGAGCCACCCAAACGCGGGCGCGCACACCGGTCGGGGCGTCGGCCACCGCCGCGGCCACAATCGCCCGCATATCGACACCCTCGGGCCGGGTGACGGCGCCGACGGCGCCGATCGCGGTGATGCCCCCGCAGATCCGGGACAGCCGAAACACCCGGGTGGCGTCGCGGTCGCGGTCGTGACCGACCAGATACCAGCGGCCCCGCTCGGTGACCACGCCCCACGGTTCGACGGTGCGCACCGTGGGTGCCTCCGCGCGCGAGGACCGATGCTCGAACTGAACGGCCTGCCCGGCGTCAATGGCGGCCAGCAGCGCGCCCAGATTGCCCTCCGACCCCCGTAGACCCGCCGCCCCGGCCGGCGACGCGATGGCCACCGGCGCGTTGGGATCGACGTCGATGCCGGCGGCCCGCAATTTGATCAGTGCGCCCTGGACGGCGGTGATCAGCTCGGGTGACTCCCACAGCTGGGTGGCAACCGCCACCGCGGCCGCCTCCTCCTGGGTGAGCTGCACATCGGGCAACGCGTAGGCCTCCCGGTTGATCCGGTAGCCCTCCGCCGGATTCAACGCCGACACCTTGCCGGTTTCCAGCGGGATGCCCAGGTCGCGAAGCTCGTTCTTGTCTCGCTCGAACATCCGCGAGAACGCCTCGTCGCTGGGGCTCTCGGCGTAACCGGCCACCGTGGCTCTGATCTTGTCGGCGGTGAGGTAGCCGCGGGTCGACAACAAGGCGATAACCAGGTTCATCAACCGTTCAACTTTGGAGGTAGCCATGGGTCTCCGGGCTACATGCTCGCGATCAGCCGCCTGACCCGCTCGTCGACCGACCGGAACGGGTCTTTGCACAGCACGGTGCGCTGGGCCTGGTCGTTGAGCTTGAGATGCACCCAGTCGACGGTAAAGTCGCGGCCGGCCGCCTGCGCGGCGCTGATGAACTCACCGCGCAGTCGCGCACGGGTGGTCTGCGGAGGAGTATCGACCGCCTCCTCGATGTCCTCGTCGGTGGTGACCCGGGCGGTCAGGCCTTTGCGCTGCAGCAGATCGAAGACACCGCGCCCACGCTTGATGTCGTGGTAGGCCAGATCGAGCTGGGCGATCTTGGGATCGGAGAGCTCGATGTCGTAGCGGTCCTGGTAGCGCTGGAACAGCTTGCGCTTGATCACCCAATCGATCTCGGTGTCGACCTTGGCGAAATCCTGGCTCTCCACGGCGTCGAGTTGACGTCCCCACAGGTCGATGACCTGCTCGATCTGCGCATTGGGCTCGCGGGTCTGCAGGTGCTCCACGGCACGGGTGTAGTACTCGCGCTGGATGTCGAGCGCACTGGCCTGGCGCCCGCCGGCCAACCGCACCGGCCGGCGGCCGGTGATGTCGTGGCTGACCTCGCGAATGGCCCGGATCGGGTTGTCCAATGAGAAGTCGCGGAACGCCACTCCGGCTTCGATCATCTCCAGCACCAGCGCCGCGGTACCGACCTTGAGCATGGTGGTGGTCTCGCACATGTTGGAGTCGCCGACGATCACATGCAGGCGCCGGTATTTCTCGGCGTCGGCATGCGGCTCGTCGCGGGTGTTGATGATCGGGCGTGATCGGGTCGTCGCACTCGAGACGCCCTCCCAGATGTGTTCGGCACGCTGGCTCAGGCAGAACGTGGCCGCCTTGGGGGTCTGCAGCACCTTGCCCGCCCCGCAGATCAGCTGACGGGTCACCAGGAACGGCAGCAGCACATCGGAGATCCGGGAAAACTCTCCCGCCCGCACGATCAGGTAATTTTCGTGGCAGCCGTACGAGTTGCCCGCCGAGTCGGTGTTGTTCTTGAACAGGTAGATGTCGCCGCCGATGCCCTCGTCGGCCAGTCGCTGCTCGGCGTCGATGAGCAAGTCTTCCAGTACCCGTTCGCCGGCGCGGTCGTGGGTGACGAGCTGGACCAGGTTGTCGCACTCGGCGGTGGCGTACTCGGGGTGGCTGCCGACGTCGAGGTACAGCCGCGCACCGTTCCGCAAAAACACATTGGAGCTGCGGCCCCACGACACCACGCGGCGGAACAGATAGCGGGCCACCTCGTCGGGGGACAGCCGACGATGACCATGAAATGTGCAGGTGACACCGAACTCGGTCTCGATGCCCATGATTCGCCGCTGCACGATTCGAGCGTACTTGTTGGCGCCGCGCCGCGGTGGATAAGCTCACGCCCGAGCCGCCCCGGTAGACTCGGCCCGGTGGATAAACCCAGGGTCGCGGAGTACCCGCGGCCAGACCACGTCATCGCCCACATCAGCGACACCCACCTCATCGCCGGCGCCGGTGAGCTCTACGACGGTGTCGACGCAGCCGCCCGTTTATCGCAGCTGCTCGAACGGCTCGAAGGCTCGCGAACGCGCCTGGATGCGTTGATTTTCACCGGCGACCTTGCCGACACCGGCCAACCCGACGCTTACCGCACGTTGGGTGAGCTGGTCGAACCATTGGCCGACCGGCTCGGCGCCGAAGTCATCTGGGTGATGGGCAATCACGACAACCGGGCGGCGTTGCGTGCCCACCTGTTACGCGAGACGGCGACCATGACCCCGGTGGACCGCGTGCACGACATCGCCGGGTTGCGGGTGATCGTGCTGGACACCTCGGTGCCCGGCTACCACCACGGCGAGATCGCGCCGGAACAATTGGCCTGGCTCGCTGCCCAGCTGGCCGAACCCGCGCCGTTCGGCACCATCCTGGCGATGCACCACCCGCCGGTTCCCAGCGTGCAGGACCTGGCCGCGCTGGTGGAGCTGCGCGACCAAGCCCCCCTTGCCCAGGTGCTACGCGGCACCGACGTGCGCAGCATCCTCGCCGGACACCTGCATTACTCCACCGCGGCCACCTTCGCCGGCATCCCGGTCTCGGTGGCCTCGGCCAGCTGCTACACCCAGGATCTGCTGACGGCGGGTACCCGCGGCCGCGACGGCGCGCAGGCCTTCAACCTCGTGCACTGCTACCCGGACACGGTGGTGCACACCGTCGTCCCGCTGACCACCGGGCCCACTGTGGGACGGTACGTGCCGCCGCAGCTCGTCGAGCACGAACTCGCCGCCGCAGCAGTCAGTATCCTGCCGGCGGGCCGCATCCCGCGTGTCGCGGAGCCTTGCGCGGCGCTGACCGCTCACTCGTCGGCGACTACTCGTTCCCAGGGCGCAGGCACCGGGAAGTAGCTTTCCAGGAACTTGCCGACCACCCGGGCCCGCTCCGCAGCGCTGACCTCGGGGAAGCTGCCGTCGTTGAGGCAGAAGAAGTCAACGTTGCGTTTCTTGAGCAGCTTGGGCAACTTCGCCAGCCCGGACCGCGTGGTGGTGTCGACGTAGAGCACCTTCGCCGACTCGTTGTGCACGGCGCGCCCGGTCATCAGGGCGTAGTAGTGATACAGCGAGTTGGTCACCGAGATGTCGGTGCTGGCCCGGAATCGGCTCGCCTGGGTGCGCGCGAAGTCCTGCGGGAATTCCCGCTCCAGTTCGGCCAACACGCTCTTGCGCAGCGGAGCAGCCGTGTGCTCGAGGTGGCGGGTGATGATCTTCCCGAACTTGTCCCACAGCAGCTGGCGGTTGACGCGGGCCGCGTTCTCGAAGCCGCTGCGCTCGCGGTTGTTGGCGCCGAGCCCGATGCGGGTGCCCGCTTCGACGAACTTCGTCACCCCGCCCGGGGAGAAAAACATCGCCGGCGACAAGCTCCGACCGAAGAACATGTCGTCGTTGGAGTACAGGAAATGTTCCGCGAGACCGGGGATGTGGTGCAGCTGAGTCTCGACCGCGTGGCTGTTGTACACCGGCAGCGCGGACAGGTCGGTGAAATGGTCCGCGGCCCGCACGATGGTGATTTTCGGGTGCGGAGCGAGCCATCCGGGAACCGGCGAGTCGGTGGCGATGAAAATCCTTCGCACCCACGGCGCGAAGGCGTGCACCGAGCGCAACGCGTAGCGCAGCTCGTCGATCTGGCGGATTCGCGCGTCGGCGTCATCTCCTTCGCCGACAACGTAATCAGCCATGACGGCCGCGCGGCGCGCACGGAACTCCGGGTCGTTGCCGTCGACCCAGGAGAACACCATGTCGATGTCGAACGTGACGTCGCCGGCGTGTGGAGCGAACATCCCGGCGATCGTCGGCCAGGTGCGGCCGTGCAGTTCTACTGTGGTGTAAGTAATCTCGCTTAGCGGCAACGTCTTGCGGGTCAGCGAGTTCTCGATCGGACAAATAACCCGCTGCCCGTCGTACACCCAGAACTGCAGCTCTACCCCGGCTGCAGCGCCGTACCGAATACCCGACCGGGGGCATTCGCGCCGGCGAAACACCCGCAGCAGCCGCGGGTCGGGATCTACCGACAACAACCCGTCACCGAGGTACACCGAGCGGCGCCCGGCACCGTCGTAGATCTTGGCGCGCAGCGGCGCGTCCAGGCAGGCGGCCATCAGCGCCTCGGCGACTCGGGCACGCTGGCCGATATCCACGACCAACGCCGGCCGGCCGTCCGCGCCGCGGATGAGCAGGAACGGGATCCCCGCCATCTCCAGCTCTCCGCGAACGAACAGCAGGTCAGACACCATTGCCTCGTAGGGAGTCAGGCGCAGCCCCTGGGCTGAGCCGACTGCTGCAACGTCGATGGTCATGGGAACACCTGCCTTCCTTACTCGATGCCGGTCGCGGCGCACAACGTCAGAATCACATAAAGCACAATGAGGGATACCGCAGTATCGAGCGGCGGCTGCGCCCCCACACGTTGAGCTTTGGCACTGGACGACGTATCCCCGCCGAAGCGGGGAAGCCACTTGGGACCAACCCTTAAGCCGGGGAGATCTGTCCTGATCTTGGGCGTCTCTCGACGTCGTCAGATCAGTGGCCTTTGTCCGTTCAGGAGCCTCGCCTAACGAGGTGCCTCCGCACCATAGCACCAATTCGCGCTTGCCGCAACGCAGCTAGACCCGAACATAGGGTCTGATGGAACAGGCCGTCGGGGTTGTGGATCTGACGCGGGGCATCTAGTGCCCCCGGTTCCGAACAGGTCTCACGGTGCTAGCTGTACGTGGCCCCGAGATGGGGGCATGGGTGGAGGTTCCTCTTGTTGTGGAGGGGGACCGTCTTGTTGCGGAGCAGGTTCCACCTGGTGTGGAGCGGGACCATCCTGTTGGCGCTGGGGACCATCCTGCTGGGGTGGAGGCGGCAGCCGCTGTTCTTCTGAAGGCGGCGGTGCTGCGATCCGCGGACGGATCGGCTCGATCGCCGGTGCCGGGATCGGTGGCGGCTCAGGTGCTGGGATCTCCCCCGTGGGAGCTCGCCTGATTATCTCGGTGAGCACCGTGCGATGTGCGTGCGAGTCCGACCGGCGCTGTCGGTAGTGAGCCGCCGCGACAGTGTCATCGGCCGCTGATTCCCGCCGCGCTGGAGTGGCGATGATGTTCGACGTCGGCTTCGACAAATCCTTGGCGGAGGCAGCTTTTTGTGCGCTCGCAATGGCCTGGTGCATCGGCTCGTCCGCCACGCGATGAGCACACGCCGACGGGAACAAGGTCATCGCCGACAACGCTGCAGCACCGACCACGCTCGCGGCGGCGGTCACCAAGACGGCGCTCACAACACACCCGGCAGGTGATTGCAGCCTGCGTGTTGCCATCCCCGTAGACGCCACCCTGCCCTTGTGGTTTGATGCGATCATGCGAGCGTGTCGGACCTGTTATCGATTGGTTGCAAACAGTTATCGATCGTTTCTGCTCTACTGTATAACCCCTGCGCCGCGCGCCGCGTATGTACTCGCAGGTTTAGGCGACGGCATCAATGCTGGCGGTTCACGCTGACCACCAGCCGAAATGTCGCATCAGCAGCGGGCGCCAGAAGTCTCGCCCGCTACCGCATGGTTGCGTTGACGTCGATCTAATCCGAACGAAAATCCCATGTCCGCCCGCATCACCGGTCTCGCGAGCAGACTGGTCAGCACCTCGGTCCTGCTGACCGCGGCAATTGTCTGTGAAGGCGCAGCAGGCGCCAGCCCAGACCAGGACGAGCAGTTTCTGGCGTTGCTCGATGAAGAACAGATTCCCGCTGCCGACAACGTGCCGGGGCTGATCGCCCGAGCCCATGAAATTTGTCGTGAACTCGATGGCGGCACGTCGTTTTACACCATCGTGCGCGAGGAGATGAACACCATGTACGGGGACAATCCTTACTTACGCTTAGTCCCCGCCCGCGTTACTAAAACCGTGGTCAGGTTCGTCACCGTATCAGTGGACGTCTACTGCCCGGACCACCAAGACATGCTTCCGTAGTGTTCCGATTCGACCGGCCATCGCGACCGATCAAGGTGATGTGCCCCAGGTCAAGCGGAATGGGTTTGTACGACGTCTGGCACGACGTCCGCCGAAGGAGCCGCACCCGGATATTTTCCCGAAAAGCTCCCTCTACGTGGCTACTTACCTGGCTACGACACGCCCAACAGGCCTAACGCCGATACACCGCGCCCTCGGCCGTGACGACCGGCGACCGGGTTCTGCGCGGGCAACCCATCCGCACAGATAAGGCAGGATTTGTGGCTCCCCTGACACTTCCGTGGGTGGGTAGCCGCGAGGGAGGGGCGCACGTCGTTGTCGCCTAAGGTTTCTGGCTTGTCGAAGGTCAGGAACCAAGGGAGCGGGCAACGACGTGCGC
>Ga0078972_1012064_pt1 | contig 15078 bp, 13 predicted proteins | sample YelNatPaOPGAMG01_FD_67568 | JGI IMG/M metagenome (GOLD analysis project Ga0078972, IMG submission 67568) | Hot spring thermophilic microbial communities from Obsidian Pool, Yellowstone National Park, USA - OP-RAMG-01 (SPADES assembly) (version 2) | ecosystem: Environmental > Aquatic > Thermal... | reverse complement strand
TCTCCAAGCTGGCGAAGCTTTTAACCGTTTTTGACGGTTTTCCAAAGACCTCTTGAAACGTGCCAATTAACTCTATTTTTCCCTCATTAAGAACCGCTATTCTATGCGCTAAATTTTCCGCTTGAAACATGTTATGTGTCGTCATAATCACCGTCGTTTTCTTTTCTCTATTGACGTGGGAAAGAGCTTCCTCAACTATGGAGACGTTTCTAGGATCGATGTTCGCCGTAGGCTCGTCGAGGAGTAACAGCTCAGGCTCCGTTACTAAAGCCTGGGCTATGGCCACTCTCTGAGCTTCTCCACCTGACAAGGCCAACGCGTTTTTGTGCTCGAAGCCGCCTAGCTGCATGATTTCAAGCGTCGCGTTAACCTTCTGTTTAATGCTGTGTTTATCTTCGCCCCTAACCTTCAAAGGGTATGCTACATTGTCGAAGACGCTCATGTTAAAGAGAACTGTCTGCTGGAAAATCATCCCTATTTTTCTGCGTAAAGCCACCTTATTTTTCGCGGAGTAATCTACGGGTTCTCCGTCAAGCAGTATTTTGCCGCTTGTAGGCTCATCAAGTAAATCAAGAATTCTAAGGAGTGTGGTTTTCCCGCTTCCGTTTGGACCCACGAAAACGTAAAATTCACCGTTTTTAACCATAAAACTAACATTCTTTAAAACTTGTCTTCCGGAATATTCTTTAAAAAGGCTTCGCGCTTCTACCGTGGGCAACTATCTCCCCGCCCCCTTAAGCTGAACAATCGTTAACGCCAGGTTTATTATGAAAGCTGTAGATAGTAAAATGGCTCCGAGGGTTATCGCCATGGCGAAATTGCCCAACTCCGTTTCAACAACGATGGCGGTTGTCAACGTTCGCGTCCACCATCTAATGTTGCCTCCTGTAATCATTATGCCGCCAACCTCTGAAATCGCCGCGCCGAAAGCCACAATGATTGAAGTTAAAACTCCCATTCGCGCCTCCCTTAATATTAACCATGCAGCTTGGGCTTCCGTCGCGCCGAGGGATAACGCTCTTTCCCTTACCGCCTTTTCAACGCTTCCAACGGCGGACATTGTAACGCCGATAATGATGGGGACGGCCATTATCACCTGGGTTATTATCATGGCGGTAGGCGTATATAATAGCCCTAGCCAGCCAAGCACCCCAGATGCGGTTAGCAACAGGTAAACTGCAAGCCCCACCGCGACAGGCGGCAACCCCATAAAAGTGTTTATGATGCTTTTTAACATAATATCCACAAAACGCATCAATGTGCGCTTTCCTTTAAACCGTCTAAACCCTAGAACTGTTCCAATCGGTATGCCTATCAACGACCCTATTAAAACCGCTGTTCCCGAAACCCTCAATGACAGGAATGTTATGTTCAAAATTTCCATCCAAAAAGTGTTTTCAAACACGACGTTCACCCCGGCCACGGTTATTTTTCATCGCTTAAAAAAGAGGGTGTGGAGGCGTCAAGTTTTTTGAGCATCATACCATGCAAGCTCCTTTTCCTGCTCTGGAAAACCTAGAGTTCGGGCCAATTCAATGTTTCGGGCAATAGGTTTGAACAGAGTTTCACCCTCTTTCTTGTAGTTTTCTATGAGGTTTTGGCCTTCCTCGGAGATTATCCATTTAGCCAATGTGAGGGCTCCCTTATAGTTTCTTCGGGGATATTTCTCCGGGTTCACAAGTATTATCGCGTAAGGATTCAGGAGGACAGCGTCGTCTTCGACTAGAATCCTCAGGTTTGTCAACTGTTTTTTGAATGATGTCCATGTGGCCCTATCGGTAAGTGTGTAAGCTTTTTTCTCATTAGCCATGCGCAGCACTGTTCCCATGCCTGCACCCGCTTCCAGATACCATGTCTGAGTTTTGTTTGAAGGCGTCATTCCAAGCTTGCCCCATATGCTTAGTTCCAACGTATGTGTGCCCGATTTGTCTGCACGTGAAATGAATAGGATTCTGCCTTTAACGCCTTCTTCCATGATTCTGCGGAAGGCTTCAGTGGCGTTTTTCAAACCGTTTATTCCCGCCGGATCATCTGTGGGGCCGATTATTGTAAAGTCGTTATACATTACGCCGATTCTGTGGACGCCGTAGGCGCTGTTTACGAACTCGAGTTCAAGTTGTCTTGAATGGACGAGCACGAGGTCTGCGTCGCCTCTTTTGGCGGTTTCTATGGCTTGGCCGGTTCCAACTGAAATTACATGAACTTTAGCGGGGTATTTACTTTCAAAGATAGGTGTTAAGTAGTCTAGTAGTCCAGAATCGTAAGTGCTCGTAGTCGTAGCTAATACGATGATGGATTTTTGAGAGTTTCCATATTGCTCATAGAGGAGTGAGCCGATAACCGCTATCACTAGTATGAGGATGGTGGTTAAGATTTTCGACGGCTTTTTCATTTTTGAACACCGTTATGTACGATCGCGCATATCGTTACTGCTACGCGTTTATAAGCGTATTGGCTTAATAAATATCGTATGCCTACACGGCGCAGAATAGAGCCCACAGCGAAAATTTGGCTCGAATACAGGGGAATGCCAATCTTAGGTAGCGGCGGCGCCGCAATCCTTAAGGCCATTAAGGACGAGAAATCCATCTCGAAGGCAGCGGAAAAACTTGGAATGTCCTACAGATATGTCTGGAACTATCTCGCCAAAGTGAAGAACACTGTAGGAGAGCTCGTGGTTGAAACGTTCAAAGGCGGAAAAGCAGGCGGCGGAGCTAAACTTACCACTTTAGGGGAACGCCTACTTAAAGAGTATGGTAGGGTTGAAAATTATGTGGGCGAGGTTCTGCACGATAAAGAGTATTGGGAGGGGGTTGGATTGAAGATAAGCGCAAGGAACAGGTTGAAAGGCGTTGTTAAAAGCGTTGAGAAAGGCGATGTCGTATCCAAGGTAAAGGTGGAGGTAAACGCGCCAACAACCATAACAGCGCTCATCTCCACGGAAGCGGTTGAAGACTTGAACATCAAAGTGAATGACAGAGTTGAAGCCGTAATAAAAGCCACAGAAGTCATGATAGCCAAAGAAAAGTGAACATACTCGCCGCTAACCTTCAATTTACGAGGCGGAAACATGCATGTGAAAATTAAAGGCCACCGGATAATTCAGTTTGTTTCCTCACTTTCATTACTCGGCTTTTTAACCCTAGTTTATTTAAAAGACAGCTTAAGAACATTGGATATGAACGTGAATTCATGGTCACATTTAATTCACGCAAGCTGGTTCACGCAGATGGCTGAGATGCTTGCGTACGGTTTTGACACTCCCGTTTTGCTTGCGATCTCTATGTTGATGGCTGTAATTCTTTTTTATAAGAGTTCCAGGGGGAAAAGTGCGTTAATGATGGGGACCATGGTTGGGAACACTGTGATGCTTCAAGTAGTCAAAGTGCTAGTTCATTCTCCAAGGCCGTTAAATGGCTTGATGTTTGAGGAAGGCTTTTCTTTCCCCAGCGGCCACGTTGCAAGTTGCACAGTTTTTTTCGGTTTGCTTACATACATTGGATGGCAACGTTGGAAATCTTTAAAAGCAAAATTATTGTTCAACATGTTTCTTGCGGCAATAGCTCTCATCTTAGGCTTTAGTAGAATATATCTCAATGTTCATTGGCTTAGCGATGTTTTAGGGGGATATTTTCTAGGAGCATTTTGGCTTACATTTTCAGTCTTAGTATTCCAGTATTCAAAGCATAGAATACCCCATTTACATAAGTGTTCATCGCATTTCACTTTAAAGGGCGAAGGGGAGGGGTTTGAAAAGCTAATGGAGGGTAAGCATAATCCTTAACGAGTAGAATCGTAACTTAAGTATTGTAGCGTAGGTCGCTAGAGAGGTTGAAGTTGGCTTTAACGCCAAGCTGAAAAAGCCGAGGAGGCGGAACATTGCATGGAAGAATCCCTCCGCGACAGTTTCAACTTCGATTATCTTTGCAAGGGGTAAATAAAAGGCTGAAAAACATATACATATATATGGAGCGAAGCTGACGTCAGGTAATTCCAAGAAACTTTAAATCGAAGAAGATTAGGAAATAGGTTGTTTCAGTTTAAAATGAAGGATTTGGAAAATGGGAAATGTTGTTTTAAGGGTTGAAAATTTAAATGTGAAATTGAATGGGGAAGGCGTTCTCATAGATTTATCTTTTAACGTGCATGAGGGGGAGATTTTAGCGATTTTAGGGCCGAATGGCGCTGGGAAAACAACTTTACTGAAGGTATTTCTTGGAGTTATTCCGTTTGAAGGTGTGGTGAAGTGGGAGAAGAGAGTTAATATCGGCTATGTTCCGCAAAGGTTGCCGTTCATAAAAGATGTACCTTTGAATGTTAAAGAGTTTTTCCAGTTGAAAAACGTTTCAGAAAGTGAAACGAAGAAGATTTTGCGGTTAATTGGCTTGGAAGATGAATTTTTATGGAAGAAGGTTGGGGATTTGTCCTCTGGTCAGTTTCAGAGGATTTTAATCGGCTGGGCTTTAGCTTCAGATCCTAACGTTCTGCTTTTTGATGAGCCTTTAGCAGGCGTTGACATTGGAGGCCAAGAATCAGTTTATACCCTTCTCGAAAGGTTAAAAGTAGATAAGAATCTAACAGTTTTATTTGTTACCCATGAGCTATCAATAGTTTACAGATTAGCCGACAAAGTTCTCTGCTTGAACAAGAGGATGTTTTGTACCGGTGCGCCGAAAGAAAAGCTAACTCCGAAGGCGATTTCAAATCTTTACGCAAGCCCGGTAAAGTTTTACCAGCATAAACATAAACAGGGTGAAACGCCGTGAGCCAGTTTCTTCTCAGCTTACTTTCTGGAATGTTCATTGGGGGAGCCGCTGGCTACTTGGGCTCATTGATGTTGCCGAAGAGAATGTCTTTAACTGCCGGTCCTTTAGGTCATTTAGCCCTGCCTGGAATCGCTTTGGCTTTAATTTATGGATTTAACATTTCTTTAGGGGCTTTCCCATTTGTTATTTTGGGGATAACTTTAATATGGGTTTTTGAAAGGAGGACGAAGCTGCCACCTGAAGCTTTAACCGCGGTTGTTTTTGCCACAGGCGTCGCAGTTGCCTTTTTCTTTTTGCCAATTGAACAGGCAGAAACTGCCTTGGTTGGAGATATTTTAAGCATTCAATTTAATGACGCAGTTTCTTCCATCGTCTTATGCGTACTTACCTTTTTTATTGTTGGAAAAATCTATTCTAAAATGACTTTAATAAACATTTCAGAGGATTTAGCGAAATCTCAAAAAATTAATGTTGGAAAGTACAATTTGGTTTACCTTATGCTGATCGCTTTAATTGTTGCTTTAGGAGTAAAGGTTGTTGGTGGACTTTTAACCGCGGCGATTGTCGCGATACCCGCCGTTACATCAAGGAATTTGGCTAAAAGCCTCACCCAATATAAATTCTTATCTTTGAGTTTCGGCATTTTAAGCTCAACTTCCGGAATTTTCCTTTCTCAACTGACCTCGTTGCCAGCTGGCCCATTAATCATCGTTTCCAGCGCTTTTATGTTTCTAATTTCCATGATTTTTAAAAGGTGAAAGTAGGATTACTATTTCTCACCGCTGAAATTTGTTTCATTCAACTCAGCACTACGTTAAATTAAAAGCAAACTTAAATCTTCCAGATCCACCACGGTAAGGCTTGATCGAAGGTTCTCCCAATACAGGCTTAACTCAGCTCCATTCCAAGGTCGAATGTCCAAGGTCGATTGAGGTTATAGGGTTAGGTACTTCTCCGAAGTTCATAATAATTTCCGTTTAATGTTTAACCGTCGCTTACTTAACCCAACGGTAAGGAACAATGGAGCAGCGATGGCGATGGGTGGGAAATTGATGAAGCGTTCTGGAATGTTGAACGCGCTTTGCTCCAAAAGGAAATTGTAGGCTACGTTTCCACCATCAGGGATTGTTAAGGTTATGGTTTGAGCGGCGAATTCCACGCCTTCCACAGTAACCTCGTATGTTCCAGCTGGTAGATACATTTCATATCTGCCATCCCAAGAATACACGATGTAGATTTCTCCGTCACGTGTAGCGCTTACGGTGATCCAGCTGGCCCCTCTGGTTTCACCACACCAGTTGAAGGCGGATACGAGGCCGCTTAGAAGTCCTCTTTGATCCAAGCCTAGTGTTATCGATTTTGCTTCGCCCAGCTTAGCGTTTGAAACGATGATAGCGGTTCTCTGCTCGAATGGTCCAAGATGGTTGTATGGGAGGAGGAAGGTTAAGTTGGTTAGGTGGGTTTCGCCTTGAAGCAGAGCTGGTGAAGGGGGGTAAAATGTTGAAGGCTGATACCAGTTGACTAATTCGACGATGATGGTCCAAGCTCCATTGTAGGCGCCATCTAACGGTTGGATGGAGCTTCCCCAAACGCCGTGGTCGCTGGGGAAAAGCGTCGCCCGCCTTAAGGCTTCTCCCAAGCTTGGATCCACGTAGCTGAAAAGCCCAGCTAACCTTTTATACTCCACTATGGTGGTGCCCGCCGGTATCGGGGGGGTTGCCCCACCGGATAACCCTACTTTTCTCCCATCGGCGTAGAAGCCAACGCCATCAGCCGATAAGGCGGCGCCGGCGTCTAGGGAGGTGGAGGCTGCGGCTACAAGCATGTCTCTTTCATCGTATATTCTAATTCGCATGGACATGTTGTAGGGGAGGGATGTGAGAAGACCCTCTTTCCTGAAAATTACGGTGATGTTGAATTCAACGCCTTTAATCAATCGTAGGCTTAGATCTGAAATCGCTCCCATGCTTACAGGTACGATTTCTTTTCCCAAATCTCCCAGCGTGGAGACGCCTTCTTGAACATAACCGTAAGACCACGCTGTCACCGCGTAAAAACCTGGGTAAAGCGCAACCTTAGATTCGTAGTTTAACCCTCTATAGGTTAGAGGAGTGTATAGGAAGCCTGCGTGGTAGAATGTTTGAATGAACATGTTTGTGGTCACGCTTCGATCTGGAAGAGGCGACGGCCTCAAAGGCAAGTCTGGGCCAAGCCTTTCAAGGATCGATGAGCCGTTGGTGACCGTCATGCTTGCTCCAGCTCCAAACATCGTCTTCCAACCTGGCCATGGAAGAGTTGAATACATAGAGTTGGTGAATGGAATACTCCATGAATGTTTAATCGGGTTCCAATAGTAGATGACGTCAACGAAGCTTCTTGACGCCACATCATATAATAGTATGGATACTGGAGCGTTGTTCCAAGTCCATGGACGATCTATCCAAGGTTTCTGCCAATCTGTTGAAATTACCGTGACGTTTACTCCTCCTCCTCTGAACATGTGAGCGCTGAGGGATGATTCCCCGTTTAGCGAGGCGGAGAATACGAGGGGCCAGTTTAAATCTTCAAGCGTTGAGGCTGGAGGGTTAGCTTGAATGTACCCCCTCATGTATAATCTAACCGCGTAGGAGCCGGGAGGTATGCCGTAATCTCGCAATCCACGGTAGCGGAAGAGGGAGTATTTTAGGCCAGCCCTTGGATCTGGGGGAGGAAGCGGGCCAGCCATGCCAAGCCCGTTGAGAAGGAGGATCGCTGAAGACGCTGAGGCTGATACGTAGGTGAAGTTAAAGGCTGTTAGGGAGCCGTCTCCGCTAACGACCTCTGCGATTAGGAATCTTCCGGGGTCAGGTCCTCCAATCGGGGCTTCGGCGATGGATTCGGCGAATGGGTGGAAGTGAACGGTGATGTTAATGGTGGTGGAGGAGCGTAGGTCGATGGATACGCTCACATCGCTTGTATGCTCGTTGATTTGGAAGTAAGCGTGGTTAAATTCTCCTGAAGCATCCGATTGAACGTACCCGGTTATGAAGACTCGGACAAAATACGCTCCCGGGTTTAACCCATCTATCCAAGTGGCGAACACTTGAGGAACCATTCCGCTGAACTTTGTTGGAACACCGTAATACCCTCTTTGGCCGAATTGGAATATAAAGAAGTCAGCTCCTGAGCCCAGCCTGGTAACGGGATCCCATAACCCGTTTGGATCAACCCACCAGGCTTGAGCTGGGCCAACCCCGTTATAGACCCCGAAAGGATCCTTGAAGGACGGTGGCGCCGTGTATCCATAGTAGCCAACTGGCCCTTCCCAAGGGAACGCGATCCGCTTAGGAATGTTTGGAGCAGCTAACCCATTAGGGTTGAAGATTGTGTTGCCGACAACATAGGATGTGTAAGGTGCATGTGTGAGGTTTATAGGAGAATAGCTTACAATGTTTTGCTCAATGTAGTTATCGCTGTCGTATATGACGACGCTGACTGGGAGCGTTGTTTTCCATGGAGATGAGCCTAACGGTCCCTTTGAGGAGACTAGGCCCCGTAATTCAGGCCCAGGGTTCAAGTATATATCCAATCGAAGAGACTGCCCTTTCCGAACCTTTACTTCCCTCGCTATCAACCTCTCCGGGTAGCCGGCCGCGCTCGCGTACACATCGTACACGCCGGGAGCGACGCCTTCAACTTCGAAATGCCCGTTGGCCGAGGCGTTAAAATATCCTCTAGCCTCCACTATCTGGTCGGTTAATTCTCCGGTCTTTGGGTTAAAGGCAAGCCCTACGGCTCGAACCATTCCTGGAAGCTTTACAGGTGATCCGTAAATGTTTGGGTCGCTTTTCTCGCCATGAATCACCGTGCCATAGATGATGGCGGGGTCCGCGTCGCCTTTCACCAGCAAAGCTGGCCAGTTTTCCACAGGCATCGCGTAGCTGATAAGCGCCTCAGCGGATTGCCTCCTCACCGGGTATTGGTCGCCTAGGAAGATTTTGAAGAAATATCTGCCAGCCACCCTTGGAGCCTTAAGCTGGTTAATTCTAATATAATACCATTCCCGCCATTCACGCTCCGGTGTGAATTCGATTCCCCTTCCCGAAGCCTCTATTCTCACCAACCACCATCCTGGACCGTAAGGATCGTTCATATCAGCTCTGGTTACAAGTATGCGTCCATAATCGTCGGTTAACGTGGTTACTATGTTCGAGCTGTCTCCCGCTTCCCAGTTTATCGTACCAGCTGGCTCGAATCCGTCTTGAACGAGGTCGCCGTGCTTGTCCACAAGCGGGGCTGGAATATATATTGTAATATTGTTGTAGCGGAACGTAGGGGAGGGGTTCAAAGGTGTTGTAAAGGCCCTTGGCTGGGAAAAGTTTACGGCGACTATGAGGTCTCCAACGCTGTCAAGGGTTGGGGTTGAAGCCATTATGGCTCCTCCAGGCGAGTAGGAGTTCGCGGCGAGTTGGAGGGGCTGTTCGAAGGTTTCAAAGGGGGATTGATATCCGGGTGGAAGTCTTGGATCATCCAGGTATATTTTAAGCCCGCTTCCAGGCCAAACATATGCCAGTGGGCCGGGGACATGCGCGGTGGCGAAGGAGTTGGTTGGGTTCAATTCATGGTCGTTGGATCTGTAAAGCGAAGGCTCCCCGTTTAGATTTCCCAACGTTGTATGCGCTGAGGCCTCTACTGTTTGAGAATAAAAGAGGAGTAGGAGGATTAAAGCAGCCGTAACTTGCCTACGCATTCTCAACGCCTCAAGGAAGTTTAGAAAATTGAAGGAAAGGTTTATGATGTGGTTTTCCTCCGCCTGCGGAGGAAGGCGGCCACTCCAAGCAGCGCTAATATCGCGATCGCAGCTGGGATGGCCATGGATAGAAGCTCCAGTTTAGTCACGTTTATCGTAATTGGTAGGGTGTCGTTTAGGCTGTAAACGCCGTCTTGAGTCCATTCTACTCTCAGGTCAGCGGTGTATTCTCCGGGAATCGCCTTACCGTCCACGTCGATTAAAAAGAAGGCGGTTCTTTCTTCCCCTGGATTCATCGTTCCAAGAAGATCGGATAAGGTGCCTGAGAAATAGTTTCCAGCCATCAACCTTACTCTAACCGACTCAGCCTTCACTCCTCCTTCATTCCTAATTTTAACCTTAACCGTTACACCGGAGTCCCCGGACCTGACGGTTGTAGGCGTGGCTTCGACGATTCTGAAGGAGGCTTTCTCCGCTACGGTGAATGAAAACACGCCGATTAACGATTTATTCGAGTCTTGAACGGCGTAAACCTCTAAAGGATAGTTTCCAGGCTGAGCGTCCTCGGAGACGTCGAGGAGAAACCTAACCTGCGCCACTTGGCTGGGTCGAACCGTTCCAATATAGGATTCATCCGAGCCTGTTGAAGACCGCTTAAAGGGATGTTGCGCGTTTAAAGTGACTTTAAGATTGTTCACGGATCCGAATCCAGAGTTAACCAAGATAACTGTTAAGGCGATCTGGGAGTCCCCTGGATAAACTTTCGGAGGATTCGTGCTTACGCTTTGAATGTGAAGCTCCCCCCTCCATATGGGAACGTCCACGGGAACCGTTTCCGCGGTTTCGCGTAAAGCTCTAGCGCTTCTATACGTTAACTCCAGCGACAGTTGATAGACTCCTTCTTTCGCGTTTTGATCTATGTTCAACGTGTATTGTAATGTAAAGCTCCTGCCCGCTGCGATGTCCCCCGCAATCTTCCCTATCGACTCAGCTGAACGCGCTTCGCCGTCTACGTAATATTCATGTATGAATGGATGTTGAAGCTTCAAGGTTCCTTTAACGTCTCGCGCGAAATCATCTCCAACGTTGGTTACAACTATGGAAAGTGTAAGGCCTTCGTCGCCGGGGCTTGCTGTCAACGGCGCCATTGGATTGGCTCCCCAGTAAACGCTTGACACTACGAGCTTCGGAGTCCCGATGCCTTGCCCTCGGACAGGTGTAACGCTTAAAATTTGGAGGCAGAGGAAGATCAATAAAAACGGGAAAACCATTGGCTTAATTTTTAAACTTTTCATTTAACTTCACCTCGTTAAACTTCTTCTGAATATGGGGATCGCGATTCCTAAGGTTACGATCGAGTATAGGAGTAGGATGGTTAGGTCGAAGCTTATTTGAGAGAGGTTGGCGTTGAGGACTATAACCTTCCTAAGCCCGTCGGCCGCGTAGTAAAGTGGGAGGGCTTTACCTATCGTTTGAAGCCAGTTGGGCAGCTGCTCTATGGGAAATACTATGTTGCAAATGAACATGGATGGTATTTGAAGGAGCATCAGCAATGTCATCGCGGTTTCCTGCTCAGCGGCCATGCACGTAGCGATTATGCCGATTCCGATGAAGCTGGCGATTCCAAGAATCATCACCAGCATCATTAGGAGGGGGCTCCCGTAGATTCTGACTCCAAAGAACGCCATGGCTATGCCTAGGATGATGGACGCCTGCATCATCGCTCTGATGGTTTGAGCTGTTACCTTTCCAGCGATGATGGCGTAGCTTGAAACCGGGGCGACGAGGATTCCATCCATCGTTCCCTGCTCTTTCTCCCTTGCGATGGCGGCTCCTAACCCTGAGAGGGTTCCCATAACGATGGTTAACGCCATGAATCCTGGGGCTAGGAACTCAAACGTGCTCGTTGTGCCGGCGATGAGGCTTTTTCTTTCAACGCTTATCGGCTCTATTACGTAGGATGTGTCTGTTGAAGGGGTTAAATTCGCGATTATTGTGTGGGAAAGCCTTTCTGAAATCATGTTTAGAATCATCGATATTTCCGAGTACGCTGTTGACGCGAGTTGAGCGCTTGTATCGTCCATGGTAACGGTGATTGTGGCTTGACGGTTTGAGGCTAAGGATTCCGTGAAGCCGCTGGGTATGACTACGACGCCCTTTAATCTTCCTTTAACGATTTCTTCTCTAGCGGATCCGAAGCTTGCGAACTCCCTTACGTCTAAAAGCCCCATGGAGGACGATATTTGTTTGAATTGGTCAGCGACGTTGTAAGCGAGTTTACCTCCATCTTCAACAACTATTCCAACTGGAATATGCGTGTAAGGGGTTGCGATCTTACCGGAGTAGGGGTTGCTGGTTCCAACGGTGGGAAACATGAAGCCGAATAAGGTCATTAAAACTATGGGCATCATTAAGAAGGTGACGAATAGGACTTTCATTCTCCAGAATTGAAACAGGTCCTTGTAAGCGATGTTAAGCGCTACCTCTAGGTTTCTGGGCGTTTTCAATTTAAATCCTCCCTACAACTCGCCTCATTGGTATGCTGTTTGAAACGGAGTCCCTCAACGTTCTCCCGGTAAGCTCTAGGAATACTTCGTGAAGGGAGGAGCATCCATGCTTCCGCTTCAAGTTTTCAGGCGTATCCGCAGCTATGATTTTACCGTGGTCTATGATTCCAACTCTGTCTGAAAGCTCTTCAGCCTCCTCCATGATGTGGGTGGTTAGTATGATTGTTTTTCCCTGGTTTTTCAACTCCTTTATGAGGTCTCTGATGAACCTTACGCTTTGAGGATCAAGCATGGTGGTTGGCTCGTCTAGGAACAGGATTTTAGGGTCATGGATTAAGCCTCGAACGATGTTTAATCTCTGCCTCATCCCACTGGAGTATCCGCCTACCGGGAAATCTTTAAACCTGGTTAAGAGGACCATGTCGAGGAGTTCTTCAACCCTTTTTTCAAGCTCCTCCTCTCTTAACCCGTAAAGCCGACCGAAGAATCTCAGATTCTCGGCGCCGGTTAGGTATGGGTATAAGATGAGTTTTTCAGCCACGAGGCCTATGACCCTTCTAACATGCTCAGCCTGTTTAACTATGTCGTAGCCTCCAACGGTAGCTGTTCCCTCACTGGGCTTTGTAAGCGTGCACAGCATCCTTATGGTTGTGCTCTTCCCAGCTCCGTTGGGGCCTAAAAACCCGAATATTTCCCCTTCTCCCACTTCCAGGTTTACGCGGTCAACGGCTGTGAATCCGTTAAACCTTTTCGTCAAGTTTTTGGCCACGATCACGGAGTTCATCGCCATCGACCACGTAAATTTATATAGCACCGCTACATATGACTGGCATATAAATTTTACTTAGTGGTCGGAGTGGCCCGTGGAGAAATACCCTCGTGGATTCAAGAAGTCCATAAAGGATACTTGAGGCTTTTAATCCTCATGCTTCTATCTAAGAAGCCGATGCATGGATATGAAATAATGAACGAGGTTGAAGCGAGAACGCTTGGGCTTTGGAGGCCAACGGCTGGAGGAATCTATCCCCTTCTGAAAAGAATGGAGGAAAGAGAAGAGGTTCGAAGTGAGTGGAAGAAGGTTTCAAAGAGGCGTAGAAAGGTTTACCGGATCATGCCCAAGGGAACAGCTAAGCTTCGCAGAGCATTAGAGAAGCAAAAAATTTTAATGGACACATTGGACGGTTTACGCAAGGACTTCTTAGAAGAAATCTTAGAGGTTAAGCTTCCAAAGGAGCATAAACCTTTACCTATATTTCAAGGAATCCTCCCCCCAGGGGGCTTAAAGCCTAAGACCGCTAGGGAGAAAAGAAAGCTTCTATTGACGCTTAAAGATCGAATTGAAAAAGTCATCAACACGATGCAAATTTTGCTTGAAATAATAAATGAGAAATTAGCTTAGAACTTAATAGATTTGAGCAGAGTGAAAATCTCCCTTCCCTGTGGTATTTACGAGCGAGCTCGGCTAAGACTAGTCTGGAGTATAACCTCTTCGGCTTCTTTCAGCTTTTCCTTCACAATTTCCTCCTTTATCGTTGCCTATGAAGAGCTCCACCCACGCGTATGAGTCACCTACGATCTTCACCTCGATCCTCCTCTGTGAACGGTTTTACCTTCCCTTTATCGACCCCGAAAACCTCTTCAACCATTCTCTGACGCCTCTCTACAAGGAGCCTCCTAATTACCTCCTCCATGCTTTTCGCTTTCATAGCTTCACGTAGGGCTTCTAACTCCGCTAATGTTGAACGGGAGACTTTTACGGTGCTCATTTCACCTTATAAATTATGCTTTACACTTTAAAAATCGCTACCTAGATCATGCGCGTCTAGTGGTGGAAAACCTCGCTTCGAAGGCGAGGCTTGCTGGAAGCTTCCACCCTCATCTCTCAGTAGACCATGTGATTAAGGGTTATTGAAGTGAGCTACCATCCGCTTTCGCAGGCGGCTTTACTATCTCCATTCCTGGGGGGAGGCACTGGATCTCTGTTTAACGCCCAACTCGTTCTTGAGGCACCAATGTCCCCTCCATAAATCCAATATGATTATTCCTAAATCTGAGGCTAAACGATCGCTCATTATGGCTTCCGTTTCTCCTGGAAGTATCGTGATGAAGGCAAAAGTTTTAACCGAGGGTTCTCCGTTCAGAACTAGCTCAACCTCTACGGGGTCCTCCACTCTATAACCGGAAACTCTACTCCCTCCCGCCGAGCTGAAGTCTTCGATGCTAGCATCAGCTGACGTTAACTCTAAATTCTCAGCTAATTTTAAAGGGATAATCAACTGTGGTTCCTTAGCTTCAAACCCGCTGTTGATCAAAGTTGATACAACGGCTTCTTTACCCTCGCCCTTTAACCTTAACTTTACCCTTACCGCCAAGCTTGTATACTCCTAGGCTCTTCATCTTCCCTATCCGCTTCAACTCCATTCCCATGGGAAGAAGCGTTTGGGAAAATATAAATCGTTCGAAATCCACAGCAATGATCCTAAGACTTCATATGCACATAGGGGATGTTCATTAACGTTTAATAGGTTAAAGCATGTTTATTTTAACGGGTGCCCTTGGACGCGCGGGATAAGAGAGTACTCTTGGCGCTGTATCCTTTAGCTTTCGCAGCCATAGCCCTTACCATCTACCATATACCAGATTATTTCTACTTAAAGTGGGTGACGGCTGTGAATTCGGCGTTGATTTTAAAGGCGTTGGGCTTTCAAGCCACCGCGTGGACCACTGGGAGCCGAGCGTTCATCAACGAGGTTGAAATCGTTAAGGAGTGTACGGGCATACAGGTGGTGGCGGTGTTCGCTGGCCTACTGATTCCGATGCCGGGCGTCAGGGCAGTTCGCAAGCTTCAAGCCGTAGCCCTCATATTCACATCGGTTTACGTCGCCAACGTCTTTCGCATCGTGTTGGAGCTGTGGCTCCTGTACAGTGGGATTTTGCCCTGGTCCCTGGCCCATGAACCGTTAGGCACCATCCTCGGAGTCATATCCGTCGCCATATTCCTAGTGGCGGTAAACCACTACATACCACAAGTAGGCGACTACATTATGGCGGGTTGCGAATACGTTAAAAGCCTTTA
>Ga0078972_1012063_pt1 | contig 15078 bp, 10 predicted proteins | sample YelNatPaOPGAMG01_FD_67568 | JGI IMG/M metagenome (GOLD analysis project Ga0078972, IMG submission 67568) | Hot spring thermophilic microbial communities from Obsidian Pool, Yellowstone National Park, USA - OP-RAMG-01 (SPADES assembly) (version 2) | ecosystem: Environmental > Aquatic > Thermal... | reverse complement strand
GTATGGTGACGCGGCGACGGACCGACTTGGTCCAGGTCGTTGTGCTTGCCGCTGACGCGCATGCACTTTTGCGCCGTGGCCGCGCGCGTATAGGGCCGCGACTCCAGCCCCAGGAACACGTCTTTGAACTGCACCATCCCCGCGTTGGTGAAGAGCAGCGTGGGATCGTTACCCGGGATCAACGAAGAACTCCTGACGATCGTATGGCCACGCTCCCGGAAAAAGTTCAAGAACCGGGACCTAATCTCGGCGCTGCTGATCATGCGGCTCCCTCTCTTCTCGGCTCTGCTTAAGCTGTATTTGTGAATTCTAGACCAATGAGCAGGGGGTGTCAAAGCCGCCCTTGACACCTACCGGCCTTCCCGCGTATAAGGACATAAACAACCCTGAGGAGGCCAAGCATGAAGATCCGTGAGATCAAAACGCTGCTCGCTTTCGGCGGGCGGCAGACCTGGGTTTTCGTCCTGGTTGAGACCGATGCGGGCATCACCGGCATAGGCGAGGCGAGCCTGGAAGGCAAGGAATTGGCCGTACAGGCCGCGGTGAACGAGCTGGCCCGCTTCCTCATCGGGCGAGATCCCACGCGCATTGAACAGAACTGGCAGATCATGTACCGCCACGGGTTCTGGCGCGGGGGCGTCGTGTTGAACACCGCCCTCAGCGGCATTGAACAAGCCCTGTGGGACATCCTCGGCAAGGAGTTGGGCGTGCCAGTCTACCGTCTGTTAGGGGGCGCCGCCCGCGACAGAGTCCAATTGTATACCCATTGCGGCGGACACACCCCCGACGAGCTGGCCCGCAACGCCCAAGACTTGGTGGCCAAGGGCTGGCGCGCCCTCAAGATCGGCAGCCTCGGCTTTGAATCCTTCGCCAACGAGGGCCAATGCATTGAGGCCGTGACCCGTCGCGTGCGCGCCATGCGCGAGGCCGTCGGCCCCGAGGTCATGATCATGATGGACGCCCACGGCAGGCACACCCCTGCCCAGGCGATCCGCCTGGCCCGAGCCCTAGAGCCCTACGACCTCTTCTTCCTAGAGGAGCCCGTGCCCCCCGATAACGTGGACGCCTTCAAACGCCTGGCCGAGGCGGGGCTAAATATCAACATCGCCACCGGCGAGCGCCTGTTCACCAAATGGGGCTATCGGGAGCTATTGGAAGGGCAATACGTGGACATCATCCAGCCGGACGTGTGCCACGACGGGGGCATCCTGGAAACGCGCAAGATCGCCGCCATGGCCGAGACCTATTACGTGCGCGTGGCCCCTCACAACCCCAACGGGCCGGTGGCCACGGCGGCCTCCATCCATCTGGGGGCCTGCCTGCCGAACTTTGTCATCCTGGAATACGCCCAGAACCAGCCCTGGCGCGACCAGGTGCTCCGAAAGCCCTTGGAGATCGTCAACGGCTACGTCGCCTTGCCCACGGAGCCGGGGCTGGGGGTGGAGCTGAACTACGAAGCCATCGCCAAGCTACCCTATAAGCCGCTGGACTACTCGGGCGCCTTCTGGCCCGATGGCGGCGTGGCGGATATCTAGTAGGGGCGTTCAATTGAACGCCCCTACGCGAGGGCGTTCGGTTGAACGCTCCTAGGGGGTGTTCGGCTAGATGTCCCTACGTGAGGGCGCTCGGTTAGACGCCCCTACGGGAGGACGTTCGGAGGGCGTTCCATAGAACGCCCCTACGGGGGGTGTTCGGTTGAACGCCCCTACAACCCCATCGCCTTGAGTTGTGCCAGCGTCCGCTCGTACACCTCGTAATGCTCGCCCTCGGCCTCTTCCGGATCCACCAACTTGAGCCACAGGGCGCTATCGCGGCGTATGCCGGCTAACTCCCGGCGGCTCCAGCCCAGCTCGCTGGATTTGCTGTGCCACTTGACCTCGCCATCCTGGAGGAGGATGTACTCGCCCGCATACCGTTCTACGAACTTGTCTCGGTTGTCGCGGTAATAAAGCGCCTGCTCGCACGTCGTGCGCCTCCAGGCGGCGACCATCTCGCCGGGGTCGGTCTCGGCGCTATCGAACTCGGCCACCGGCGCTTTGACCTCGGATTCAAAATCGATCTCCTCCAAGTTGACGGTCCCAAAGCCGCTCTCGGCGGCGACCAAGAGGGCGTTACGGTCCCGTCGGAAGGGCGGGTTGGGCCAATCCCCCGCCGGGTCGTGGCCCATCAGATAGGTCCCGCAGGCGTCGGTGGCGATGACGTGATCGCCGGCCACCAGGGTGTTACAGATGCGTCCCTCGCCGCCCCACTCCCTCCGTGCCTGGCCCACCAGGCCGTCAATGATGTTCAGCGTGGGCTGTACGATGCGCCCCAAATCCGCGAGGACATAGGGCAGGCGAATGATATGGTGGAAGTACTGCCGCCCGCGCCCATAAGGCTCTTGGGGCGGCAGGCCGAAGAGGTTCTTGAGGCAAAGGGTCACGCCCATGAAGGCGTGGTTCTTCATCTTCTGCACCGAGACAAAGGCGTCCGTTTCCACGGCCGCTGCGGGCAAGAGGTACTGCTTGAACATCAGCCCGCCCCCGGGCACTTGGCAGACCTTGTGCGGCGGCCGGTTGCCCTCATAGATCGGCACATCGAACTCGCGCAGCACGGGCATCAACGTCATCGTGTCTTCCCAGGAGAGCCCGGACCCCGGCCGAGCCATCGTGGCGATCTCAACACAGACGATCTCGGCCTTGGTGTTCTCCCGCAACAGGCGCAACGTCGCGCGGGCGACCTTATAATCCACCAGCTCGCGAAGCTGCCCTTCAAAAACGGGGGCCTTGCCCGGTTCCCAGGCCTGGTTGAATTTGACGGTGATCCGACCGGCCTGCTTCAGCTTGGCCCAGGCATCCTTCAGGGGGTCGGTGGCCCGCTTGAGGGCCTGATAGACCTCTTCATCGTCGGCGCGATGATCACAATAAACGGCACGAACATGATATTGAGATGGACGCGTCATCATCCCTCCATAGCATCGGTAAGCAATCGCGGGCCATATTAGTCCGAAAAGGGATTTGACGCAAAAATCACACCTCTACCCTCTCCTCAAAGCCCGGCGTCTGGAATCGGCAGTAGACAGGGCCCGGCGCCCCTTCGCCACAGGGGAACGAGGCCATATGCACCCCTTTCCTGAACCGGCCTTCGGCGAGCACCCGTTCCACGCGCCCGTCCCGAGCGCAGAGCTCCAGCCGCACGTAGCCATCCTCAGCGAGGGCATATTCCACGATCTTGCGCTCGGAGTGGCCGGCACACATCCGCCCCAGAAGGCGCACGCCCGGCCTCTCTATCCGGGCGCGCTTTCCCCCTGGGAACTTGCTATAGTCAAAAGGCTCATCCAGCATGTGATAGGCGGGCTCGCTTTGCCCCCCATAGTCCCGCCGAAGATAGGGCGTCTTGAGCGGGACGCGCTCGAAATCGGTTAGCGGCGTCAGCTTAGGCCCCTCGTCCTCCCAAAGGTAAACGGGAATCTCCAGCGGATCGAGCACATCCACCAATCCCCGCTCTCTGGCGATATGAAAGAGGCCCAAATTGCCCGGCTCGTGGCCCGCGAGCCAGGTGCCGATGATATCCACGCGGAAAGGGTTCTTGCCCAAGATCAGCACGTTGGTTAGAAAATCCTCGGCCTTGCCCCCAGGCCCCGGCCCCTCCATGAAGGCGTTCCCGTTGCGCCCATAGATGCCCTCAATGAGGCACAAACCCACCTGGGTCACCGAATGGGAATCACAGGTTCGCTGCGCCCACATCTCCATCCCATAGCCGCTATTCCAGTCTCTGCCGGGGCGATCCCAGCGAGGGAAGCCGGCCTCCAGATGCTCCCTGTACAAACGCTCCACGTGCTCCGCAAAGTCCGGCTGGAAATCCTTCAGGATGTGCGCAGGATGCTTCAAGGTGTTCTCCACCCCCTCGCAAAAGCGCACATAGGGGGGCACACACATCCCCTGCAAGTTCTTCACACACAGGGTCATCCCCATGCCGTGGGTCTTGAGCTTGGCCACATCCAGCAGCCAGCTATCCTCTTGATTGAAGGGGGCCACATACCCGATGCGCCGGAAAACCACTCCCTCCGGGCAATCCTTCCAGATCACCTCCGTCCCCTCCTGAAGGGTGCTCAAGGTCAGCTCCTGGATCTTGCGGCCTGAGGGGAAATCCAATAGATGCACGCCCGTGCGCTCGGCCATCTCCACATAACCGGTGGATTGGGCGTCGCCGGGGCAATACCCCTCGCCGAGCCAGTTGCCCTCTCGGAGGTACATGTTCTCCGCCGGAAGGCCCAGCTTCTTCATCCCCTCTATCAGGCCCTCCATGAAATACCTATCGGTGATGATGCCCATGCCCCCCTCGGTGTTGCCCTGGCCCGACGTGCAGGTGAGGTTGGGCTTGATGGCCAGCTTATGGGTCAAAGGGATCCCCGGCGTATCCTGCAAGGTCAAGATCCTCTGGGCCAGATCCAGCCCGGCCTGCTTCTTGCCCTCCGCGTCGGTCTTGGACCCGACACGGGTGCGCACGATGAACACCGCCTCGGGATGGGCCTCTATGAAGGGGTGCAAGGCGAAATAGCGCTTCGCCCTCACTTGCCCGCCCGTCACCGTCGGCGTTGCAAGGCCGGCCTGCTTCGTGGCCTTTTGCATCGGCTCCTCGGATTCCCTGGCCGGCTGCGCCGATGGTCGGGGCGTCGCCCCCATCCTGGCACAGGCCGCCAGCACGACCTCAGCGACGGCCAGCGCGGTGAACTTGAGGAAATCGCGCCGTCTCATCCTATATGCTCCTCCATCGTGATCGTCATAGCTACCCTACGGTTGCCAAAACAGCCGCGCCATCCCGGCGCGCAAGCGAGCCTCCGCGGCAAGAGGCCGTGTCCACCCTCAACATATAGGTGGCCGGGTGATCGCCCAAGGGGACAAAAAGAGCACCAAGCCTTACAATACGACAAAAAATATCAATAGCCATCCGAGTCCTTTTTTGACAGCTCACACCCTTTATGGTATGATAGCGATTGCTTAGGAGGCGTGGTGTAGCGGCCTAACATGACGGCCTGTCAAGCCGTAGATCGCGGGTTCGAATCCCGTCGCTTCCGCCAAAACCTCACCGTCATCGGTGAGGTTTTTTGCTGCCCCTTCACCATACACCGACAAACAGGAACGACACGAGCGCCAAAAGGGCGCCGGCCAAAGCCGTTCCCCATAGCACGAGCAGCCAACGCTCCCGTCCCCGCAGCCGGTGCGCCCTAAAGAACAGATAACCCTGGATCGTCGCCGCCCCAACTGCGCTCAATAGGATCCACCACCAGCGGGCATCCCAAGGCAGGATCATCGCGGCCAGATAGCGCCTACTGAGCTCCAAGAGCTTGGGAAAGTGCATAAGGTAAGCTAGAGGAAGCTGGATGGGTTTGCTGTAGAACACCACAAAGCCCAGGGCCAGAGTCGTCAGATAGACCACACCATCCCAGGGATCATCCCACGCTCCACTGCGCCACACCGTTCCCAGAACGATCCCCAACCAAAGCAAGGGGACGAAAAAGGCCTCCTTCACAAGCAGCGCGGGAATGGCGCTCAGCATCCCCAAAGCGAAAAGCAACAGCAATTCCGCAGGAGCGATGGGTGTGTACCGCCGCCACTTATAGAATGCTAGGTAAAGGACATAAGGGATCCCTAGATAGACGAGCCCGATAAGCATGTTGGCCGACAACTGCAACCGAAACCAGACCCGATCCGCCCACAACTCCAGAAGCGAGATCCCTCCCAGGATGAGAAGGAATCCCAAAAACAATAAGGGCCGTCCTCTCCCGCCGACGACCAGATCGGAGCTCACCTTTAGCACTTGCCAGAAAATCCCGCCGAGCAAGATCAGCATAGGCCAAAAGCCCCCTACTTCCTCACGCGCCGAGACCATCGCCGATTCAAGCCCCAAGGTGCCCCATATGGCGACAAAGCCGGCCAGAGATAGCATCAGGAACCCCATCACTCGCTGGGCCGAGAGCCGCCTCAGGCCCAAGAGGATAAAAGCGATGAGCATCAGGCCAAGCGTCGCGTAGAGGCTGTACGTGACCGCCCGCACAAATGGCGTCCGCGGATCCACATATAGGCGCGACTTCAAGACAGCGCTCGCCCTCAGGAGAGCCTCCCCCACATGAGAACCCTTCAGGACAACCTCCACGCCGGGGGGCAGATCGCAGACCAGCCAGCAGGCAAAGACGCACCACAAGGCCCATAGGGAGAAGGCGGCCACCTTCAAGATACGAGGAGACAAGAAGGTCCCGAAGACCCTCATCAGCCAGCCGGCGAGGTTCCTGGCATCATTCAGCACGTCCAGGCCTAGCCAGTACCAGAACAAGCCCAGGAAACCCAAAAGATTCTCAAAAGATACAGCAGCGTAGATCAAAAGCTCATCGGCAGGAGTCAGCCATATCGTCAAGGCATAGAATATCGCCAACAGAACGCCACTCACGGCGAAGGCGATGGCCGGATTCGGCGCCCGGCCTCTCAGCGGCAGGACACCGGCGACCACCCCCAGCGAGATGGCCCACCAAACGAGCACGTTCCACGGGCCCGGGATAGGCAATGAAGGGGAGCCCTCCACGCTCACGACAAGAGCAAGGGGTAACAACCACAGCCATCGCCACCGCGAAGCCCGCGAGAAAGCCACGCGGCTGCCCAGGAAAAGCAACCACATGGCCACGATGGCGCGCCAGGGGCTGCCGACCAGGTTGATCCCGATGATCAGGCCATAGAAAGCCGTGTAGATGGCGACAAACACGTAGAGCGCCGGCCCTCTGCCAGCTGCTCCCGTCAGGAGATAGGCCCAGCCGCAGGCGAGAAAGAAGATGGAAAGGTACAAAACAGGAAAGGGAACTAGAACATGCCGCCCCTCGCCGATCTGAGCGCTGATCAAGGGATACCTCTGGCCCTGCGAAGCCAAATAGGCGGCGGACACCAGCTCCATCAGCAACACGGCGAGGCCCAACCAGCAAAGAGGGCCACTGTGAACCAAGCCCTTCAGGGTCTCCAGGCCCGCCTTCTCCGACCTGGCCGTCAGCGCGTAATCCCTGGCCGCATGCCAAACGGCCCGTCTCAGACGAGCGAACAGGGAATCAGATCGTGTCCGCCGTTGGCCTCCCATGGCCCCTCCACTTCTGGGCTAGGGAACTAAACCATTATAGATCACGACAAGGTCAGCAGAAAAGATAGCGCTTATGCCCTCACCCCCGGCGTAGCTGCTCCCGTTTCGCGGCGATGCTGGCCAAAAGGGAGTCAAACGACTTGGCGAAGGCGGCCACCCCGTCGTCCTGCAACCGCTGCATGATCGCCGGCAAATCCACGCCCACGTCAGCCAGAAGGGCCAGATGGGCTCGCGCCTCCTCCAGGCCCTCTTCTACCGTCAAGGCCACGCGGCCATGGTCAAGGAAAGCCTGCAGGGTCTCAGGAGGCATGGTGTTCACCGTATCCGGCCCGATGAGCGAATCCACATACAAGGTATCCGAATAGCACGGGTTTTTGGTCCCGGTGGAGGCCCAAAGCGGCCGTTGGACGCGCGCCCCCAGGCGGGCCAGCCGCTGCCAGCGCTCGCCACCGAAGAGCTCCTTGAAACGCGCATAGACCATCTTGGCGTTGGCTACCGCTGCTTTGCCTTGGAGATCAGCTCGCCCCAGCTGCTCCAGCTCGCGATCCACGGCGGTATCCAGCCGACTGACAAACAAGGAGGCGACCGAGGCAACCCGGCCGAGCTCCTGGCCCGCCGCGGCGCGCTTCTCCAGGCCAGAGATATAGGCCTCGGCCACCGCCTCGTACTGCTCCAACGAGAAGATCAACGTCACGTTGACGTTGATCCCCTCGCCGATCAACGCTTGAATGGCCGGAAGGCCGGCGGGTGTGGCCGGGACCTTGATCAACACGTTGGGCCGCGCCAAGGTCGTAAAGAGGCGCCGCGCCTCCGCGATGGTGCCGGCCGTGTCGTGGGCCAACTTGGGGCTTACCTCCAGGCTCACATAACCGTCCAAGCCCTGCGTGGCCTCGTAAACCGGGCGCAACAGCTCCGCCGCGCGAGCGATATCCTCCAAGGCCAAGGCCTCATAGATCTCCTCCGTGGTGAGGGAGGTGCGCGCGAGTCGCTGCAGATCCGCATCATAGTCCGAGCTACCGGAGATGGCCCGGTCAAAGATCGTCGGGTTGGAGGTCACGCCACGGGCTCCCTGATCAATCCAGTTTTGCAGGCCACCCGAGGTGATGAACGAGCGCTTGATGTAATCGATCCAAACAGCCTGTCCCAACTTGGCCAACTCATGCAACTTGGTCATATGCGGTCCTCCTGAAGGTTTTAGGTCAGTATAGACGACGTGTAGCAAAGCGCCAAGGGCTCAAGGCCCAGGCCGCTCCCAATCCTCAAGCAAACGTAACAGCGCCTCAGGCTCCTCAACAGTTACCAGCTTCTGGCGCAGGGCCTTGGCCCCGTCCAACTCCTGAACGTATTTGATGAGATGTTTACGAAAGAGGATAACCCCCAGTGGCTCGCCGTAATAGGCTACCATAGCCTCCAAATGGCGACGGATCACCGCCAAGCGCTCCGGATAAGACACGTCGGCGATATCGCGCCGCTGAAAGATCCAGGGATTGCCGATCGCCCCTCGCCCGATGAGCACGGCGTCACAGCCGGTTACAGAGCGAATGGCGGCGATATCCGCCACGGTGCGCACATCGCCGTTGGCCAACACCGGGACCTTGACGAGAGCCTTGACCTCGGCGATGGCCTTCCAATCCGCGCGGCCGCTGAAGCCCTGGGCCTTGGTACGGCCATGGACGCCTATCGCCGCCACGCCATTATCTTCCAAGATGCGGGCTACTTCCAAATAGTTGCGTGTATCCTCGTCCCAGCCGAGGCGTATCTTGGCCGTCACCGGCACGGACACGGCCCGCGTCAAGCTGGCCACCAAGGAACCGATGCGTCGCGGATCGCACAATAACGCCGCCCCCCGACCACGCCAAGAGACATGCCGGGCCGGGCAGCCCAAATTCAGGTCCAGCAGATCGGGGCCAAAGGCCATCAACCGCCTGCCGGCCTCGGCGAGGCTCGCCGGGTCTTTGCTCAGAAGCTGGATGGCCACAGGCCTCTCGTTGGCGTCAAAGCGAAGCGAGGTCTCCGCCAGTTTGGGGTTATGGATGACCGCTTCGTCCAAGATACAGGGGATATAGCTCATGGCCGAGCCCATCTCCCGGCAGAGGAGGCGAAAGGGCAAATCCGTATAGCCGACCATAGGAGCTAGGATGAGATCCCCGTAAAGAGGAACGGAACCGATCCGGAGTGCGCAATCCATGCTGCGATCTTTCTGAGTTGCCGGGGTTAGGGGACAATTATAGCACATCCTCACGAGAAGAATAAAGAGCTCGCCGAGACGCATGGCGATCATCTCGGCGAGCTCCTTGAATCAGTGGACAGCTTCTATCCAGGCTCAAGCCGCGCAGGGTACGCCCACACCGACCCTCACCGTTCGCGACGAACCCGCTTGTGGCGCGTCACGCTATCGCTCAGGCTCAGCAACGCCAAACACAAGAGCAAGGCAACGATGGTCAGCGCGGCCATAGGGCCTCCTAAAATCCCAAACCTCATCTTCGCGTTGGTATTATGCGCCACCAAGATGACAAACACATGAAAAGAGGCATGGCCCTCGGTGAAAATGTTTTCAAGGCGAAATTGACAGGCCCCGGCCCCGTAGATATGATGGGCACATGAAGGCGAGGGCGAACAAACTCAGGGGCAGATGGTCCGTTCGCCAATGGGCGATCTTCGCCGGGCTGGCCGCGGCGATCTTTTTCCCCGGCGTCCTTTGGGCTCATCGCGTAGCCAAGGGGCCTCAGGCGCAGGAGCTATCCTCCCCCACGCCCACCCCAAGGGCGGCCGCCAGACAGGCCTCTAATACCCTGGAGCCGACGCCCACGCCGACCCTCACCCCTTCGGCGACGCCCTCGCCAACCCCCACACCAAGCTCTACCCCCTCGCATACACCGACCACCACGCCGACGCCCACCAGCTCTTGCACGCCCTCGCCCTCACCCACCCCGCTCCCTCAGCCCACACCGGACGGCACCGCGCGCACCCTGCGCGTGCCCATCCTTATGTATCATTACATCTCCACACCTCCCCCCGACGCCGATGCCATCCGCCGTGATCTCTCGGTGGCCCCTGGGTTGTTTGAGGAGCATCTCCGGTATCTGCGCGATGCGGGGTATGCCAGCATCACCCTGGGCGATTTAACCCTCGCGCTTCAAACGGGCTATCCCTTGCCTCCCAAGCCGGTGATCATCACCCTGGATGATGGCTACCGCGACGCTTATACGGAGGCTTTCCCGCTCCTTCGCCGTTACGGTTTCACGGCGACCTTCTTCCTCATCACCAGCCTTATCGATGCGGGGCACCCCGATTACCTGACGTGGGACCAGGTGACGGAGATGAGCGCGGCGGGCATGGACATGGAGGCTCACGGATACAGCCACGTGGACTTGCGCGGCCGCGATGATGCGTACATCATCTGGCAGGTCCTAGGCGCTAAAGAGGCCATCGAGGCCCGCACCCACAAAGCGGTGCGTTTCTTCTGTTACCCGTCCGGCAAGTACGATGGCCGGGTGGCCCACATCCTGCATTCGGCCCATTACTGGGGCGCGGTGACCACTCAACACGGCGTCCTGCAGTGCTCCGAGTGTCCTTTTGAGCTCCGGCGCATCCGCGTGCGCGGCACGTACCAGGCCGAGGACCTGGCCAGGGTGATGGAAGCGGCCCTGAGCGCCGACGAGGAAGGAACATGTACTACGACGCCCTGACGCTAGCCGCCATGCGGGACGAATTGTCCGCCCTCCTCTTGGGCGGGCGGGTCCAACGGATCGTACAGCCCTCAGAGCTCTCGGTGGGGCTGGAGATCTATGCCGGGAGGCGCTACCAGTTGCTGCTCAGCGCAGACCCCCAGGAGGCCGGAATCTACCTCCTGCCCATCAAGCCCCGCCGAGGCCGAGAGGTCCCATCGCCCCTGTTGCTCTTGCTGGCCAAGTATGTGCGCGGCTCGCGCGTGGAGGCCCTAGAGCAACCGCCTCTGGAACGCGTCCTGCACCTGACATTCCAGGGCGAATACGGACCGGTCACCCTGATCTGCGAGATCATGGGCCGCTATAGCAACATTATCCTAGTTAGCCCGGATAACCTTGTCCTGGAGGCCATCAAGCGCGTTCCCGCCAGCGTGAACCGCTACCGTGTGATCCTTCCCCAGCACCCTTACGTGCCCCCGCCGCCCCAGCAGAAAGAGCATCCCCTTTTGCTGACGGCGGAGACCCTGCGCGCCGTGTTGATGCAAAGCGAGGGCCCTTTGTGGCAGCGCATCGTCAATGGAGTGGCCGGCATCAGCCCCATCCTGGCCCGCGAGATCGCCTTTCGCGCCACGGGGGAGGTTGAGCCGCCCTTGCCCCTGCAACCTGACGCGCTGAACAGGCTCTTGGCGGCCATAGATGAACTGCTCCACCTCCCCCAGAGCCACGCCTGGTCACCCTGTGTGGCCTACGAGGGACAGGGCAGCGAGCGTCGCCCTTTCGCCTATGCGCCCTATGAGCTGACGCACCTTCCCGACCGCGAACCCATAGAAAGCATCAGCGCGGCGCTCAACCGCGTCCTAGAGGCCAAGCACGCCCTAGATCCCTATCAGCGCGTGCGCGAACGGCTCCATGGCCTCATCCGCGAACAAATGGAACGGCAACGCCTGCGTCTGAGCGCGTTGCAACAAGCTTTGGCCTCGTCAGCGGAGGGCGAGCGGCTCAAACGCCAGGCCAACGCCATCCTAGCCATGGCCTGGGCCATCAAGCCGGGGCAAAAGGAGCTATGGGTGGATCCGGCGCAGTTCGGCCTTGAGGAGGAGGCGCCATCCAAGGGGTTGATGTGCATCCCCTTGAATCCATCGCTATCCCCGGCCGAGAACGCCCAAGAGCTTTTTCGCGCCTACCGCAAGATGCAGCTCGCCGGCCAAGAAGTGCCACAGCTCATCGCCCAGGCCGAGATGGACCTCGCCTACCTGAGGCAACTGGATGCCGAAGTCGACCTGGCCGAGAACCGCCCACAGCTGGACGAGATAGAGGAGGAGCTCAAAGCGGCTGGCTATCTTCCCACCCAAGGGAAAAAGGCCAAGCCCACGGGTCGGAGCCAGCCCTTAAGCGTGCGGAGCAAATCGGGCATGCTCATCCTCGTGGGACGTAACAGCCTCCAAAACGAGGAAGTGACCTTTCGGCGCGGCGCTCCCGACGACCTTTGGCTTCACGCCCATGGCGTGCCCGGCGCGCACGTGCTCATCAAATGCGGCGGCGCCCCGGTAGACGAGGACACCCTGCTTCTCGGCGCGCGCCTGGCAGCCTACTATTCCTCCGCGCGGAACGAGCCCAAAGTGCAAGTGGATTTCACCTTCAGACGATACGTCCGGCCCATCAAGGGCGGGCGCCCTGGGATGGTCACCTATAGCCGGGAACAGACGCTCGTCGTGGCCCCTGAGATAGACGACCTAGAAGCTCAAGGAGATCCAAGCCATGAGATGGGAGAGCTCAAGGTTTGAGGAGCTGGTGATACGGGCCCTGAACTCTCTACCCGAATGGGTGCGCGAGCATATGGATAACGTCGAGGTCCTCGTGGCCCCCTGGCCCAGCCCCGACCAATTGGCAGCCGCGGGCCTGGGGCGCAACGCGCTCCTCTTAGGCTTGTATGAGGGCGTGCCCTTAACGCAACGCGGCCGGGGGTACCACCTCGTTCCCCCCGACCGCATCACCCTCTTCCAAGGTCCCCTGGAATTACAGGCTCGCGATGAGGAAACCCTCATCCAAGCGATCCGCCGCACGATCATCCACGAGATCGCCCACCACTTTGGGTTCTCCGAAGAACACCTGGACCAGCTGAACTGCTGAGAAACCCGTGGCGCTCTATCCCTCCTGACGCCTCCATACGGGCAAAAGGCTCGTGCGCTTCTGGCTATCCTTAGGCTCCCGAGCCACATACACCTCAACGGGATCGCTTTGGGTGACGTTGCCGGCCTTATCGTAGGCCATCACATAGATCGTGTGCGTCTCGGTGAGCGTCGTGCTCATCGCCAACGTCCAACGCATGGAGTAGGGGGCGACCGTCGTGTAACCCAGCAACTGGCCGTCCAGATAGCATTCCACGCGATCCATAGCCACGTTATCTTGGGCATCCACCTGGATGGTGATCCACTCATCCCCGGGATAGAAGTAGGTCCGATCCAGTTCGGGATTTTCGGGATCATGCTCAGGAGCTTCGGGGTCAGGATTCAAAATCCTGACCGTGGGGGTGATGTTATCCACGATCACAGGCACCGAAGCCACCCGCATGTTGCCGCCGGCCAAGACGCAAAGCTGCAACGTATAGAGCCCATCCAACCCCGACGTGTCCCAGTACTCCAGGACATTGTTATCCACACTGTGGCCATGTTCCGGCCCCAAGTTGGCCCACAAAGACGGGGTCATCCCCTGGCCAAACTGGACCCAATACTTTTGCAAACCGCCCGGCCTGGCGTTCCCGATGATGGGCACCAGGCCATGCACGACGCCGAACGGTTTGGGGTCGACGATGGCCACATCGGCCGCGGCGAGGTTGGGGCCGTGCACATCGCAATACTCTTTGGGGGGCTGGGGGATGTTCTCCTCGCGCACCCAATCGTCCGCCTCCGGAGGGTAGATCTCAAAGACTTTTTCCTCAACCAGCTCCGGCGGGCAATAGGCCGTAGCGAGCTTACCACTTTGTCGGCAGATGCGAAACGGGCGATGCACATCATCCGGCTCGGTCGGGGCAGTGCCCTTGATAAAGATCTCTTGCATGCGTTGAGGCGAGTACTGCGTGGGCAGTTTGCCCGAGACGCTATCTACGATCGCGGTCTCTATCCCCGCCGGACGCGTAAAGTTCTCCACCGGAAGGCCCTCGTGAAGCCATTCCATGACGGCATTCCAGATCGGCGCCGCTGTGCGCACGCCCGGCGCGCCCTTCATAGGCTGGTAATCGGTATTCCCCACCCAGACCCCCACCACGTATTGTGGGGTATAGCCGATGGTCCAGCCGTCATGGTAGTCGTTCGTGGTGCCCGTCTTGGCGGCCGCCGGGCGATCCTTCAGCTTGAGCATGCTATTCGGCCCAAAAGTCGGTATCCGGGCGCGATCATCGGAGAGGATATCCGTCAGCAAGAAAGCCACCTCGGGCCGGAGGACCTCCTGCCTCTGAGGGCCCTTGTACTCATAGAGCACTCGGCCTTTAGCATCGGTCACTTTGAGGATCGCCACAGGATCCAAGCGGCGATAACCGGGCTTATAGTCTTCGGGAAGCACCGCCTCGCCCAGCATGGTGCCTCCGTTGGCCAACACGCTGAAAGCGTAGGTCATATCCAGCAAAGTCACCTCGCTGCCCCCCAGAGCCAACGCCAGGCCATAATCCTTATCGGTCAGCGTGGTGATGCCCATAGCCCGCGCCGTGTCCACGACGTTCTGGATGCCCACCTTATCCGCCACGGTCACGGCGGGCACATTCAAAGAACAAGCCAACGCCGTGCGAAGCAAGACCGGCCCGTTGAACTTGCGCGAATAGTTCTCGGGAACGTAAGGGGCCAGCGGCCCTTGGCCCACGAAGCTGAGGCGCACATCCATGACCATCGTCGCGGGTGTAAAACCCTGGGCAAAGGCCTGGGCATAAACGAAAGGCTTGAAGCTAGAGCCCGGCTGCCGAGGCGAGATGGCCATATTCACCTGGCCGTCGATGGTCTTGCTATAATAGTCCAGGCTGCCCACCATGGCCTTAAGCTCCGCCGTCTTCGCATCAATAATGACCACGGCGGCGTTATGCGCGTTGTACTTCTCGCGGATCTTGGCTATATGTTCGTTGGCGATCGCTTGGGCCTTCTCTTGGGCCTTGAGGTCAAGAGCCGTGATCACCTGGAGCCCACCGCCGTAGACGGCCTCGCTGCCGAACCTTTTCTCCAAGAGCTGGCGCACATACAGGACGTAATGCGGGGCGATGATGTCAAAGCGCGGGGGCGCGATGACCAAGGGTTGCTGCTTGGCCGCCAAAGCCTCCTTGGCCGTGATG
>Ga0078972_1012062_pt1 | contig 15078 bp, 15 predicted proteins | sample YelNatPaOPGAMG01_FD_67568 | JGI IMG/M metagenome (GOLD analysis project Ga0078972, IMG submission 67568) | Hot spring thermophilic microbial communities from Obsidian Pool, Yellowstone National Park, USA - OP-RAMG-01 (SPADES assembly) (version 2) | ecosystem: Environmental > Aquatic > Thermal... | reverse complement strand
CTATCGCTTGAAACATATATTCTCATATAATTATTGCCATCGCCAGTTAATGTCATACCGTATCCTGATGGTCCGGTAGGTCCTATATAACTTATTTTATTTCCGCTCATATTAAGTGTAGCTCCAGTAATATCTTTATAAAAAGTCATTTTTGTTCCTTCTAATCTTATTGCATCATAATTTCTGTGTTTGATTAATCCTACTGTTGAACCTGTACCTACTGTTAAAGTTGAAACAGTTATAGATGATTGTGGGTCAATATCATCACCGGTAATTGTTCCATTAACAATATTTGCACCTGTGATACTCGCTCCTATTATCTGATAAGATTTTTCAGCGACATAACTATATGGATGAGATAAGAATTTTTGTCTTGGTGACAATGTTACTGCATCAGCAGTTATTTCAAGCCATCTGTTTGTTCCATCAAAGACATTGAATCCGATTGGTGTATAAGTTCCGAGTTGAACACTGAAAATACCTGAACTTATATTGACATATTGTGTTTCTTCCCAGAGAAGTGTTCCGGAAGTTTCGGAATCATAAATTTTAAAAGTCAATACATGTTCTCCGATCATTACATTTCCATTATTATCGGTTAATACTCCTTGGAAATTAATTTGTTGTGGGATTAAGGAATAAGTTATTTTTTCAGATAGAAACATTGTTGTTAAAATTAGAAACATTATAATTTTTTTCATTATATAAATCCTCCTGACTAAAAAATTTTTCATCAATGTTTATTCGTTTTTTATTACTGCTATTTTTATTATACTTTTATAATTACCAGCGGTTAACTGACATATATATATACCAGGTGATACTTCTGAGTTACTGTTATTTGTTCCGTCCCAATATTCCCTATAATTACCTTTATCCCGTGTTGTTTTCTCAATAATAGTTTTAACAAGTTCACCATTTAGATTATAGATTTTCATACTTACTTCTAATGGAGTGTCAATTTCAAATACGATATTTGTTTTTGAACCTAATTTAAATGGGTTAGGATAATTCTGGTATAGTTTTAATGATTTTGGTTCAGCCCATCCCAGGAAAAACACAGATAAAGAGTCAACAATTGCAGTAACTTTGTTATTAGTTTTATCTACTGAGCAGTTTGTCATATATACTTTATTGTTTTCAAGTTTATATATTAATAATTTATCTTCGCTTATTGTTACTCCTTCTATTTTACTATCTTGTTCACTATAAGCAAAGACCAGAGTCAAACTCTTCTTAAATTCTGATTTATCTATTAATTCAATACCATCCTGATATGCTTTGAATTCACGGAAAGTGCTGGGTAAATAATTTGCATCAGTATTTTCAGGATAATTTACTGTTGATAATTTTGTTATTTTTATTTCTGTATTTTTTAAGAAAGTGCCAGCGTCACATATTAATTGCGTTTTTCCGCCGTCATCAGAACACCAGACTGTTGTTGTTACAGTAGAATTAATAATATTAGTAAAAAGTAAACTTGAAGTATAGTCCATAAAAGTTGCTTCAATTGTCATTTGACCTGCAATATTATCTTTGTAATTAAAAGACGCTATACCACTTGATGCTGTAATAATAAATGAATCCCGTAATGTTTGTCCACAATATAAATTGAAACTAATTGGATAATTAAATGTAGAAATCACAATACCGCCACCTGCTGGCTCAATAAATTTTGCTGTAACAATTGCATTATCAGAATTATCAGCTAAAAGTATTGTTTTATCTGATTCAAGTGTTATTATCCATGTCCGAGAAGAGATTGTTATTTTCCATATTGATGACCACTGACTGTAGTTATTGCTATAATCCACAGCACGAACACGCCAATAGTAGGATTGGTAATTAAGAGTTAAAATACTATTATTTGTATTACAGAAATATGATGACAGAATGATAGAGAAATTTGGATTTGTAGAAATATTTAATTCATAACCTTTAATTCCTGTGCCATAAATTGGGTCAGTTGACCTCTCCCATATAAAATTTATTGTTTTATTATTTGTCCAAGAATTGTTTGATGGTGACAGTAAAATAGGTGCTGTTGGTGGAATAGTATCTTGTATTGTGGCTGTCCCTGTTTTTAATGTATACCAGAAACCGCATTTCATAGTATAAAATTCATTCTGGACTGTATAAATGAATTCCTCACCTGAAGTATAATTTAGTATGATATTAGTTGCAGTAATTTTAGTCCCATTATCACCGAAGACATTATGAATGAGTTGTTCAGGGAATACTTTTATTGGAAATAGAAAAAAAGCAATTAAAATAAAAATTACTGAATTCATCCTAATATTATATAACATAAATTTTTACTTTTGTCAATAATAAAATTTAATTTCAAGTTAATTATACTTGAAAAAAACGAGTTTTTTTTATAAAATAAATTAATAACTAAAAATAGAATATTCATAATACAAAAACAACCTAAAATTCTGTTTTTATTATGCGCCTATAGCTCAATTGGATAGAGTAAACGGCTACGAACCGTTAGGTTGGGAGTTCGAGTCTCCCTGGGCGCGATTATTGATAGTAATAGATATCTATTATCGTGGATGAAATTGAGATACATATAAAATATATGAGAGAGGCATTGAAAGAGGCGAAGAAGGCGTATCGGCAGGACGAAGTTCCTATCGGTGCTGTTCTTGTTAAAGATAATAGAGAGATTATCGCAAGAGGACATAATCAACCAATAAAAACGAATGACCCAACTGCGCATGCTGAAATTGTTGTATTACGAAAAGCTGGTCGGAAACTTAAAAATTACAGATTAAATAACACAACAATATATGTTACAGTTGAGCCGTGTCCAATGTGTGCTGGTGCATTAGTTAATGCACGAGTAAAAAATATAGTTTATGGTTGTAATGATTACAAATGGGGTGCTTGTAATTCAGTTATTAATATAGTAAGCAATAAAAATTTTAACCATCGTCTGAATATTATTAAAAATATTCTTGAAGAAGATTGTAAAAAATTAATACAAAAATATTTTAGTGAAAAAAGAGTAAAGAACTATGGAAAAGATAGATAGAAGATCTTATATTGACCGAAGAAAAGGTAATTCTGATAATAAATACTGTACTTATTTAGGTAAATATTGTATATATCTTGAGTTAAAAAATATTCACGATAAATTAGGATATTGCGTTTTATATGAGAAATATGTTCCTTTTAATGATGTATGTGATAAATGTCCTGATTATCGCTGGAAATATGAACGTAGATCTGGTAAGGATCGTCGTCAGAACAAAGATGTTAAACAACAATTTTAATAATAATTTAGTTGAGATTTTTTATATTACTTAACTAAAAATAAGAAATTAAAAATTAAATAAGATATATGGATTGGATGGAAGGGGGGGGTGAACAGGGGTCGACAGAGATAATCTATGTATTAATGGCAGGTCGCAGTTAGTCGAAGGCTGCGTTAAAATTCGACTACTACAAATAAGTGCAAATACTTATGCATATGCTGCCTAATTAGAGGCAACAACACTACTGTTTGACGCCTATAGAACAGATAGTGTTCAAAATAGGCTTATTATCAAGTAATTGTCTCATGTTGCTTGGTAAGAAAATTTTTATGGGACTGGTCTTGTGATACTTGTCTGAAGTGAATCACAAGATGAGATAAAAATCAGACTAAGCCTGTAGTCATGATACATAGATATTTCTGGACGCGGGTTCAATTCCCGCCACCTCCACCAAATTTTGAGATGGATAATTCAAAGATTATTAGAAGCAGTTTAGAGATAGCATTAGAAAAAATAAAAAATATTAATATCAGTGATGAAGAAATAAAAAAAGCAGAATATTTTGAAATAGGAAAGAAAATTGCAGGTCAATATCTGACCGAAAAAAAATTTAATTTATTAAAAGCAATTGATTCATATCCCGAAACAGTAAGAAAGTATATAAAGGAAAGTATAGAGAATATACTTCTAATGAATATAGTTTTACCTAGAAAAGATTCTATTAAAAAAGAGAATCGTAAAGCTATGGAAGGGATAGTAATTTTAAAAAAAGACAAGAATACCGCACTACAAATTTGTAGTGCAATAGAAGAGCAACTTAATAATTATAAGAGGCAGGTTGATGAGACATATAAACAACTAAAAAAGAATTTTCAATCATATTTGGAAGATACACGAAAAGAAATGGAACAGCAAATTGGTTTAAAAGTAAAAATAAATATAGAAAGTATTCCTGAATTCCAGAAGCAATGGAAAGAGATATTAAGCCAGATAGATTCCGAATACACGAATTTTCTTGAATTAAGTAAACAGGAATTAAAAAATATCTCTTGACTTTAATAAAATTTTATGATATAATATTATTTGTAATAATTTTTAAGGAAGGTGGTGATAAAAGTTAATGAAAAATTTAATGTTGTTCAGTTTTTTATGTTTAATTTCAATAATAACATTATTTTCTGGCTGTGGAAAAGTTGTTATTGATGCGACATCCCCGACTTCGACTGCTAATTTGCCTTCCAGTTACTCAGGAAATTACATTGAAGTTTCAGTCCCTGTTCCTTCAGATGCAAGAAGAAGTGGTGCCACTATTGATGAAGTAACATTCTATTATACTGCAGTAAATGAAGGAGGAACGGCTACAACAGCTAAAGTATATGTTGCTCCTGCAGCACCGCCTATAACTGACCAAGGACAATTGACACAGATTGCTGATTTATCACTCAATGCAAATGAAACAGTGGAAGGTTCATCTACTGACCCAATATTATCGGAATGTATTAAGAATAATGTATTTACTGTTAGATTTGAACGCACTGGTGCATCAAGCAATATTAAATTAACTTGTTATGTTAAAGTGAAAGTTTCTATAGATTTTATTGCTTATTACACAGGACAGTAAATTTATTATTGAAAGTAATAGACATAATTTATTAATTTTAGGCAATAGACCAAAGTTTTGGCTATCTAAAAAAAATAAGATATAAATTAATAAAATTTATTTTTGAATAGATTTAAGCAATATTTTTTCTATCAATTCTTTTGAGATACATCATTAAAATTGAAATTGCGGATGGTGTAATACCGGAGATACGGCTTGCCTGACCAAGAGTAACAGGCTTATATTTACTTAATTTTTCCTTGATTTCACGAGATAGACCTGGTATTTTTAAGTAATCCCAATCAGATGGTATTTTTATCTTTTCAAGATTTTTAAATTTCTCTATTTCAGAAATTTGTATTTTAATATAACCTGAATATTTTGTTTCTATTTCTATTTGTTTAATAGATTGTTCAGGTATATTGAGTTGTAACTCAAATAATTTTTTTAATTTAGTGAAATCGATTTCTGGACGTTTAAGTAATTCTTCTAAAGTTGTTGGTTTTCTTATTGGAGAAGAATTAATTAATTTAAGTTTTTTATTTGTTTCTTCTGTTGGAAAAACCACTGTATTTTTGAGAAAATGTAATCCTGAAGTAATACCATTTTGTTTTTCTTGAGTTAAGGTATAATCTTCCTTTGATATAAGTCCCAATTCATATCCTATTTTTCTCAATCTTAGGTCAGCATTATCTTCTCGGATAATCATTCTATATTCAACTCTTGAAGTAAACATACGATAGGGTTCATTTGTTCCTTTTGTTGTTAAATCATCAATTAGAACCCCGATATAACTTTGAGAGCGGTCTAAAATCAAAGGTTCTCTATCTTGTACTCTCAGTGCTGAATTAATCCCTGCTATTAATCCTTGGCTTGCTGCTTCTTCATATCCGGTAGTACCATTTATCTGTCCAGCTAAATAAAGATTTTTGATAAGTTTTGTTTCAAGAGTTGGATACAGTTGTGTTGGGTCAACAACAGTATGTTCAATACCGTATCCGAATCTAATAACTTCGACATTTTCAAGTCCTTTAATTGTATGAAGCATAGCAATCTGAACATCTTCAGGTAAACTTGTTGATAATCCATTTGGATATATCTCGTCTGTATCCAATCCTACTGGTTCAAGGAAAATCTGATGTTGTTCTTTATCAGCGAATTTAACAATTTTATCTTCTATTGATGGGCAATATCTAACACCAGTTGATTTAATTATACCAGTATAAAGAGGTGAACGATTAAGATTATCTCTTATTATTTTATGAGTATTTTTATTTGTATGTGTTATATAACAGGGAACCTGTTTCTGTATAATTTTATCAGTTGAGAATGAGAATGGGACAGGTGGATTATCTCCTTCCTGAATAATAAGGTTAGTAAAATCTATTGTATTTTTATTTAACCGAGGACAAGTTCCAGTTTTAAATCTGAGTAAATTGAAACCGAGTTCTTTTAAGTTATCAGTTATTTTTTTTGATGAAGGTTCGTTTATACGACCACCAGGTTTGTTAGTTAAACCGATATGTATAAGTCCATCAAGGAATGTTCCTGGACATAGAATTACAGTTTTTGAGAAAAAATCTTGTTTATTTGTTTTAACACCTTTTACGATATTAGATTCAATAATTAATTTTTCTGTTTCAGCCTCAAATATTTCAAGATTATTTTGTGATTTAATTGTATTCCTCATATATTGTCTATAAGCATTCATATCCACTTGAGCACGAGATGATTGGACAGCAGGTCCTTTACTACGGTTAAGTATACGGAACTGTATACCTGTTTTATCAGTAGCTTTTGCCATTTCGCCACCGAGTGCATCAATTTCTTTTACAAGTTGTCCTTTTCCTATACCACCAATGGCGGGATTACAGGACATTAACCCAATTGTTGACTCAGATAATGTTATAAGTAATGTTTTACATCCCATTCTACTTGCAGATAGACACGCTTCTATTCCTGCATGTCCACCACCAACAACAATGACATCAAAATAGTTTTCCATATAGAGATATAATAAGATTTTATAAGATTTATTTTTCAGGAATGATTTTTTATTTTAAATGATACTCCTGTAATGATTTAACATCTAACTGTTCTTTGATAAGCGATTCTATACCATTAACAGCTGCCTGTGCACCTGAGATAGTTGTAATATAGGGGATATTCAGCATAACAGCAATACTACGAATTGAAATTTCATCTGATTTTGGTTTTTTTCCACTTGGTGTATTAATAATAAGGTCTATTTCTTTATTTTTCATAAAATCAACTATATTAGGTCTACCTTCATTTACTTTGAATACAGGAGTAACTTTTACTCCATTTTTTGTTAGAACTTTATATGTTCCAGAAGTAGCATATATATTTAATCCCAAATCACATAATTTCTTTGCAATAAATATTATTGCTCGTTTATCCTTTTCTTTAACACTAATAAAAACATTTCCTTTTGTTGGTAAAATTGTTCCTGCTGCAATCTGTGATTTAGCATATGCTTTTCCAAAATTAGTATCAATACCCATTACTTCACCTGTTGATTTCATTTCCGGTCCTAAAACAGGGTCAATACCAGGGAACCTATTAAAAGGGAAAACGGCTTCTTTAACAGCGATATGTTTTATCTCAATTTCTTTTGTCAGATTTAATTCATCTAGAGTTTTCCCAACAATAATTTTTGTAGCAATTTTTGCCCAAGGTATTCCTGTTGCTTTACTTACAAATGGTACTGTTCTTGATGCACGCGGATTTACTTCCAGAATATATATAGTGTCATTTTTGACAGCGAATTGAATATTCATTAGTCCAATAACATTCAGTTCTTTAGCAAGTTCATAAGTAATAATTTTTATTTTATTTATAATATTGTCACTTAACGAGAATGGAGGAATAACGCATGCACTATCACCGGAATGTATTCCTGCTTCTTCAATATGTTCCATTATGCCACATATAATACATCTTTTGCCATCGGAGACGGCATCGACATCAATTTCAATTGCATCTTCTAAAAATTTATCAATTAGTATAGGTTTTTCTGGTGATGCTTCAACAGCTGTATTTATATATTGTTCTAATGAATCTTCGTCATATACGATTTCCATTGCTCTACCACCGAGAACATATGATGGTCTAATGAGTACAGGATAGCCGATTTTTTTAGCAACTCTTCTTGCTTCATTAAAAGAAGTTGCTATGCCATTTTCTGGTCTAACAAGATTAAGTTTTTTGAGTAGTAATTCAAACTTTTTTCTATCTTCTGCACGGTCAATACTTTCTGATGAAGTGCCGAGTATTTTAACACCTGCATTTTCAAGAGGTACAGATAAATTAAGAGGAGTTTGTCCACCGAATTGGACAATTATCCCGATAGGTTTTTCTAATTCAACTATATTCATAACATCTTCAAATGTAAGAGGTTCAAAATAAAGTTTATCAGAAGTGTCATAATCAGTACTGACCGTTTCTGGATTACAATTAACCATTATTGTTTCATATCCTTCTTCTTTTAATGCGAACACGCAATGACAACAACAATAATCAAACTCAATTCCTTGACCAATTCTGTTAGGTCCGCCTCCAAGGATAACAATTTTTTTTCTATTAGTTAATTTGGTTTTATTCATATTTTCCTAATTTTAATTATGAAATATTCATCATATAATAAAACAAGCAATTAATATATTGTGATTTATGGCAATAATTTTACAAAACAAATTTTGTTATGTCAACCATATACTAATTTTGGTTATATTTGATTTTAATCTTAAATAATGTTATAAAATATATGTAACTGATTACTTTTAATTAATAGTTAAAATTTCTTTTGTAACATTTTTGTTTATTCAGCGTCTAAATTATGTAAAAGGATATATGATAAGTAATAATAGAATATTTTGGAATTTGTAGGAAATAATTAATAAACAAAATGTGAAAAGAACTCATAAAATAGAGAAAAATATCTAAGAAAAAAGAATTTAAATTTTAATTAAAGTATAGAAATGTGTCATTTAATATTTTTCATAATTTTACTGATTTTATAAATCCTAAATATGAATGTAGATACGGATCTATTAACAGAGATAAAACATGGTAATGAAGATGCATTTAGAAAACTTGTTGAGAAATATAAACCGAAAGTATTTAATACTATTTATTCTATTATGGGTGATACTCAGGATATGGAAGACATAGCACAAAATGTTTTTATACAAGTGTATACTTCAATTAATTCTTTTAAAGAAGAATCCTCTATCTCAACTTGGATATATAGAATTACAGTTAATAAATGTATTGATGAATTAAGAAAAAGGAAAATAAAATTCATATCATATGAAACAGAACTCATATCAGAAGAAAAACTTAAATTAGAAGATATAATTTCGAGTAAGGAGGATGATGTTGTTGATAAAATTGATAAGAAAGAATTAGGAGAGATCATACAGAAAATATTGGACTCATTGCCAGAAAAATATAGGATTATATTAACTTTAAAAGAAATAGATGGTTTATCATATAAAGAAATTTCTGAAGTAATGAATATATCAATTAGTAAAGTAAAAATATGGTTATTCAGGGCACGACAACAGATGAAAAATAGATTATCGTTTTAGGGTAAAAAATAGATAGTTGAGGATAATATTATGAAATGTAAAAAATTTAAAATAATGTTATCAATGTATATTGATAACGAATTAAATCAAGATGAAAAGAACTTGGTATTTAAGCATTTAGAGACATGTACTGACTGTAAAAATGAGTTAGAGCAATTAAATAAAATTAAAAGATTATTTTTATTAAAAGAAGGAGTCAGAGAACCTGAGTTTTTTGAAATGAAGTTATTTAACCGAATTAAAAGCCAAAATAATAATATAATATTTCCGACTAAATTTTTAAGAAGACTGATTCCTGTTTTTATTCCAACTATAGTAGTATTAGTTATGATAGTTTTTCTCATATTTCATAAAAGTAAATATTTTCGTAAGTCAGATGAAGTGTTCACTGATATTTTATTAACAGAACAAATAGAAAAAGAATTTGACAATGAGGTAATAAGAATATATTATAACAATTTTATAAAGGAATAGGAGGTGAGTAGAAATATGAAGAAATATGTAGTCGCATTAATATTATTAGGTTTAATCTTTGGGTGTATATCAATAATTATTGCACAGCCACCTGCGGGACATCATGGAGAGGGACCTTATCCACCGCTTGATGAAGAAAAAATGGATAAGAAAATGGAAGAGTTCCATACAAAAAGGATAGAAAAATTAACTAAATCACTTAATCTTACGAAAGAGCAGGCAGATAAAATTTCAGCGATTACGAAAGATGGTTGGGAGAAAATCAAATTAGAACATAAATCTATGAAAGAGCGAGTTCAACAAATCAGACAAGATGTTGATAAGCAAATAGAATCGTTACTTACACCTGAACAATTAGAAAAATTCAAGCAGTTAAAACAGAAAGCAGAGAAAAAGAAAGAGATGGGATTTAGAAGAAAAGATAGACCCAGAAAAAAATAATATCTATATTGGATATCCTTTTTAGACGTATAACACAATTAATTTATTAATTGTGTGTACGTCTTTTTTTATTTTTTGTAATATTTCATTGCTTCAGGTATTTTATTTTTTATTTCTTTTATTCTATTTTTATCGCTAGGATGTGTAGATAAGAATTCAGGAATTGTTTTATTTTTTGATAACTCATACATTCTTGTCCAGAATTCAACAGCAGTATTAGGGTCATAACCAGCTTTAGCCATAAGTATCAGTCCTATATAATCTGCTTCGTATTCTTGTTTTCTGCTGAAAGGCAACATTACACCCAAAGTTGTTGTTAAGCCATAAGCAGTAAGAAGTAAATCTTGTTTTTGTTGAGATGAATCACTTGTTGCTGCAGCAAGTAGACGTCCAGCCAGTTTAACAAGTTCTCCTTGAGATATTCTTTCAGCCCCATGTCTCGCAAGTGCATGTGCAATTTCATGTCCCATAACAACAGCGATACCATTTTCATCTTTACATAATGGCAAAATACCGCTATAAAATGCAACTTTGCCACCGGGTAAACAGAATGCATTAATAGTTCCTGTATCATCTATTAAAATAAATTCCCATTTATAATCAGGTTTATTTGCAGCAAGTGCAATTTTTTCACCAACTTTTTTTATTAAATCATTTTCTAGGTAATTATTACTTAATTTTGAATTATTTTTGACTTCAATAAATGCTTGTTCACCAAGATAGGTTTCTTCATAAGGTGTAAGCATAATAAATGCTTTTCTGTTTGTATAGGGAACAGTTGCACATGATGAAATAAAAGCCAGTAAAAAAAATAATAGAAATATATTCATACTACTAATATTTAGCGGTAAATTATGTTAGATATCAATTTATTTTCTATTAACTACTTACTGAATAGAATTACAAATAATTTTTATCAAATTTTATATCACTGATTAAGTTATATCCAACCACGAAGTTTCATTGCTTCTACAACCCGATTAATTGCGACCATATACGCTGCTGTTCGCATATCAACATTATCAGTTAGAGAAGTATTTAATACATCAGCAAATGCTTTAGTTATCTTTTTATCCAATTTTTCATAAACTTCATCTACAGGCCAGTAATATCCATATAAATTTTGTACCCATTCAAAATATGATACGATTACACCACCAGAATTACATAAGAAATCAGGTATAACAAAAATTTTATTTTTATATAGAATCGTATCTGCTTCGGGTGTTGTTGGTCCATTAGCAGCTTCAGCAACGATTTTTGCTTTAATATTTCCGGCATTTTCTTCCGTAATAACATTTTCCAATGCCGATGGAATTAATATATCAACATCGAGTTCCAATAATTTTTCATTAGTTATTGGTTTTGTATTTTTAAAATCTGTTACTGATTTTGTTTTTTCCTTATGTTTTAATACACTTACAGGGTCAATTCCATCAGGATTATATATTCCACCTTTGGAGTCACTTACAGCAACAATTTTTGAGCCAAACAATTCTTTCATCAATATAGCGGAATAAGAACCAGCATTACCGTATCCCTGAACAGCAACAGTTGCTTTTGAAAGATTTAGTTTAATATGTTTAGCTGCTTCTCTTATTTCTATTAATTTATTATTGTTTTAATATAGATTTTGCCTGGTAATGATTTTATTAATCCTTTCAATTCCAAAGAGATAAGTGTTTGTGATAATTCACTAAAATTCCGTTTTAATAAATTATATAGTTTATCGATATGTAGTCCGTCAGGTTCATTTTCTAATTTAGACAATATTTCCTGTTCAATATTATTTAATAGTGGTAATTCTTCAACTTTTTCTTTCTTTTGATTACTTTTTAAAATCCAGTCAGCTAAAGTTGTTATTTCCTGAACAATATCTTCTGCTGATTCAACCAATTTCGCACCCTGTTTTAATAGCAGATGTGGTCCGCGACTATATTTAGAGAAGATACTTCCTGGAACAGTAAAAACATCTTTTCCTTGGTCAAGAGCAAATCGTGCTGTTATCATTGCGCCACTTGTTAAATCACCTTCAATCACAACAGTTCCTAGTGATAAACCTGCTATTAATCTATTACGTCGTGGGAAATTACTTTTATCAGGAGGATAATTTAAAGGAAATTCGGAGACAAGAACACCCGATTTAATTATTTCGGTTTCAAGTTTCCTATTTTCAGGTGGATAATAAACATTCAGTCCATTTCCGAGTATAGCGATAGTCCTACCACCTGATTTAATAGTTGTCCAGTGAGCAATAGTATCAATACCTCTTGCTAAACCGCTTATGATAGTTACATTTAGTTGAACTAACTCTTTAGTTAATTTTTCTGTAACTAATTGTCCATAAGAAGTAGGTTTTCTTGTTCCTACGATAGCAACAGAAAATATATCATTTTTTGTAAATTTACCTAAATAATATAATACGATTGGTGGATCAGGGATATTTTTTAATTGTGCAGGATAATCGTCATCATCAATTGTTGTTATATTTATATTAAGTTTTTTTATTTTCTCAATTTCTTTATTAATATCAATTTGTTTTGTTATATCTAAAATTTTTTTTGCTAAAATCTTTCCTATATCTTCAATAGTAGCGATTTCATCAATTGTGCTTTCAAATATTTTCTTAGCGGTTCCGAAATGTCTAAGTAATCTATTAGCACGAACAGGTCCTATTTCAGGAATCATATTCAGTAATAATTTATATTTTAATTCGTCAGTTATTGTCATAATAGTTTAAAAGAGATTCATCCAGAAAATTTATTCGTTTAATACTTATTTCTGTATACTGGCAATTAGGAAAATTATTTAATAATTTTTCATATTCTTTTATTGCTTTTTCTTTTTCACCTTTACTGTCATATATTCTTGCAATATTATATTGTGCGCTTGGAGCATATTCTGTTTTTGGATATTTTTCAACTATCCTTTGAAATCTATAAAGAGCACTATCGTATTTACCAAACAGATTAGAAAAAGTTGCTATATAAAATTCAACTCCGGGAACCCAATTCAAATCAGAATGATTATCAAAAAACTCATCTAATTTACCTGATGTAGATAGATAGTTAACGAGATAAGATAATGAAAATATTATTAAAATGAGAATTATTAATGTGCGCATATTATATTATTTTTCTGCCAGAATAAGGTCTCCCGTCCTAATTATTTCATATGATCTTATAATAATAGATGAAGCAAGATTATTTGATACTTCAGAATTTAATCTCAATTTACCAACTTTTGTTATTCTATAGCCGAGAAGTTTTCCTGTTTTAGTATCTTTAACAGTACCAATTTTTCTGTATATACCGCATATTGAGTTTTGTTTTAACTTATTATTTGTAATAGTTAAATAAACAATATCGTGTTGTGTAATTAAGTATTTTTGTTCTTTAAACCCGGTTATTGTTCCATCGAATTCAAAATCAACAGGGATAACAAATTTATTTGGTTTTTCTTCAACAAGTTCTTTTGACGAAACTGGAGGGAGTTTTTCCTCAACAATCACAGTTTCTTGTTCAGTTAAAGTTTCTTCTGTCGTTTCAGGTACAGTTTCCTGTTCTGATTTAGTTTCTTCTGTTTGTTCAGTTTTTTCTTTTTCTTGTATTTTTGGTTCTTGTTCTGTTGAAATAATTTGTTTTTTTGTTTCGGCTTCCATTATTACTGGAGTTTTTTCTGTTTCAGATATGGTTGCTTCTTCAATTCCTTTTTTTTCTTCTTGTGAGTTGTTAAAAGTTTTTTGTTCAGTAGATTTTGTTATAATTTCTTCCGTTTTAACCTGTTGTATTATTTTTTTCTCAATTTGAGGTATAATAAAAACCTGTTCAGGATATATTAAATCAGGGTTATTAATTATAGTTCTATTAGCATTCCAGATTTTTTTCCATAGCCAGGGATTATTATAATATTTATCAGCGATATCCCATAAAGTATCACCTTTTATAACAGTATGTTCAAACTGTTTTTCTGATATAATATGTTTTTTTTCCGTTTTAATTGGTTCAGTATCAGTTATAATTTCTTTTTCTGATATAATAGGTTCTTTTTCTTTTATTAAAACAGATTTCTTTTCAGTATATGGAGCATTGGTATTTATTTTTTTTACTTTTTTAGATTTTTTTATTGTTGTAGTAGATTTTTCTAATGAAGTATTGGTCACAGATTCTGTGGTTATCTTAATCTTTTCTTTCTTTTCTGTTTTCTTATTAATAGTTGGTTCTTTTAACCAATCTAAATCGAAAGTATCAGTAGAAGTTGTTTGGTTACTACTTGGTGAAGAAATTTTTGTTTGACTGAAATTAGTTTCTAAACAGGATACGACAATAGTTATGACTAATAATAATTTTCTCAAAAACATAATTTAGTCTCCTTTTTATTGAATAAAATTTTTCCTATATGACTCTATTAATTTTATTACTGCCAGACAAGAATAAGTAAAAAATATTCCGATTAGAGCACCTGCTATCACATCTGTCATAAAATGAGCGCCAACATAAATTCTACTTATTCCAACCATGATTGCTATAAAATATAGAATAAAGCAATACCATTTATAATTATATAAAATTTTTTTTATTTTTTCACAAACAAAAACAACAGCCACAAATATAGTATAAGTATGTCCTGATGGGAATCCTCGTTCTTTTAATGGCGATAGTAGTGTTTTTATATCAGCGTATTCTTT
>Ga0078972_1012061_pt1 | contig 15079 bp, 12 predicted proteins | sample YelNatPaOPGAMG01_FD_67568 | JGI IMG/M metagenome (GOLD analysis project Ga0078972, IMG submission 67568) | Hot spring thermophilic microbial communities from Obsidian Pool, Yellowstone National Park, USA - OP-RAMG-01 (SPADES assembly) (version 2) | ecosystem: Environmental > Aquatic > Thermal... | reverse complement strand
AAACAAGCCCTCAAAAGCAACTGGTGGCTAATTAGTTCCGCTTCCGCAGGCACTTCGCGCAAACTGACGAACAACATCTCCGACAAACGCACTCCGATCACCTCAACCGCAGGGAATTTTTTCCGCGCCTGCATTATTCTAACAGCGCCTCAACCCGTTGTAGCCTCGTGCGTGGTTTTCAAGACCCAGTTGGCTACTCCCACCAAACCCTTGTGGGTTGGTTTGCGGTCGATGTTGAAGGGCAAAAGCGGGAATGCCAAAATATTTGCTGCAGTCCCTTTGATGGTTGCAGACGGTTGAGGTGAGAGGGGATGCGAACTTTTGCATTGGGATTGGCTGCAATTTTTCTGGTCGCTTCATTAGCTCATGGTTGGGATTGGAGGTCACTTGTCTCCCGCGGTAAAACGCCGAGCCCGTCGCTATTGCGCAAGCGCCAGCAGGAGTTGGAGCAGCGGAAAAGGATGGCAAGGAAAAAAGTGCGGGAAATGCGCCGCAAGGAACGAACTCTCTCGGAACAACTGAGGGAGACGAGGGAACGGATTGTTCGGGCGAAAATTAGGTTGGCAAACCTCAATCGCGAATACTCCCGTGTTTCCCGCCAACTTTCACAAACGAGAGTTCGCGTGATGCAGTTGAGGGCTAAACTTTCCCGCCACAGGTCCATTTTGGCTGAGCGATTGCGTCAACTTTATAAGCACCCGCCCAGCGACTATGTCGCCTTCGTTTTGGACTCGCAAGATATTGAAGACGCTGCTATCAGGACTTATGCCTTCCAGCGGATCCTCTACCACGACGAGAAGGTCATCGAGACCACGCGCCAAGCCAAAGAGGAACTCGAAAATCAAGAGGCTCAGTTGAGAAGGCAACAGGCGCGATTGGATTCCTTGCGGAGAGCAATTGAGGAGCAAACAAGAGAACTTCACGCCGCTGAAGCGGAACAGGCTCAACTTTTGAGGCAAGTCCAAACGGAGCGAGAGACTTACGAGAGATGGTTGCGAGAGTGGGAAGAGGAGTCAAGAGCAATCGCTGCTTTGCTGCGCAGGCTGCAGAGTGCCCAGAGGGGGCGACCACGCCCCATCCCTGCTTGGACTGGTCCGTTCATCCGACCCGTTGATGGTCCCATAGTTTCGGGCTTTGGCTATCGCGTTCACCCAATTTTCCGAAGGGTAAAGTTTCACTACGGGGTTGACATTTCTGCACCTTCGGGAACCCCAATCAGGGCTGCGGCGGATGGGGTAGTAGTATTTGCTGGATGGCGAAGAGCCTACGGCAACACAGTCATCATCGATCACGGGAACGGAATGGCTACCCTTTACGCTCATTGCTCCCGCATTCTGGTTAGTGAAGGTGAAGTGGTGAAGCAGGGACAGGTCATTGCTCTCGTCGGGAGCACAGGGTTGTCAACTGGACCGCATCTTCACTTTGAAGTTCGCCGTTACGGGGAACCCATCAACCCGTTGGCGGTGCGTTAGAATGAACTGAAGACGGTAACCCGAAACGGAGGCGATACTTCATGGAGCAACAACCTAATGTGGCGATGGCTCAGCAAAAGAGGGCGGGAGGGTTTTTTAGCCTTGCAGTAGCGTTGTTGGTCGTTTTGTCCTTTGCTGCTGGCTATCAAATGGGCAACCGCAAGGGTGGGTTGCCACCCTTGCAGGTTTCACTGGGACCTGGTTTGGTTCCATCAATTCAGGAGCAAGCCCCTTCATCTCAACCGTCGCAACCGTCCCTGCGACCCATTGAGCGGCTCGCCGAAGTTTACATCCGATTGCAGCAATACTTTTACGCACCAGATAAACTCGACGAAACCCAACTCACATACGGCGCAATCAGTGGTCTGTTGAGAGCAACTGGCGACCAATACACCCGCTATTTGAAGCCTGAGGACTTGGAACAGTTCACGACCCGAAGCCATGGCGAATATGAGGGCATCGGTGCCGAACTGACGATCGCTGTTGACCCCATCACCGGCGAGGAAAGGCTGACAATTATGAGCGTCTTCCCAGAACAACCTGCCGACAAAGCAGGTTTGCGCCCCTTAGACCGAATTCTCAAAATCGACGGGAAGCCGACGGATAAGATGACTTTGGATCAGGCTGTGAGCATGATAAGAGGTCCACGGGGAACGAAAGTGACCTTGACAATCCAACGGGACGGGATACCCGAGCCGTTTGATGTCACTCTGACCCGTGAGCGAATCCAAATCCCAGTCTTGCAAAAGAGGATGCTTGACGATAAGGTGGGCTACATAAGGCTGCTGGAGTTCAATGAAAAGTCAGCGCCGGAGTTGAGCAAGGCTTTGGACGAACTGAAGAGCAAAGGCGCACAGGCTTTAATTTTGGACCTTCGCGGAAACCCGGGCGGATTGCTGGATGCTGCAATTGAAGTCGCCAGCATTTTCATCCCCAAAGGTCCTATAGTCACTGTCAAGAGCCGGACAGAAGGCGAACAGGTGTTTGAAGCCATCCCTTCGCTCTACAAGGGCTGGAAGGGTCCGATGGTTGTTTTGGTTGACAACCGAAGCGCTTCCGCGAGCGAAATCGTCGCTGGTGCTCTCAAAGACCACAAAGTCGCTGAGGTCGTTGGTGAAAAGACTTTCGGCAAAGCGTCGGTTCAAACCGTTGTGAACCTTCGCGGTGGCGGGGCGCTGATTGTGACCACAGGAAGTTATCTCACTCCAAGCGGATACGACATCCACGCCAACAAAGGCTTAGAACCCGACCGCAAGTTGGAGCCCACGCCGGAAGAAAAGCAACACAATGCCCAATTGGCTGCTATTTGGCTGGAGCGAGGCAAACAGCACCTTCAAGCCCAAGAACTGGAAGACGCACTGATTTGCTTTGGACGGGCAAGGCAACTTGACCGAACAAACAAGGAAGTCGTCAAGTTGTATAACGAGACGGTAGCGAAATTGGTGGAGCAGGAACGCAACCGAACCCGCGATTCCCAACTCGAACAAGTGAGGCAAATCCTGCTACAAAAACTTGCCCAACAAAAACCAGTCAAAGCCGAAGCGACTGTGAAAGCCAAACCGTGAAGTGAAGCCCTTTAACTTCTGCCTTCAAAGTCCCTGCTCAGGGCATAGCCCTTGAAGGGGTGTTTCCCTTATGCTTCGGACAGGGTTGAGCTGGGGTGAGCGAGTTGTTTACTGGTTGGTCATTTTAGGGCTTTTGAGCCTTTTGGTTTTTTACCGCCGCGCCACCTTGCCAGTCGCTATCTTTGTCAATGGCAAGCCTGTCGCTTGGGTGAGCAACTTTCGCTTAGCCAACCGAACCATCGAATTGGCTAAAGGCAAACTTCAAGAGCAATACGGTCACGATGTTGACTTCGCCGAACCCATTGACATCGGCAACCTGCCGCTGCCTTCGGGTCAGAAACTGATGAGCCCGTCAGAAGCGTCGGAGTTGTTGCTGAAAAGCGTTTCACCTGCCCGAAAGGCGTGGCTCATAGTTGTTAACGACCAAGTTGTGACTGCGCTCAAAAGCAAAAGCGATGCGGAACAGGCTTTAGAGTTGGTTAAAGCCCATTTCACTCCGAAGAATGTCACCCTCGTCAAAGAGCCATGGTTCAAGGAGAAAGTGGTAGTCCGTGAGGGGAAAATCGGGATCAACGAGATAGTCGCTGACGCCGAAACCGCTGCCCAAAAACTCATGGGTGGGCTCGAGCCGCCGAAGTATCATGTTGTCAAATCTGGCGAGTTCGCCGTTCGCATCGCTCGCCGCTACGGTTTGACCCTTGAGGAGTTGCAGCGACTCAACCCGGACAAAAACCTCGACAGACTAAAAGTCGGGGACAAGTTGCTGGTCAAGATGGGGAAGCCGCTTGTGACCGTCGTCTGCGTTTATCAAGTCGTCAAGAAGGAAAGTGTGCCTTTCAAAACGGAAAGGCGTTTTGTGCCCCACCTTCCCGGTGGCGCCCTTGTGACAAAACAGCGGGGAAAGGAGGGCTTGAAGGAAGTCGTGTTGGAAATCACGGCGGAGAACGGTTTGGAGGTTCAGCGGAAAGTGGTGAAGGAGCGGATTTTGAAAGAGCCAGTCACGGAAGTGATTTTGGTTGGAGGAGGGCTTCGTTGATGCAAAAAAGCGTGCTTTTCTCGGTTCCATTCCGTCCTATCGCTTACAATCCCGCCTTAGGTGATTTGAGCCAACTTATCGCCCCACCATACGATGTCATCGACTCAGAACAATGTGAGCGACTCCTTGCCAAACACCCATACAATGTTGTTCGGCTCATTCTGCCGCCATCTCTAAACCCCGATGACCCGTCCCGTTACTCAAAGGCTGCAAGGCTTTGGGAACAATGGCTTGATGAGAAAGTGTTGGTTGAGTTGGAAGAGCCTTCTGTTTTCGTCTACGCACAACGGTTCGCGCTCGGCGGGGAGAGGAAGGAACATTTATCGCTACTGACTACCATACCCCTGCTGGATTACGACAGCGGCTTGATTCGCCCACACGAACACACTATGCCCAAACCGAAGAGTGACCGCTTGACTTTGCTTCGGTTGATGGGAGCAGAGTTGGGGCAAGTTCATGGGTTGCTGAGCGATGACACGGGCGAGTGGCACGAATTGCTGCGAAGCGCAACTTCTGCTACCGTGTGGCTGCGCGGAGAATTGGACGGTGTTGAGCACATAGTTTGGCGAATAACCGACCCAGCCTTCAATGAAGAAGTCAATCGCCTTCTGGCTCGACAGTGGTTGGTGATAGCGGACGGACATCACAGATATGAAACAGCCCTAACCTTCCGCGAGGAAGTTCCAGAAGCGAAAAGAGACCCAAACCATCCAGCAAATTTTATCGGTATCGTCATCGCTGACTACCAACGCAACGCAACGGTTCTCCCGACCCACCGACTTGTTCGGTTTTCCAGTTTTGAGGATGTGGAGCGAGTGCTTCAGGAAGTTCGCCGTCACTTCCGCACCACTGCGGTCAATTGGGGCGGGGACGAAAAGATGCTGTCGCAAATTTTCCAAAATTCCAACGGTATCCCGTTCCTGTTCGCCGCTCAAGGTCAGGCTTTGCTTATAACGGTCACCGGATTTGAAGGCAGTGTGAGCCGATACATCCAGCAATTACCTTCGCCGTTGAGGAAAGTTGACACAGCCATCCTTCACCAAGCTGTTCTGCCTGTCGTTTTCGCAGCCGTTGGGCTTAAGCCTTCTGACTTGACGATTGATTACACCCACGACGCCGAATTTGCCTTTCAGTTTGCCCAGCAAGAGGGCAACATGGCAATCTTGCTGCGACCGATCTCTCCCCAGTTGGTCCGCGAAGTGGCTGAGCAGGGCTATCGTCTCCCGCCCAAGACCACATACTTCGTCCCAAAAGTGCCATCCGGCTTGGTGATGCGCAAAATTCTTTCTCCGCAGGAAACTTTGCTGAGAGGCGCTGACAAGGAGGGATAAAAGAAGTGAGTGAGCCAAAGTTCCTTGACGAACTCAAATTTGACGCCAACGGGCTAATTCCAGTCGTCATTCAAGATGCCAACACTGGTGAAGTCCTGACACTGGCTTACATGAACCGTGACGCCGTTCGGCTCACTTTTGAGACGGGCAAAACTTGGTTCTGGCGTAGGCGGCACCAAAAACTGATGATGAAAGGCGAACACTCAGGGCGGGTTCAGTTGGTGAAGGAAATACTCGTGGATTGCGACGCTGATGCCTTAGTCGTGAAAGTTGAGCAGGTCGGCGGTGCTGCTTGTCACGAAGGTTATCCGAGTTGTTTCTTCCGCAAGGTCACTCAAGACGGCGAATTGGAAGTTTTCCAGCAACGAGTTTTTGACCCAAATGAGGTCTACGGCGAAAAAGGTGGCAAGTGATGGGTGCTCAAGACTCTCTTGCCTTAACTTTTGCGCGGATGCTTTACGAGTTTGTCACACAGGCGCATATTTTCGGTGAGGGCGAACCTGAACACTTTCAGAGGTGAAAGAAATGGCAGTCGCATCAGAGCGTTCCATCACCGTTGATGTGAAGCCGATTTCGCCCGAAGAGATTGCAACTCTTGCTGAGCAAACTTGGTCGCCTTTGCTTGACTTGAACTTCAACTACCTCCTTGATTGGATGGAGCGGGGCTTTCGTCAGGTGATCAAAGTTGGTTGGCTGACGCGCTACGGACCTGCTTATGGCGCTCCCGCCGTTCTCTTCCTGCTACGCAACGATGAAGGGAAGGAAATTCCGATGCTGGTTGCCCCCGGCAAAAAGGTGGCGGAGTTCATCCGCCAGAACCTTGAGGAGTGGAAGCGTAACGGCGTTCCCTTTGAGCGGTGGAAGTTCTTAACGCAAACCGAAAGGTAGGTTGAGGGTAAAGATGGCGGTGCGCCCGCTCTCCTGCTGGTTTGCAATAATGTTAGCGGTCAGTTTGGGATTGACCCAACCATTGACGCCACCTAAAGGGCAGGAACGAACCGTTTTAGAACAAGCGAAGCGGTTGGCGCAAAAGGGTGAATGGCAAGGGGTTCGGGAAACCCTTGAACCCTTCGTCAAAAAGCAGCCTGAAAACCTTGAAGCCAGAAAACTTTTGACAGAGGCTTTGCTGCAACTTGGGGAATTTGCCAAAGCGTTTCCCCATCTGCGTTGGCTCTCCCAAAAGTTGCCCAAAGACCCTTCCGTTTGGTCTGCGTTGGGGCAGGTCCAAGAGCATCTCGGCAATTTGAGCGAGGCGAGAGAATTTTTGCGGAAAGCCGTTCACCTGATGCCCGACGAACCTGAGTTCCGCGTTCATCTTGCCCGAATTTTGATTGCCCTTGATCGCTGGGATGATGCCGCCCATCATCTCCGTTGGCTGGCTCATCGTTTTCCTGACTTAGCGTCGGCTCAATATCACTTGGCTCTTTACCACGAGCGAAAGGGCAACTTACGCAAAGCGCTTCACCATGCCAAGCGAACCGTCCAATTATCGCCGAAAGAACCTGAAGCCCGTCTGACTTTGGCTCGCATCGCTTTGCAACTGGGCGACATCAAGACTGCTGCTGAGCAAGTTGAAACGCTCACGAAATGGTTTCCGTCAGATGCAAAGTTAGCGATGGAGTGCGCCAAGTTATTTGCGCAAGCAGGTGAAACCGGGAGGGCAATCAAATACTTTCGCCGCACCTTGCACTTGCAACCCAAAAATGCTGATGCCCACCGTGCACTTGCAGACCTTTATAGCGAGAAGGGCGATTGGCAAAAAGCGTTGTGGCATGTCCGTTGGTTAGTTCGCAGGTTTCCCAACGACGCAGAAATTGTCAAGGCTGAGGCTCAATGTTACGCTCAACTGCGTCGCTACAAAGATGCGGAACGAAGTTTGCTGCGGTGGTCAAATCTGCGCCCCAAAGATTTTGAGCCTTTCGTGCATTTGGCTCGGCTTTACCGAGATTTGGGCGATGCCGTAAAGGCGAGGATGGCTTACGACCAAGCCCTTGCCCGAAGACCGCCGGTTGAAGTCATTGCCGAGGCTGCGGATTTGGAAGAGCAATTGGGCGACTACGAGCGCGCAGCGAAACTTTACGAGTGGGCGCAACGCCGTCAACCCGACAACCCACTTTGGCGAACTCTCAGGGCACAAGCGTTGATGAAATCTGGGCAGTTTGACCGGGCAGGTCGCATTTTGCGCTTCGCACTCAAACGCTTCCCTGACGACCATCGCTTGAACGCTTTGATGGGAATTTGGCACGCAAAACGAGTGGAATGGGTTGAAGCGGAACAATTTTTGAAACAAGGCGTAGGAGGAGGGATGCGGGACGAGGCATCAAAAATTTCACGCACCACTCACCTGTCCCTTGACGCTGTTGGCATTTTGGTTGAAATTTGGCTTTGTCAAGGCAAGGCGAAGGAAGTTGTGCGGATGTGCGATGAATTGTTGCGGCAGCACCCTTCACCTGAGTTGCTGATTTGGTGGGCACAAGGGATGGATGAGTTGGGCAAGACAAAGGAAGCAGCTCAGCGGTTGGAAAGGTCACAAATGTTCGGTCGCGACGAACGAGTGGCAAGAGCGGCAGCTCGTTTGTGGGAGTTGGCGAACGAACCTGAAAAAGCAGCGAGAGTTTGGGAGCGGTTTGCGGAAATTGTCCCCAACAAGCAGGCAAAGTTGTTGGCGCTTTACCAAGCCGCTCAGGTTTGGGAGCGAGCAAACGCTATCCCGAAAGCCTTGGCGGTTTTGGAGAAGGCACATCGCATCCTTGATGACCCAATGCTGAAGGCGGAAAAGGTTCGCCTGATGCTCAAAGCCAATGCCCCAGCCGCAGCGCTGAACGAGGCAGAGAAATTGTTGAACCAGTTTCCCCGAGAGCCGATGGTTGCGAACCTTTACGCTGAGGCAGCGTTGCAACTTTGGCATGAAACTGCTTTTGAAAGGGTTGCCGAAAGGTTTCAAACCAACGCTAAGTTGGCAGGAGCGATTTTGTTTGTCGCTGCCCAATTGAACCGCTTCAATGACGCCCAAAAGTTGCTCAAGACTGCTGCACCTAAATTGCCGCCGAACGAGCGAGCCATCGTCCAACACTGGCTCGCTAACGGAAACGATGTTGCCGGCAACCAGTCCCTGAAACCAAGCCCCACGATTTTCCTTGAACGGGCGCGAAAAGCAGCGGAGCAAAACCGGCTTGGCGAAGCGATTGAGTTGTGCCGCAAAGCGATTGCATTGCGGAGGGACTTTTTGCCCGCATATGAGTTGTTGCTGCAGTTGTATCAGCGTCGGAACGATTTGGAGCATGCCGTTAAAGGCTTCACTCAATTGGCAAATCGGCAACGGGATGACTTGCCGCTGAACTTTGCAGCGGCGACAGCCTTGAGTTTGAGCGGTCAGCATCGCCGAGCCACCACCTATTGGAGACGAGTTTGCGCCTTGACGGACAACTCCCCTGACGCTATGTTGAAATTGGCTGAAAGCCTTGAAGCCGTTCGTGAGGATGTTCAGGCTAAGTGGGTTCGGAAATTCGTGGAGAGGTTGAAGCGATGGGAGGGTATCAACGATGAGACCGATTGAAGTGCTCTATCGGCTGCAACAAACGGAACTAAGGCTCGAAGCGATCAGAAGGGATTTGGCAACCCTTGACTCCGGTGAAAGGTTGGAAGCCGAGATGAACAGGCTGAGTGAGGAGTTAGCCAGAGACCGCCAAACCCTAAGGCAACTGCGACAAGAGTTGCTGGACCAAGAGTTGGAACTGAACGACATGGAGGCAAAGATGCGTAAGATGGAAGATTTGCTCGCCAGCGGAAGCGTCCGCAGCGGGCGCGAAGTTGAACACATGCAAAAGGAACTTGAAGAGGTGAGGCGGAGGAAGGACTTGATTGAGACGAGGATGCTGGAACTGATGATTCGCATTGAGGAGACCGAGAAGAAGTTGAAGGAGCGGGAGGAGTTGCTTGAGCAGAACCGAGAGCGGCTCGCCGAAATTCGGAAGCAAGCGGCTGTGCTGAAAGAGGCTTTGACGAAAGAACAGGAGTCCCTGCTTCAAGAGCGGGAAAGGCTAAGGTCAATGCTTCCAGAAGATTTGCTCAACCGCTACGAGCGCTTGAAGGCGAGGTTGGGCGGAGTTGCTGTTGCGAAAATTGAGGGCAACTTGTGCGGTGCGTGCCGAGTTGCCATAACCGCAGAAATTGTACGAGCCCTTCGTGACCCTGAAGGCTTGCCCACATGCGAAAATTGCGGTCGGTTTCTGTTCGGCGAGGTATGAGTGAGAGCGGCGGGGTGAAATTGATGCGCCCAAGCAAAGGTTATGGCGGCGAAGTTGACGAGAAAGTTTGGCAGCGGATAGAAGCGTCCATGAACTTCTGTGAGGGTGACCGAGTTCCCATTTGGGACTACATTGACAACCCGGCTGTCGTCGCACACTTCCGACAAGAAGGCGACGATTACGAAACGGCGATGGTTCGAGTCTATCACGGGCTGGGAATTGACCTTTGCCGAGGTTATGGCAGTTCTTTTGAGCCGTCGCAGGAAGGGACACTCATCGGCGAAGGCAAAGGGCAACGCAAAATTAGCGGTCAAACGGCGTGGAAAGTCCGCTACGAAATTGAGAACCTTGACGAATTGCGCGAGTATGTCCGCAAGGCTGAGCCCGTTTCGTGGGATTGGATTCGCACCCATTGGGTCTCTTGGGTTAGACAGCAACAGCAAAAATTTGCGCCATTCACCGTCTTCGTTCCGGGACACGGTTGTGGCTTCCACGACGCTTATGGCTTGATGGGGCAAGAAAGGTTCGCTTACGCCATCTACGATGCGCCGAAAGAGGTCAGGGCGTTGCTTGAGATAACTGGCGAGACCGCTTTCAGGTTCGCAAAAGTTGCAGCCGAAGAGCAACTGTGCCCACTTTACTTCATCGGCGACGACATTGCCTACAAAAACGGCTTGCTGTTTTCGCTTTCGTTTCTGCGCGAAACTTTCCTGCCCATGCTCAAGCGCTGCATTGAGCCACTCCACGATGCCGGCATCAAAGTCATCTTCCACAGCGATGGCAACCTTTGGCAAATCCTTGACGATTTGCTTGATGCGGGAATTGATGGTCTCAATCCCATTGAGCCTTTGGCTGGCATGGATTTGGGTGAATTGAAGCGCCGATATGGCAAAAGGCTAATTCTCGTTGGTGGCATTGATTGTTCGGTGCTCCTGCCGTTGGGGACGCCAGAGCAAATTCGCAATGCTGTCAAGGAAGCCATCCGAGTTGCTGCACCGGGTGGAGGCTTCTTCATAGGTTCGTCAAGCGAAATCAACCCTGCAATCCCGCTGGAAAATGTTTTGGCTTTCTTTGAAGCTTGCCGAACTTACGGGCGTTATCCCATTCAAGTCTGAAGGGGGTTGCGTCAATGGAGTTTCACGGTAACCCCTTCTATCTCACCCCGCCAGACCAAGTGGCTGCGGTTTGCGGCGGGTATTGCAGTGACCCATTCGCCGTCTTGGGAATGCATGTCGTTGATGTTGGGACAGGGGACACGGGGCACGGGGCAGGTGAATTAGCGAAATTTTTGTCCCATGTCCCTTATCCCGTGTCCCGCGTTGTCACTGTTCGGGCATTTTACCCCTTTGCGGAAAGCGTATCGGTTCGCGTCCTTGACACAAACGAAGTTGTCCCGATGCAACGCATTCACCCTGACGGTTTCTTTGAGGCGGTTTTCTGGGAACGAAGCGAACCGTTTCCTTATCGGCTCATCGTGACAGAAGGGACGAGGGATGGGGGGCGAGGGACGCGTGAGTTTTACGACCCGTATTCTTTCCCGCTTTTGCTCAGCGATTTTGACTTGCACTTGATTGCCGAGGGCAACCATTTCAGGTTGTGGCAAGTTCTCGGCGCTCACATTGTGGAGTTGCCATCTCCATTCGCCAATCACCAATCGCCAGCCGCTTCCGTTCGCGGTGTCCGTTTTGCTGTTTGGGCGCCTAACGCTCTGCGTGTCAGTGTCGTCGGAGATTTCAACCGATGGGACGGGCGCGTTCACCCGATGCGTTTCCGACACGAAGCGGGTGTTTGGGAGTTGTTTTTGCCTGAAGAAATCTTAGGCGGAACGGAGGGGCTGCTTTACAAGTTTGAGGTCAAGGGACGATACGGTGGATATTTGCAGTTGAAGGCTGACCCCGTTGGCTTCTATCACGAAGTTCGCCCCAAATCGGCATCCATCGTTTGGGATATCGGGCGTTACCGTTGGAACGACGATGAATGGCTATCGCGTCGGCAAGAAGTTCAACGCCTTGACAAACCTATTAGCATCTACGAAGTGCACTTGGGTTCTTGGAGGCGTGTTCCTGAGGAAGGCAATCGTTGGCTGACATATCGCGAGTTAGCGGAGCAACTTGTGCCTTATGTCAAGGACATGGGCTTCACCCACATTGAGTTGTTGCCCGTGATGGAACATCCCCTTGACGAATCTTGGGGCTATCAAGTGACCGGCTACTTTGCCCCAACTTCCCGTTACGGCACCCCAGACGATTTCAAATCTTTCGTGGACGCTTTCCATCAAGCGGGCATCGGCGTGATTTTGGACTGGGTGCCAGCGCATTTCCCCAAAGACATGCACGGGCTCGTTTTCTTTGACGGCACGAACCTTTACGAATACGGCGACTGGCGAGGCGACCATCCCGATTGGCACACGAAAGTTTTCAATTTCGGGCGAACGGAAGTCCGCAACTTTCTCATCGCCAGCGCCTTGTTCTGGCTGCACGAGTTTCACGCCGACGGGCTTCGCATTGATGCTGTGGCGTCCATGCTTTACTTGGACTATTCACGCAAACCCGGCGAATGGCAACCGAACATTTACGGCGGCAACGAGCACCTTGAAGCCATTGACTTCATCAAGAGGCTCAACGAAGTCGTCCACGAGCAAGTTCCCGGCATCCTGATGGTTGCCGAAGAATCAACTGCTTGGCCGATGGTGACGCGCCCAACTTATGTTGGCGGTTTGGGCTTTGACTTCAAGTGGAACATGGGCTGGATGCACGACACGCTTTTCTATTTCAGTCAAGACCCCATCTTCCGCAAGTATCATCACGGCGCTCTGACCTTTTCGCTCTGGTATGCCTTCAGCGAAAATTTCATCCTGCCCCTTTCGCACGATGAAGTGGTTCACGGTAAGGCGAGTCTGCTGGGCAAGATGCCGGGCGACCTTTGGCAGAAGTTCGCCAACTTGCGGGCTCTGTTCGGATACATGTGGGCTCACCCTGGCAAAAAACTCCTGTTCATGGGCGGCGAAATCGCTCAATGGCGGGAATGGGATTACGCTTCGAGCCTTGACTGGCATTTGTTGCAGTGGGAAAGCCATCAGGGCATTCAGCGATTGGTTCGGGATTTGAACTGGCTTTACCGAACCGAACCAGCACTGCACGAGTGGGACTGTGACCATCGTGGCTTTGAGTGGATTGACTTCCACGATGCCGACCATTCGGTTGTCTCTTTCATCCGTTGGGCGAAGGATTGGCGCGATTGCATCGTCGTCGTTTGCAACTTTACTCCTGTTGTCCGACACGACTACCGCATCGGTGTGCCGTTCAACGGCGTTTGGCGCGAAGTTCTCAACACCGATTGGCAGCCATACGGAGGCAGCGGAACACGGGTCGCGAGACAAGGGACAGGGGACAAGGGGCAAGCGACAGGGGAAAGCGGATGGGAAGCGGGTGAAGTTGTCGCTGAAGCATTGCCGTGGCAGAACCGCCCTTATTCGGTTCGCCTGACCTTGCCACCCCTTTCCGTCGTTTTCTTGAAACGATGCATTCACCCGACTTAGACCCTGCTCGTCGTGAATTTGTCACTACCCATAAGAAGCAACGCTGCTCAGCCCTTCCTATTTGCTGCCTTATCGCAGCACAATTTCTGTAGGGCGAAGTCTGCCGAAGGAGACGGAGCAAATAGGCATGGCACAAAAACAGGGAGCGGGAGGTGACTTGCCGTGCGGTGTTGGTTGTTAGTGCTGTTGCTAATTGTCGGGCAAGCAGTGGCGCAGGAGCCGAAAATCGCTGGACTGCAACTGGAAGGCTGTCGGGTGACTGACCCGCAAAAGGTGCTGGCAGCGATAGGCTTTCAGCCCGGAATGCCTTACGATGCGGAGCGGTTGCAAAAGGCGCTGATGGATTTGGGCTTGTTTGAGAGCGTGACTTTAGAAACGACCGAAACAACTCAGGGCGTGCAAGTGACCGTTAAAGTTCGAGAGAAAACTCACCCTGCTCCAACGACAGAAGATGCTGCTCGTGCCCTTAATCCCATCGCTGTCGCCCGCCGGTGGCTCTCATCTCAGCTGTCTCTGCCTCTCTCAGAGGGCGAAAAGGGAATTTCCCTCGGCGTCTTTCGGTTCAACACGACTTTGGAAATTGACAAGACGCTGTTCTTTGTTGGCGACAATGCTTGGATACAAAAAGCCTTAAAAGCAGCCGATGACAAAACGGCTCGTGAGCGCTTAATAGCGCAGTTGCGCCAGCATTTGCAGAAAACTCCTGACGATGCTTGGGCACGGTTTGCCCTCGCTTACTTGCTCATGGTTCAGGGGCATCACGACGAAGCGGACCAACAAATCAGCACCCTGTTGGCTCGCCAGCCTAATTTCCACCCCGTTTATGCGCTGCGGTTATTTGCCGCTTTTCTGCGACTGTCAGCCTTCCTCAAAGACCGGATGGAAGGGCAAGTTGAAGTGTCGCTTCCTTTCTTCCCTTTGCCTCCCCCAGACCCTGCCAGCCCGGGCGCTGTCCGATGGGCAATAGATGAAGGCATTGCCCATTTCCGTCGCTTGCCCGATAAAGCCTTCACCCGCGACACCCTTTTGGCAGCGACCTGTTTTTTCAGCAACGACCTCGCTGCTGAAACCTTTCTGCTTATGTTGGAGATGGGTGACAGCCAAAGAGGGGAAGAATGCGACATCCAAGCGAGATGGGAGAAATTTGCAAGGCGGTCTGCCGACTACCTTGCCGACTATTTGCGCTTTAGCCTACTCACTGAATCTTACGCCAGCGATTTGGCTGTCCAAAAAGCGATGGCGGATTGGGGGCAAGCCTGCCTGCAGTTCCATCTCTTCTTCGGTTTCCTCGGTTCTTTCTCCGCTCAACTTTCCACCATTGATGATGCCCAGCAAATCCTCCGCATCCTGACGAATGCCTTCCGCACCCAACTTCGGTTGATGCGTCCTTACCTTGAGCGTCACCGGTGGCATTTGGAGCGCCTGACCGTCAAAAACAGTCCTTATCGCCCCGACGCCCTCAATGACCTTGCTAAATGTCTTGCCCTTCTCGGCGATTTTTCAGCGGCTCAAAAGGTGATGGATACAGCGCTGCGGGAGACGGGCAAACTGGAAAGTGAAACCCTTACAGAAGTCATAGGGCTTCACGCCTTTTCGGAGGGCAATCGCCTAACGCCCACCCTCGTCGCTCGCTATGTCGCTTGGCTGGACGGGTTAGAACGGCAACGACCCTTGCCCGGTTCAGTTGCCCTCTGGCTCAGTTACTGGCGGCTTTGGCTGGCAGCGAAAGGGAGTATGTTCGAAAAGTCTTCCTTCATGCGTGGAAAGAAGCAATCAATAAGCTCCCTTCCAAGACCAACCACCTAAACAACAAAAAACCTGACACCATCAAAACCGCCATGTTCCACAAAACCGCCCTCATCATTATCGCCTTCTTTGCCATCTCCTCCC
>Ga0078972_1012060_pt1 | contig 15080 bp, 10 predicted proteins | sample YelNatPaOPGAMG01_FD_67568 | JGI IMG/M metagenome (GOLD analysis project Ga0078972, IMG submission 67568) | Hot spring thermophilic microbial communities from Obsidian Pool, Yellowstone National Park, USA - OP-RAMG-01 (SPADES assembly) (version 2) | ecosystem: Environmental > Aquatic > Thermal... | reverse complement strand
GGAAGCCGCGGCGCATGATCTCCCGTGCCTCGTACACGTCGAAATCCGCTGCCACGTGGCCGAGGGCACTGTAGAACACCCGGCCCTTGCCGTAGACGCGCTTCCACACCTGGGGCATCACCGTGCCGTTGATCCAGGGCGCTCGCGGCGATTCGAAGATCGTGGTGGCGAGGACTTTGTTGCCCGGGTCAACATGCATGTAGTACTGCTCGGAGTGCATCTTGAAGTCCTGCAAGCCGCGCGTCACCGCGTCCTCGTGGTCGGTGATGTGGACCATGTAGTCGGTGATGTTGTCAGGGTGGGCCACCCATTGCCCGCCGACCATCCACTGGTATTCGGTGTGGGTGCGGAAGGCATCGCCCATCCCGCCGTGCCAGCCGGCGACGCCCACGCCCGCTTTCACCGCTGTCAGGAGGCCAGCCTCCTGCTCCGCCGTGATCTCGCCCATGGTCCAGATGGGCACGATCAGGCTGAGGGCCATCATCTTTTCGCTGTCGAGGTAGCTGTCCAGGGTATAGGAGATCTCGACCTCGAAGCCATCCTGGCGCAGTATAGGGGCGAAGATCTCGGCGCATTGCTTGGGTTCGTGGCCTTCCCAGCCACCCACAACCATCAGAGCTTTCTTCATCGGCGGCAAAACCTCCAGGGTGTTTGCCACCTCTTAGCACAGATGCGGCGATTCATCAAGCCGCTGCGAGCGCTTGTGCGCCGGGCTGAGCTTGCCCCGCCCCTCCTGGCGAAGGAGCGGCACCGGTTCACCCGACTTCGGGGAGGGGCGGGGGAGAGGCCACTTTGATAAGCTTGCCGACTTGTTGTATAAGGTACGCGTCTTCGCTAACCGCGGACATCCTCAGGAAAGGCAGGGCCTCACTCTCTGTCGGGCCTGGAGCCTGACCTGGGGAGGTGTTTCGCGAGAAACGCTCAGGGAGGATTGGAATGAGAGGCAACAGGAAGTTGAGCCGCCGTGAGTTGCTCAGGGGCACGGCGTTCCTCGCCGCTGGCGCAGCGCTTGCCGCCTGTGGTGTCACCACCACTGGCAGCACGCCAACCAGCGCTCCGGCCGCCACACAGGCACCGGCCGAGGCCACCGCAGCGCCCGCTGCCGCCGCCACGCAGGCGCCGGCTGCCGAGGCTACCGCCACTCCGGCCGCCGTCGCCGCCACCACCGCTCCCACTGCTGCCGCTGCCACGGGCGCCGAGGTCAGCATCCGCTGGCAGGACTGGCCCGACTGGGAGCCGCAGATGACCCAGCTGATGGACATGCTGGCGAAAAAGCTGCCCGGCATCAAGGTCGAGTTCGAGCCGCTGAGCGAGGGCTTCGAGGACAAGACCCTCGCCGCCATGGTCGCCGGCACCGCTCCCGACGTCATCACCGGCTGGGGCCCCGTCTTCCGCAAATGGGCCGAGAAGGGCCAACTGCTGGACCTGCAGCCATTTGTGGACAAGGACATGAGCGCCGACACACTGGCCGACTTCAACAAGTGGCAGTGGGACGGCATGGTCACCAAAGACACTCACATTCGCTTCGCCGTCCCCTACTACATCAACCTGATCATGCTCTACTACAACAAGTCCATCTTCGATGAGGCCGGCCTGCCCTACCCGGATAAGACCTGGGACCACGACATCTACGCCGAGAACCTCAAGAAGCTGACCAAGAAAGACGGCGACAAGTTCGTCCGCTGGGGCGGCGCGGGCGATTACGCCATCCAGTACGACCGCGCCCTCATCGGCATCCAGCAGTACGGCGGCCATTACGTCAACCCGGACGATTGGACCGAGTGCTGGATCGGCAAGCAAGAGGCGCTCAACGCCCTGGAATGGACGCGGGCGCGCATGTGGGACGACAACTCCCTGGCCCAGCCGCTGCAGGTGCAGAGCATCGGCAAGGCTACCGGTTCTTCCACTGGGCCTTGGGCGGCGAACATGCTCGCCACCTGGGAGAACGGCATGGGTGCCATCATGGGCATCATCAAAGAGAGCAAGTTCCCCTGGGCGATCACGCACCTGCCCAAAGGGCCGGCACGCCGGGCTACCCTGGGCACGACCGACGGTTGGGCCGTCTACAAGGGCACAAAGCACCCGGATGCCTGCTGGAAGTTGCTCATGGTGCTCACCAGCCCTGACTTCCAGCAGTTCATCATGGAAGCCTGGGCGGGCATTCCCTGCCGCAAGTCCTTGCTACCCAAGTGGAAGGACACCTTGATCAAGGCCAACCCGGTGCTGGAGAATGCCAACCTGGACGCCATCCTGGAAACGCTCGATGAGGGCTACCCCATGCTCACCGAGGAGTTCAAGGTCCAGGGTGAGTCCCAGACGGCCATCGAGGCCGCCCTGCAGAAGGTGTTCCAGGAAGGTCAGACCAAGGTGGACTACTTCAAGCAGGTTGCGGACGAGGTCACCAAGATCAACCGTGGTGGCTAGCCCGGCAAGATGACAAGCAAGACGTGATGTGTAAGTGGCCTGGGGCTGGGAAGAAGCCGCGGCCGTTGCCGCTCCCAGCCCCGACCGCTTGCCCGTCACGTCTTGTGTCGCATGCTGAAACGGGGGAGGCGATGTGACTGAGGCCGTAGGGAGACTACAGCCAGTGCCGGTGCGAAAGCGCGGGCTTTCGCAACGCGCCCGCGAGGAGATCGCGGGCTACCTGTGTATTATGCCCTGGATGCTCGGCTTCCTCGTCTTCACCGCGGGGGCCATGCTCTTCTCGCTGGGGCTCGTCTTCTTCAAGACCGACCTGTTGACGGGCTTTCATTTCGTCGGTTTCGGCAACATAACGAAGATGGTGGCCGATCCGCTCTTCCAGAAGAGCCTGGTGGTGACCTCGTATTACTCCTTCGTGACTGTGCCCATCAGCCTGGCCATCGGCCTGACGATCGCCCTGGCCCTCAACCAGGGCCTGCCGGCTCAGGGCTTCTGGCGCACCCTGTACTACCTGCCCTCGGTGACCTCGGGCATTGCCGTCTCGATGCTCTGGATGTACGTCTTCCACCCCGATGTCGGCCTGCTCAACGAGACGTTGCGGCTGGTTGGCATCCAGGGCCCGCGCTGGCTGTCGTCCGAGAAGTGGGCTGTCCCCGCGTTCATTATCATGGGCCTGTGGGGTTCGGGAGGCAGCATCCTGCTCAACCTGGCAGGCCTGCAGAGCATCCCGACGCACCTGTTCGAGGCAGCCAAGATTGATGGCGCCGGCACCTGGCGCCAGTTCTGGAACATAACCGTGCCAATGCTCTCTCCCACGATCTTCTTCAACCTTATTATGGGCATCATCGGCTCATTCCAGGTGTTCACCCAGGCGCTTGTCATGACGCAGGGTGGCCCGAACAACGCCACGCTGACCATCATGCTCTATCTGTACCGCAAGGGATTCCAGCAACTCCAGTTCGGCTACTCCAGCGCCATCGCCTGGGCTTTGTTCTGCATCATCCTGGCCCTGACGCTGCTCGTCTTCCGCAGTTCGGCCGTCTGGGTCTACTATGAGGGCGAGGTGCGGCGATGAGCATTCCCACAGTGATGCAGCGGGCCGTGACCGGGCGGGCTGCCGTCCGCAAGCGGCACAACGTCGGCGCCGTTATCGCCAAGAAGGCCTCGCGCCTTCTGCTCCTCGTCCTGGTGGCGCTGGGGAGCGTGGTGTTCGTCACTCCCTTCGCCTGGATGGTCTCCTCATCGGTGAAGAGTACCGAGGAGGTGATGCGATTCCCGCCGGTGTGGATCCCGTCGGTGATCCACCTTGAGCATTACATTGAGCCCTGGCACAGGTTGCCCTTCTCGCTCTACTACCGCAACACGCTCATCGTGGTCGCCTTCAACCTTGTTGGCACCATCCTTTCCAGTTCGATCGTGGCCTACGGTTTCGCGCGGCTGCGCTTCCGCGGCCGCAACCTGCTCTTCCTCATCCTGCTGAGCACGATGATGCTGCCCAGCCAGGTGACCCTGGTGCCCACCTACTACCTCTTCGCCAAGCTGGGCTGGGTGAACTCGCTCAAGCCGCTGATCATCCCGGTGTACTTCGGCAGCGCTTTCAACATCTTCCTGCTGCGCCAGTTCATGATGACTGTGCCCCTGGAACTGGACGACGCCGCCAAGATTGACGGCTGCGGCTTCTTCAGCATCTACTGGCGCATCATCATGCCGCTTGCCAAGGCGGCCCTGGGCGTGATTGCCATCTTCCAGTTCACCTACGACTGGAATGACTTCTTCAACCCCCTGATCTACATCAACAGCCCGCACAACTTCACTATCGCCCTGGGCCTGCGCACCCTGCAGTCCACCTTGCTCTACACGCCGATGCAGCAGGTGATGGCCATGACCCTGGTGGCCATGACGCCGGTGCTGCTGGTGTTCATCCTCGCCCAGCGCTACTTCATCCAGGGTATCGTGATCACCGGTGTGAAGGGGTAAGGCTGGCCGACGCCCCGGGCTGCACCAGGGCTAAACTGGATACTGGAGGCTTTGCTGTGTACGTCACCCTGCTTTTCGATGTCGAAGACCTGGTGGACCCGCGCAGCGACGACACCACCCTGGCCCTGGCGCGCATCTTCGCGGAAGAGGGGGCGCCAGGCACCATGATGGTGGTGGGGGAAAAGGCCCGCCTCTGGGAACGGCGCGGCCGGCGCGACCTGATCGAGGCCATGGCGGCGCACGATGTCGGCCTGCACACCAACATGCATTCGGTCCACCCCACCGTGGCCGAATACCTGGAGGATAAGGGCTGGGACGACGGCATCGAGGAAGCCATCCGTCGGGAGCAGCCTGGGGTGGAAAGCCACAAACGCATCTTCGGCCAGGCGCCTTCCTGCTGGGGCCGCGGTGGCTCAACCTGGGGGCCGCAGGTCGCCGCGGCGCTGCCCAAGCTGGGCATCCCGGCCATGGTCTACCCTTTCACCCACCTGGCGGACCCAAGCCTGACGGTGCACTACTTCTGCAACACTCCCTGCTACTACTGGCACTTCGGCGGCTTCGACGCCACCTTTGCTGACGACGCTGCCTTCGCCCCCGTGCTTGAGCAGGTGCAGCAGCACGTGGACGATAGCAGGCGCCAGGGCGTGGCCTGGTCCAGCGTGTTCGTCTGCCATCCAGCCATGGTTCGCGCCAAGCGCTTCTGGGATGACCTCAACTATAACCACGGCGTGAATACGCCGCCGGAGCGGTGGGTCATGCCCGAGTACCGCAGCGAGGCGGAATGGGAGACGGCGAAGGGCAACCTGCGCCGCTTCGCCAGGGCCCTGGCCAACATGCCTGGCATCCAGTTGCGCACCGTGCGCCAGATGAACGCCTTGCTGCTGCCCGCCCCGCAAGCCGTCTCGCCGGCTGAGCTACAGGCGGCCGCCAGGGCGGCCATGGCGAGGGGCGATATCAACGGCGACGAATGGCCGCTCTCACCGGCCGAGCGCCTCTACCTCTGGGCGAAATGGCTGGCGAGTGGCCGCGGCAGCGGGCCCATCCCCTGGCGTTACGTCGAGGGGCCGGTTGAGGAACCCTCCAGCGGGAGCGTCGCTGGGCCTGTGGCGGTGGAGGCCGTGCTCCAGGCGGCGCGGGAGCTGAGCAACGCCGTCGAGGCTAGCGGGCGCTTGCCGGGGAGGCTCAGGCTTGGGCAGGCAGAGGTCGGCACGGGCACGCTCTACCGCGCCCTGGCGGCAGCGTGCGCCCAGGACCCGGGCCAGGCGGTGACGGTGGCGCCCGGCCCGCAGGTGCCGGCCATCGGCGACGTCCTGCGGGAGGAAGTGGCCCGCTTTGTGCCCGGGTGGATGCACAAGCCCGATCTCGATGCCTCGCGGCTGGCCGCCTACACGCGCCTGCAATCCTGGACGCTGAAGCCGGCACGGCTCGCCTGAAGCCGGCGCCGCCTGCAGCCACGACAGCGGTGCTGCGCAAAACTGACCCACAAGGTCTGCAGCATGGGGCAAACAGGCCCACGCGCGATGCAACGCAACCTCTTGTAATCCCGGTTCGCATGGTTGATAATCGAAGTATTGAAACGGTCAGCCACCCGCTACGGCAAGCGATCGGGGTCGCTTTAATCCTGAGGTGCCACAGCCGGCGGTCTCGATCCACCGCGGCGGAACCGTTTCAATCCTCCTCCGGATGGGGAGCCCAGCACCGGGCTCCCCCCCACCTTCGCCAGAAAGGGTATACCGCCATTGCCTGCTGCAGGCCTGGCTACGTGAACGCAAGAACAGGGGGCGCCTGCGTAAGAGGCGCCCCTTTTTGTGTACCGAGTTGATGCGCAGAATCGCCGGTGAGCGTGCGTCCCAGGTCAGGGCGAGACGCCGATGCCGGGGATGGCGATCAGGGTCGGCAGGACGGCCTGGATGGTGGCAGCGTTGATGGCCGTCATGGTCACCCCTGGGAGTTGCACTTGCATCGAAGGGAGGGCGGTGAGCAGGGCGGAGACTGTGGCCGCCGGCAGGGTAGGCAGGTTGGGGGCCGCCAGCGTGCCAGTCGGGATTGCCGGCAGGGTTACGGGCAGGGCGGTCATCGTCCAGGCCTCGATGATGTTCGTGGGGATGGCGTAGCCGCTGGGCGGGATGACAAGCACCTGGCCCGGCGCCAGCTTGGTCGTGAGGTCCACGATGCCGTTTGCCGCAGCCAGGGCCTGCACCGTTATGCCGAGGGCGGACGAGATGCTCTCCAGCGTGTCGCCCGTTTGTACGGTGTAACTTGAGGGGAGGGGCGTGCCGATGCCGACTGTAGGCAGGGCGAGGCCAGGGGTGCTGCCGCCTGCGCCTGCCTGGCCGCTGGTGGCGCTGGGCGGCGGCGTGGCCGTGGGGGCCACGGTGGCCGTGCTCGTCGGCGGGCTGGGCGGTGGCGTGGGCGATGGCAAGGGCTGGGTTGCCGTAGGGGCGGCCGTCGGCGCTGCCGTGGCCAACTGAATGGGCGTGGCCGTGGCCTTGCTCTGGAAGGGCAGGCTGACGCCACAAGCTACCAAGGCGGTGAGCGCGAGGCTAATGACGAGCATGCGGACGAGCGACCTGTACGTCATCCTGGTCCCTCCTCTGGTATGCTGGCCGCTGTGCTTGCGGGGCCGCCAGAATGGTGCCGCTGCAGGGCGGCCAGTGCTACTGCAGCGCTCTGCCCGGATGCCTGGTGTGCTGGCCCGCAAGCCGGCCTGCGAGCCATTATCACACAGCAGGTGCGGCTCTGTCATGTGGGATAGGTGGCAAGCGAAGCCTCGCATGTCTCTTTCGGTTGGGGATCGCCGATGGACCCTGGGAAGCGGGCGGTGAGCAATGCTGTCCGATGGGAAATTGCATCGGTGGGACCGAAAAGCAGCGGGACATAGCTCTGTCCCATGCGTATGCTAAGCTGGAGCGAAGGTGAGACATGGGCAAAGCAGGCGCGATCGCCCCTGGCGAACGTATGGATGAGAGCAAGCGGCCGGCTCGGGTTCTGGACATCATCTACGAGATCGTCTGCCTGCCGCGGCGCTGGACGCGCGCCGGGCTGGCGGCGAAGTATGAAGTATGCGAGCGCGAGATCCAGCGGGACCTGGCGATCATCCGCCATGGGCTGAAGCTGGACCTGCGGCATTGTCGCGAGGGCTACTACTTCGCCTCCATCCCGCGCCTGCCGACGATAACCTACAGCCTCTCCGAGGCGCTGGCGCTCATTCTGGCGGTGCAGGCAGGCAGCCAGTTCGGTGTGGACTCGGGCGAGCTTGTCTCGGCGATCGGCCGCCTTGAGTCGGCCTTTCCGGCCGAGTTCCGGCCCTTGCTGCGGTCGCGTTCGCTGGTGAGTGTGGCTGGCGGGGCGGGGGCGGATAAGGGCACGCTTTCGCTGCTGGGGCAGGCGCTGGCCCAGAGGCGCAAGTTGCGGCTGGTTTACGCGGTGGCGAACCGGCAGGGGGAGTTGACGGAACGGGTGGTGCGGCCCTATTGCCTGCTGCCTTACGGAAGGACGTGGTACCTGGTGGCCCATTGCGAAAGCCGGGGGGCTATGCGCGTCTTCCGCGTGGAGCGCATTCGCGAGCTGAGCTTGCTGAACGAGAGCTTCACGATACCCGAGGATTTCAGCCTGGAGCAGGCGATGGGTCCGGCCTGGGGGTTGATGTGGGGCGCGGCCGGGCCGGAAGAGGAAGTGCGGCTGCGCTTCGACGCCGAGGCCGGGCGCTGGCTGGGCGAGACGGAGTACCATCCATCGCAGCAGGTGGCGCAGGAAGCGGATGGCGGGGTCCTCGTGACCTTCCGCATCGGGGTGACGCCGGAGTTCGTGCGCTGGCTGCTGTTCTTCGCCGGGCATGTGGAGGTGCTGGCGCCGGAGCATCTGCGGCAGGCGGTCGCCGCCGAGCACCGGCGGGGGTGGGAGGAGAATGGGTGACGGCTCTTGCTACGGATCCTCAAGTCGGAGCGAAGGGAGCCGTAGGGACTGGCAGTCCCAAAACACGTATCTTGCAGTATTCTGCGACAAGATCGAAAGAAGCGCTCTTGCCTGAGAGAACTCCCACCAATGGGGCCGATGAATCGATGGATGGATTGCCGTTCGAGGCATGGTATAGTCGCTGCGCTGGGCGTCTACACCGGAGAACTGTGGGATGGTGAACCCGTCTGATACGATTGCCGCGATGCTGCAAAACGGATTGGCGAGGCCTTATCCTCATCAGGACAGGGTCTGTGAGCACCTGTTGGCAGGTCGCAGTGTCGTGCTCCAGGCTCCGACAGGCTCAGGCAAGACTGAGGCTGCGCTGTTGCCCTTCTTGCACGCCAGGCATTGGGGCCTGGACTTTCCGCGCAAATGCCTCTACGCGGTGCCCCTGCGGACTCTTGCAAACCAGTTTAAGGCCAGAGCTGACAAATGGGTCGCCGCCTTGGGTGATGGGTTAGCCGTGACCATCCAGACGGGAGAGCACCCTGAGGATCGCAAGTTCGAGGGCGATCTGGTATTCGCGACGATAGATCAGGTGCTCAGTTCCTTTCTAGTCAGCCCCTATTCTTTGCCGCATAGCCAAGCCAACCTGAACCTGGGTGCGATAGCTGGCTCTTACCTGGTGTTCGATGAGGTCCATCTGTTTGACCGGGAGTCCACTCTCAGTACCACCTTGGTGATGTTACGCCTTTTGGCGAATGTGTCTCCCTTCTTGCTTATGACCGCCACTCTGTCGCAAGAGATGGTGCAACGCCTGGCGGATTTCCTTGGTGCCGTAGTCGTGCCCGGCAACGAACAGGAGTTGGGCTGCTACCGTAGCCTACCCTGCCAGCAGCACACACGCCGTTACCATTGGCATGACCAGCCGCTCACTGCCGAAGATGTGGCCATGTGTCACCAAGGCCGGAACCGCTCTATCGTGGTCTGCAACACAGTGGAGCGCGCCACCAGCATCTATGCGGGTCTGCAGCAGCTGAGACAGAATGGCGTGCTCTCAGCGGAAACAAAGCTCATCCTGCTGCACAGCCGCTTCCTGAAAGAGGACAGGGCACGCAAGGAAGCAGAGCTTGTCGAGTGGTTCGGCAAGGACGAAGACAGACACCGGTGCAGTGCCATAGCGGTTGCCACTCAAGTAATCGAGGTAGGGCTGGACATTTCCTGTGAGGTGCTTCATAGCGACTTGGCGCCCGCGAACAGCATAGTGCAACGTGCCGGGCGTAATGCTCGCTACGAGAATGAACACGGAGACGTCCACATCTACCCAGTAGACTCCCCCGCGCCATATGTCGGTGCGGAGGAGGCATTGCTGTCTCTAACTCGTGAGGTGCTGCCTGAACTGCTGGGAAGTGAGGGAAAGGTCTTAGGCTTCAACGACGAACTGGAGTTGGTTAACCGCGTTCATGCCGAGCGAGACCGCAAGGACATCCACGAGGACTTTGCCCTCACTTGGGTTTCGCAGAAAGAGGAGATGGAGGCGGTGATGGATGGCCATCAGCCAGGAGGGCGACTGGTCCGAGCTATTGACTCGCGCCTGCTGCTGATACACCCGGAGCCGTCAGAAGTAGCTGAGGCGCCTTTCGCTTATGAGGGGTTTGGCTTGCACCCCAGCGTGCTGTACGGCGCTGTGAAGGGCTGGCTGGAGCGAGGAGCAACGCTTGGTCTCGACTGGAGTGTGCAAGCCCTTCAGGAGTATCCGGAGACTGACAGCGAAGGACCACGGTTCCAGGCTTATCCTGTGCACGGGGCCGAGGATCTGAAGGGCGCTTTCGTGGCCCTGGTGAACCCAGCACTAGCCGGTTACGATCCCGAACTGGGGCTGATGTTGCAACAGGGAAATGGTTTCGCATGCCGCCGCAGAGAACAGAAAGAGCGGGACGTGGCGGTCAGGCGCTACCGCATGGAGACCTATCAAGAGCATGTAGCTGCCACTTTGCTTTGCTTTGAGCAGCAGGTCTGGCCAGGGTTAGCGGGCACGGCAACGCGAGTGGAGCGGGCCCTGGGTTGGCCGACGGGGATGCTAAGGCGAGTATCCGCGTTGGCAGTAGCACTGCACGATACCGGCAAGCTCAGCAGCGAGTGGCAAGGGGTCGCCAAGAGGTACATGGCAATGCTTGGCCAGCCCGTTGCTGACGGCGTATTGCTGGCACACACGGAGTACGATGATGGCGACGAGCGATGCCGGAAGTTGCAGCATCGGGCGGGCAAGCGACCGCCCCACGCCTGCGAAGGTGCCTATCTCGCCCTGGGGATCCTGATGCAAGCGCTAGGCGGGGAGCAGGATCCGGCTCGAGCTGCCTTCAGCGCCATTGCTCGGCACCACTCTGCCTTCAGCAGCAGTGTGCAGGAGGTGCGCGCTGAGCGTGGAGCGCAGGGAGCGATTGCCCGCGCCCTGGCCCTCGCTGGGGTAGTCGAAGCTGGAACACTGTCGCAGAGGCTGATTCCCAAGACAGCGGCCCGAGATCTCGCGGCTATGGAAGATGGACCATTGGTGTGGGCGCGTGAAGGTGCCTTGCTACTGGCCTACGGTGTGATAGTGCGAGCTGTACGTCTCTCGGACCAGATGGGAACGGCGATGCATTCCGGGGAGGTGGAAGCTAATGCGGTGGACTAGACTCTATGTAGACAAGGCTGATGGCACTTTCGCTGACGCCTTGGTGACCTTCGGATTAGCCGAGGTGGCGCGGCACGTGTTCGAGCACCTTGGTTTCTCTCCCGATGGTATCCGTATTCGCGATGAGGGCGTCTGCTATACCCTCGCGCTCTCACCGGCTTTGGATGAGTCGGACCTGGGTCGTTGCCCTTTCTTCATGCCCGTGAGCTTTCTGCGCACAGCTAAGAATGTAGAACAACTGCCTTCTGGCCTCAGCGGCAAAGTGGTAATTGACTACGAAAAAGAGCGCGATAGGCGGACTGGGTACCTGCAATTGCGCGAGCGGTACTCGCAGGAGGCCAAGAAGGCGCAGCAGCGCCTGGAGGAGCACCCTTTGTTTGCCGCCTTGCAAGCTCAAACCCCTCACCGTGATTGGGATACGCTGCGGGCGATCAACCCGGAGGCTCTTGCCGGCTACAACAACTTACTGCTGAAGTGGTGGCAGGCAGGGCAATCCGGGAGCTTTCCACAACTGCTCTCCCTGCTGCTGCAGACTTTCGCAACTACGCCCAATGATGTGGAGCACGCCCAGGAGTTGTGGCGTGCTTTGGCGAAGAACGCCGGACTGGACGAGAGCGGTGACGCCACCAGCCTACAGCTGTATAACCCCTCCAAGGGCAAAGGGCAGAATCGCCCCAAATCCGATGCGCTCAAGATGGATAATCTCAAGGACTTCTGGCTGGCGGAGTTCTTGAAGGCTGTCGGGTTCTACCAGGGGGCTCTGACCAAGGTGCTGAGCGGGCGTGGTCAGCCAGCTCGTAGCAACGACCGGAAGACCTACGTGGTTAGCCCGAACGACATGCGCTACAGCGACCTGGGCAGAGTGATAAGCAGTTTCAAAGATAAGATGGTTCGAAGTGAGACGGCCCGCCGTCTTGATGTACTGGCTGCCCTGCGCTTCACTGTTGCCCTGCTTGAGCGGGCTACGGAACCGGATGGGGCCGATGTACTGCAAACGCTGCTGGGCAACACGCCGCGCCGGGCTGTCTCCGGCTTCCAAAGTGCCTCGTATAAGGATCTGGGGCAGGGTAAGGCGACAATCAACATCTCGTTCATCAACTTGCCCGGATGGGCTAGGCTTACCGGCAGAGAGAGCGCCAGGGACTATTTGGCAGCACTGTCAGAGCATGAGGGCATCATCAGGCAGTTTCAGGAGGATAGAGGGGAGGATGTCGAGCTTCTGGGCCTGTATCGAGACTTCATGTCCGGCAACGATTTGTGGCCTTTTCTGGCTTTCACCGCTGGCTACTCTGGCTGGCTTATCTCCCAGCGAGAGCAGCGGAACCGTGGCAGGCAGTTCACTACTGATAACCTTGGGAGGTTGTTCATGAACGTGGAGCCGGCACTCAAAGACATCATCGAGTCGGAGGGCTTTCGGAACGTCGCCTACGCCATTCGTCAAGCTACCGTCATCGCCCAGTACCGGAAGAAGCAGGGAGACAGGCGCTATGATGTGTTCTATGGCCTGGGCCAGCGTCTGGTGCGCCAGACGTACAAGAGGGAGGCGTTCGTCGCCGAGTTGATGGACTTCGTACGCGCCTACAACACTGAAAACGCTCAGGTGATGGAGAATCGCCAAGGCCCCTACCGCCGCAGCGTGCGCACCACTGACTTGGACGAGATTGTTGAGCTCATAGACCGCTTCGGGTGCCAACTAGTGGGCAACATGCTCGTCGCCTACGGCTACGCTCGCGAGCCTTTCGAGCAAGAACCGCAGGCCGACCAAGAAGCTGAGGAAAACACTGACGATACGTCAGAGCAGAACTAGCACGAGCAAGGCAAAAGCTCAGGAGGACATACCATGAAGCAAGCGTACGCTATCTCCCTAAGTGGTCGGGTCACTCTCAACTTGCACAGCCTCAATAATGAAGGCGGTGAGGGCAACCAGATCAGCACTCGCATGGTCAACATCATCCGCGAGAACGGTGAACTTGCCAACGTCAACGCGGTCTCCGGCGACATGCTCAAGCACATTCAGGCTGAGCATCTCTTCCATCTGGCAACTGATGGCCGTGACCTTCCTCTCTGTGCCGGCTGCCGCCTATTCAACGCCAATCGTATCAGCGCCGACAATGGTTACCTGGGCTCGATCAAGGGAATGACGGACGCTCAGGCGATTGACCTGATGTTGGAAAGGTGCGCGATGGACGATATCGAGGGCAACCTGGTGACCGCTGACCGCTCACTGCCGCGCAAGTCTATACTGGAGTTCGGCTGGGTAGTTGCCTTGCCGGAGGCGAGCAGCACCGACAGCTATTTCCACGTGAAGTATGCGTCGGAGCGGAGTGAGGAGGCGCGAAAGGCCGATGCTGCTGAGGAGCAGCGCAAAGCTAACCTGCAACAAAACATATTCCATCGTCCCGCGAGTTCCGGCATCTACGCCGTTGTAGCCAATCTCGAGACGGCTCGCATCGGCTACAACGACATAAGCCAGCAATACGCAATCAGCGATGACCAGAGGGCTCTGCGTTACAGGGCGCTGCTGGAGAGTGTCCTTTACACTTTCATCGAGCCGGCTGGCGCCATGCGATCCACCCAGAACCCACACATCCTCGGCTTCGAGGGCATCGTCACGGTCAGCAAGGGAGCAGTACCTGCGCCTACCGTCAGCCCGCTGAAGCACGATTACCACAAGCAACTCGCCGCCATAATTCAAGCGCTCGAACCATTGCAGCCAGGCCGAGTTGAGATGCACGCTTTTGCAGACCTGGCCGAGTTCACCTCTGTCATGACGCACCTCATCCAGGAGAGCGAGCCCTTCAAGGTACAGCACAGGAGGGAGTGATGTGGGTAGCGGCAGAGTATGAGGCTACCTCCCTGTTCAGCCTGAAGTCGCCCATGGCGACGTCTTCCGGCGCAAAATCGTTGTTGGTGCCTACCCCTTTCGCCGTGAAGATGGCGCTGTTGGACTGCGTTTGCCGGACCGAGGGGGCTGAGGCTGGACGAGCTGCATGGGAGTGGTTACGGAGCCTACGCATGGCAATTAGGCCTGCCCGCTATGCCGTAGTGAGCAACGTATTCGCCAAGATCCTGAAGCCTCGCCGTGGGGAACCCGCTGAGGGCAGCGCTGACCAGGGACCGTATCAGCGGACCATTGCCTATAGAGAGTATGTTCAATTGGTTGGGCCGCTTGGTATTGCGCTGGGCGGCGACGGTGGGCAAGGATTTGCGGACTCTCTGGTGCGCTGGATGGCGGGTATCAGTTATCTGGGCAAGCGAGGGAGCTTCGTCCAGGTGTGCGGCGTGCCCAGCACCGAGGAAACGCTTCCGACGGGATTCGTCGAGGTTCGGCACGGCTTAGCCGAAGAATTCCCTCTTCAGGGAGTACTTCAGATGCTAGACGAGTGCGACCCGAAGCTTACGTTTGACCACGTGAGCATCTACTCCGAAAAAGCGCTACGGCGAGGCAAGGACAGGCTCTTCTGCCATACAGTGCTCCCGTACAGGGTGCTTTCGTCCAGCCGAGGGTATACCGCATACGAGCGAATTGACGATCGGGAAACTGCAGAAGGCGTACGTGTGTAATCTCCACGTCCACCTCCTCCACATCGCCTGCCAGGCGCGGGAGCCGATCCGTCTCTCCGAGCACAAGGGCTCGGCCATTCGCGGCGCCCTCTTCGAGGCCCTGCGCGGGCCGGAGCGCCCCTCAGCCGAGGGCTGGAGCGGCTTCTGCGCCAACAAGGCCGCCCCGAGTTGCCGCGAGTGCCCCGTCAGCGGCGTTTGCCCGGTCATGCGCCTGGTCTCGACCCTAGACGAGGCTGCTACCTACGGCCACGAAGCGCCCAGGCCCTATGTGATCAACCCACCGCTGGATGGCCAGCGCGGCTACAGCGCCGGCGACCGCTTCGCCTTCGACCTCCTGCTCGTGGGCGACGCGGCCAGCCTTTTCCCCTACGTCGTCCTGGCTCTGGACCGGCTGGAGCACGAGGGCCTGGGCGGCAAGGTTGAACAGGCCGATGGCCGCTACCGCCGCGGCCGCGCCAGCATCCTGAACATCGAATCGGTTCACCCGCTTCGGGGGGAGAGAGCGCCTGTCCTGCGCCAGGGCAGCCGCACCGTTCAGGTGCCCTCT